>Ga0318492_10000256_pt1 | contig 14652 bp, 10 predicted proteins | sample GRESIP108b1f22_FD_203292 | JGI IMG/M metagenome (GOLD analysis project Ga0318492, IMG submission 203292) | Tropical soil microbial communities from Luquillo Experimental Forest, Puerto Rico - GRE.SIPMG.108b1f22 | ecosystem: Environmental > Terrestrial > Soil > Tropical forest > Bulk soil... | reverse complement strand
GCTGTCGTGCCTGAAGATGACGTGGGGCTCCGACTCGATCGCCACGCCGTCGGCGCGGAGCCGCTCGACCGTCTCGCGCACGTCGTCGACCCCGAGGTAGAGCATCGACGCGGGGGCGCCGGCCTCGAGGAGGAGGCGCGTCGGTCCGAGGGCGAAGAACGCGAGCCCGGGGGGATCGAAGCGCGCCGCGACCGGCTGCGCCAGCGCAAGTTCGTAGAAGGCGACCGCGCGATCGAGGTCGTCGACGTGGAGCGCGACCTGTCGGACCCTGACCATGGTGCCTCCTCGATCCGTAGGATCAGCACGTACAGATAGGTATGCTACTGTTTCGTATGGCCGCCGCGCAAGGGCTCGACGATGCCGCAAGGGAGCTGAACTCGGCCGCGATCCACCTGCTTCGCGGCCTCAAGGCGGTCGACCGCCGATCGGGCCTCACGCCCGCCCGGCTCTCCGCGCTGTCCGTGCTCGTCTTCGTCGGCGCCATGCCGGTCGGACGGCTCGCCGAGATCGAGGACGTCGCGAGCCCGACGATGACCCGGATCGTCGACGGGCTCGAGGAGCTGGGGCTCGCCCGGAGGGCCTCTCACCCGGTGAACGGCCGGATCCGCATGGTCGAGCCGACACCGAGGGGCACCGCGCGCATGCGACGAGCCAGGGACGCCCGGGTCCGTGCGATCGTCGCTGCGCTCGAGGCGAGCCCGACGCGGGAGCGGACGGCGATCGTCCGCGCCGCGGGCGCCCTCGCTCGACTTCCAGCACGGCTGGCGGGTCCCGATCGATAGCGGGCGAGCGGTGCCGCCGGGTCCTCGCCGAGGTGGAGCCGGTCAGCTGGCTGTGGAGCGGGTGCTCACGCTGCGCCGATGGGCGCGCGCCCCTGCGCCGTCGCACGCATCGTCTCCCAGGTCTCAGCGATGCCAGCCTCGAGCGAGCGCGGGTGCCACTCCATGAGGCCCTGCAGCCTCGTGCAGTCGAGGACGATGGCGCGCACGTCCGTCTCACGCTCGGGCTCGTAGCGGAGCCGCACCGTCGCCCCCGTGACGGTCTCGACGATCTTGTGCACGTCGCTGATGGTGTGCCCGACGCCCGTGCCCACGTTCAGCACCGACGACCCCCCACGGCCCTGCAGCCCCACGACGACGTCGGCCACGTCGCGCACGTCGACGTAGTCCCGGACCGCCTCGCCGGTCCCGTAGATGCCCAAGGTGGCCCCGGTCGTCACCGCGTTCAGCATCGTCGCGACCAGCCCCTGGCCCCTGTCGTGGCGCTGTCGGGCGCCGTAGACGTTCCCGACGCGCAGGACCCGTGTGGGGATCCCGCGGGCCGCGGCAGCGCGGACCAGCTCCTCGCCGGCGAGCTTCGCCACCGCGTACGGCGACCGTGGCGCGCACGGCGCGTCCTCGTCGACCGGGAGCGAGGGCGCGTCGCCGTAGACCGCCCCGCCAGAGGAGAGGAACGTCAGCCCGACCTCCGTCTCCGGCTCGAGGCCGGCGAGCACCTCGTCGAGGACGCGGAGCTCGATCGACCGCTCCGCCTCGGATGCGCTCGCCGACGCGAACGGGCTCGGCGCACCCAGGGCGTCGACGATGTGGGTGACGTCGGTGAGCGCGATCCCGAGGGCTTCGGGATCTGCCGCGTCGCCCACGACCACCTGCGCGCCAGCGAGCATGGAGGACGTCGCCCCGTCGGGCGGGCGTCGCGCGAGGATCGTGACCGCGTCGCCCACCTCGATGCACCGTCGCGCGATCTGCGCGCCGAGCAGGCCTGTGCCGCCGAGCACGGCGACGCGTCGCATCTTCGGAGGGAGATGACCCCCCGGCTCCCGCTCCGCACCGAGGTGGTCCGGCACCTCACGAGGGTACCGTGCGGAGCGCGCGCGAACCGTCCGCCACGGTCACGTGCGGCTCGGTCACCGACGAGCCGAGGCCGTCTCCCGGTGTCGCCTCGCGAGCGCCGATCTATCGCAGGGCGAGCTCGTCGATCATCCGCAGGTACGCGTCCCCGAACCGATCCGTGCGGTACTGGTCGACGACGATCTCGCGTCCCTTCGCGCCCGCGGTGGCCCATGCGTCGCGGTCCATCCTGAGCACCCGGTGGAACCCGGCGATCAGTGAGACCATGTCGCGCTCCTCGACGAGCCACCCGTTCTCGCCGTCGCGGATGAGCTCGGGGATGCCGAAGACGGCGACGGAGAGGACGGGGCACTCGAACAGCATCGACTCGAGCATCGACCGCGGCAGCGACTCGACGTCCGAGGCCGAGACCAGGACGTCGGCGGCGCGGTACCAGTCCCAGATGTCCGGGGTGATCGGGATGAAGCGGATCCGGTCGGCCAGGTGTGGGGGCACCGCGCGGTGGAGCGCCTCGGAGAGCGGACACGGATGATCGCCCACCAGCACCAGGATCGCGCTCGGGTGGGCGTCGGCGACGTGCCGGAACGCCTCGATGATTGAGCCCTGCGACTTGCGGTCCTCGTAGACCCCGACGCACAGCAGGACCCGCGCACCCAGCGGCAGGCCGTAGCGCGCGCGGAGCGAGTCGCGCGAGCCGATCGCGGTGTGCGCGTCGATGGCCGCCACGTCGACCGCGTAGTTCAGCGTCACCGCGCGCTCCGGTGCGGCCGTGAACCGCTGGTAGAGCCGTCGGGTGGCGTCCGCCTCGAAGACGAGCCGGGTCGCCCCCAGGAGCGCGGCCTCGATGCGCGTGCGCACGTACGCGGAGACGGGTGTCGCGACCGAGTTGCGGTCGATCCAGTCCGCCACCTCCATGCTCTCGTGCAAGGACCAGATCGTCGGCACGCCGAGGCGCTGTGCCGCGTCCGCGGCCGCGAACTGGCCGAGCGTGTTGAGGAGCACGAGGCCGCAGCCGGATCCGAGGATCAGGTGCTGCAGCTGGCGGATGTGGCCCTCGTACGAGGCGATGTCGTAGTCCCAGCCCCGGCCGCTGATGACGACGTCGACCCCCATGCCCTCGAGCTCGGGGCCGAGCACGCCGCCCAGTGGGGTCATGAGGACGCAGCGGTTCAGGCTCGGTCGGATCTCGCGGATGAGGTCCTGCAGGTAGAGCTGCCCGCCGCCGATGGAGACGCTGTGGGTGAAGACGAGCACGCTCCGCGGGTCGGGTCGGGCGGTGCCGGACGCAAGGGCGACCGCGTCGTGGTTGAGCCGGCTCAGCCGCTCCCCGTACCGACGCTCCTCGGTCGTCGGCTCGTGCGGGCGGAAGGTGACCGTCCTCGAGCCGAGCAGCGCCCGGCTCCCGTCGAGGTCCGTCGCGGTGACCGAGACCGTGCGCTCGCCAGGCACGTCGAGGTCGAGGATGCCGCGGAACTCGAAGCCGCAGAGGGGCCCGATCCCGTCCTCCACGGACTCGACGTCGAGCCTGCTCACCCCGAGGCGGGCGAGCCCGAGCAGGACGCCGTCGCACTCGACCTCGACCGAGTTGATCGTCCGGGGCGTGTGCGCCCAGCCCGTGACCAGCAGGAGCTCGCCGGCGAGGCACGCCCCCGCCCTGGGCGCGTCGACGTTGCCGACGATGCCGTGGCCGCGAAGCGCGAAGGAGTGGTGCGCCACGCACACCCACGAGTCCCGCTCGTCGTCCACGACCCGGACGAGCAGCTTCACGCGCGCGTCGCCGGGCGGCAGCACCCGAAGGTCGACGGTGGCGCGCCAGCCGCCGTCCGTGGCGACGTCGGCGTCGTCGAGCCCGGCAGGGACATCGGGACGGTCGAGCCCGGTCACCGCGTCGACGCAGACCTGCTCGTTGACGACGACGCGGACCTCGCGGGCGCCGGCCCTCTCGCGAAGCGCCCAGCCGCCGAGCACCATGGGGTCGCGGGTGAGCGCCACGCCGGGGCCGATGCTGTCGACCGAGCCGCGTGCCGGGGGGACCGCCGCGGCGGGCGGCGGCGGCGGGCCGAGCACCGGGTCCGCCTCGGGTCGCGCGAACCACGCGCGCAGCCGCCTGCGGAGCCCGCCGAGGATCCTCCTCGGCGTCAGCCGCTGCAGCGTCCCCGACATGGACCGATCGTCGAGCGCCGCGGGTCCGCTGGCCGGGCGGTTGGCCCGATGCACAGCCACGGCGCCATCAGCGGGCGAGTGTATCTTCGACGGGCGGTCCCAGGGAGGGGCGGTCGGCCTCGATGCATGACCTCGACAGCAGCCTCGGCACGCGCCCTCGGCGACACGGCGACGTCCCCGGGTCACCCACGGGTGCGACTCGCGTGCGCGCCCCGCGTCGACCCGCTCGTTCGGGCGGTTGACCTTCGCGATGGACGACGTCGAGGCCCTCAGCGGCGAGCGGTTCGTGCCCGAGGCCATGGGGGGCGAGCTGATCGAGGCGGAGCACCACGCGCGGTATCGGCACGCTGCCCAGCTCGTCGCGGGTCGGACCGTCCTCGATGCGGGCTGCGGCGTCGGCTGGGGCAGCGCCCTGCTCGCCGACGCGGGCGCGGCGAGCGTCTGCGGGCTCGACAACGACGCGTCGGCGCTCGCCGACGCAGCCACGAGGACCGACGCGGCGAGGTTCGTGCAGGGCGACATGATGGCGCTCCCGTTCGTCGACGGGTCCTTCGAGGTCGCGGTGTGCTACGAGGCGATCGAGCACGTGGCCGACCCCCTGGTCGCGTTGGACGAGCTCCGCCGGGTCCTCACCCCGGACGGCGTGCTCACCGTCTCCTCGCCGAACCCCGCGGTGTACCCGCCGGGTAACCCGTTCCACATCCACGAGTTCACGCCTGACGAGCTCCAGCGGGAGCTGGCCCGACGGTTCGCCCACGCGTCGGCGTGGCAGCAGCACTCCATGCTCGCCTCCGTGGTCATCCCCGACGCCCACGATCCGGACGCGCCGAGCGCCGCCACGACGCTCGCCGACCTCAAGATGGGCGAGGCCGCCTACTCGGTGTTCGACGCAAGCGACGCGCCGCTGAGCCCTGCGGCCGCCCACGCCGTGCTCGTCTCCGCCCAGCAGTTCACCGCGCTCCTCGATCTGGTCGAGTCCTATCGCGCGGCGCTGGAGGATCCGGACCACGACCCGGCCACGCGCGGGGACGGGTCGCGCACCAGCCAGCTGCTGCGTGCCGAGCGCGATCACTACCGAGCGGAGCTCGACCGCACGCTGCTGCTCCTGCTCGAGGCCGAGCAGGAGCTGGCGCGCCGCCAAGGCGGGATCGCCGGGTGACGAGACTGTGCTTCGTCTCTGCCACCGGCGGGAGCGCGTTCATGGAGGAGCTCCTCGAGGTCGTCGCTGACGAGGTCGGCTCGCTCGGCGTCGAGACCAGGGCCTGCCGGGGGGCGTTCCCGGACGAGCACGACGACGAGGTCTTCGTCGTCGTGCCGCACGAGTACTTCGTGCTCACGAGCGAGGAGATGTACCCGAGGAGCGAGCTGCTCGATCGCACGATCGCCTTCTGCGTCGAGCACCCGGGGAACGCGACGTTCGAGACCTCAGCGCGGTGGGCGGCGGAGCTCGGCGGCGCCGTCGACATCAACCGTGACGGCGCTGAGGAGCTCGCCCGTCGCGGGATCGCCGCCGTGCGGTTCCGCCTGGGCTACTCGCGTCGGTGGGACCGCTGGTACGGCAACTCGAGGCGCCCTCGCCCCTACGACGTCACGTACCTGGGCACCACCGACGTACGCCGCGACTTCCTCCTCGGCAGCCAGGCGAGGGCGCTGAGCAAGCTCCGCGCCAAGCTGCTGATCCCGCCGCACGAGCAGATGACCGACCCCCGGCCGGACTTCCTCATGGGGGTCGTCAAGCACGAGCACCTGGCGTCGAGCAAGGTCCTCCTCAACCTGCACCGGGGTGCGTCGACCTCGCTCGAGTGGGTGCGGGTCCTCGAGGCCATGTGCAACGGCTGCGTCGTCGTCTCCGAGCAGAGCACCGACTTCGATCCGCTGGTCCCTGGCGTGCACCTGGCGTTCGCGCGCCCGGCCGCGGTCGTCCCCGTGGCCGCGGCGCTCCTGCGGGCACCGGAGCGGCTGCGCGAGATGCAGGTGCGCGCGTACAACTGCTGCGCGACCGAGCTCTCCATGGCCCCGTCGGCGGTGCGGCTCGTCGAGCTCGCCGAATCCCTGCTCGGCCACCGACCGTCGCCGCCGGCGCTCACGCCGCCGCGGGCTGCGCCGGCGGAGCCGGCCCCGATCGTGCCGGAGCCGCCGCCCCCGCGCTCGGGTCTCCCCGAGCACGTCGCGTGGGTCGCGGGCGTGCCGGCCCCGGTGCGCGCGGAGCTCGCTCGCACGCACGCCCGTGCGCTCGTGTCCTGCGAGGTCGAGGTCGCGGACCGCTCCTCGTCGGACGCCGAGGCCGCGCCGGTCGACGCGATCGTCTCGTGCGGCAGGGACGACGCGGGGCTCGTGAGCACGCTCGGCGGCCTCGCCCGACAGGAGGTGGCGACGCGGGTCCTCGTGGGGAAGGCGAGCGTCGGCGGCGACGGGCTCGGCGTGGCCCATGGCCGGGTGCGCAACCGCCTGCTGGCCGACGTCGTCGCGCCCGCCGTGCTGGTCATCCAGCCCGGTCAGGAGCTGCTCCCGGGGGCGCTCCGCCGGCTGTGCGCGCCGCTCGACAGCGACCCCGGCCTGGCCGTCGCCTACGGGATGATGTTCGACCCCGACTCGGGCGAGCTGTGGAACGCGCTGCCCGCCGAGCCCGAACGGCTCGCCCGCCGCGCGTACCTCTTCGCGCCGATGCTCGTGCGCACCGAGGTCCTCACCGAGCTCGGCGGGTTCGACGAGGACCCGTCGCTGATCTCCTACGAGGACCAGGCGTTCTGGCTCCGGCTGACCTCCGCCGGGCACCGGGCGGCGCTCGTCCCCGAGATCGTCGGCATCGGTCCGCACACCGAGCCCACGGTCTTCGCGCCGAGCACCTGGATGCCCGAGGACACGGCGGAGGCGCTGGGCCGGGCGACGCACGCCTAGCGGTCGCCGGGGCTCACCCGGCGACGCGCGACCGCCTCGCCCATGCGCGACACCGCCTCGGTCAGGATCGCCGGCGAGGTCGCGAAGTTGAGCCGGGCGTGGGCGCCGCCGCCCGTTCCGAAGATGTGGCCCGAGCTCAGCGCGACACGGGCCTCGTCGACGAAGAACCTCGCGGGCCCGGCGATCTCGGTCACCACCGCGAGATCCGGGACGTCCGGTGCCGGCTCGAGACCGAGGTCGGCGCAGTCGAGCCACGCGAAGTAGGTGCCCTCGGGCGGCGCGTACCGCACGGCGGCGAGGTGCTCGGCGAGGAGCCCGGTGAGCAGCGAGCGGTTGGCGTCGAGCGCGGTCATCAGCTCGTCCAGCCACCCGACCGCGGCGAGGAACGACGCGGCGTGCGCGATCTCCCCCACGTGGCTGACGCCGTGCCGCACCTCCTCGGGCATCCGCGCCAGGTCCCCGCCGGACTCGGGTCCAGCGATCGCGAGCGCCGCCTTCAGGCCCGCGAGGTTCCACGCCTTCGACGCGGAGTGGAGCACGAACCCGTCCTCGGCGCCCGGGACGGTGAGGAACGGGGTGAAGGTGGAGCCGGGGAAGACGAGCGGGCCATGGATCTCGTCCGAGATCACCCTGACCCCGTGGTGCCGGGCGAGCTGCGCGACCGACGCCAGCTCCGCGGCTGTCGCGACGACTCCGGTCGGGTTGTGCGGGTTGCTGAGCAGGAACACCGCGCTGCGTGCCCCTGCCGCGGCGACCTCGAACGCGCGGTCGAGCGCGGCCACGTCGAGGCGGCCGTCCGGTCCGAGCGGCGCCTCGACGATCCGGCGGTCCGCGTGCACGACGAACGTGAAGAACGGGGAGTACACCGGGGGGCAGACGACCACGGCGTCACCGGGAGCGGTGAGCAGGCGGAGGAGCTCGACCACCCCGACCATGACGTCGGGGACGACAGCCGTTCGCTCGATCGGGAGATCGGTCCATCCCCATCGCCCCGCCGCGAACGTCGCGAGCGCCTCCGCGTACGCCGTCCCGGTCGAGTACCCCGTGTCGCCCGCATCGATGGCGCGCGTGACCGCCTCGCGGACCGCCGGGGCGAGATCGACGTCCATCTCCGCGACCCACAGGGGCAGCACGTCGGGCGGGTAGGCGCGCCACTTGAAGCTCGTGCGGGCGCGGAGCGCGCTGAGCGACGCCCACGCGAACTCAGCCATGGGCGCAGTCTCCCGCCGGCGTGCGGGGCTGGGCAACGATCACGGGGAGCGGCGGGATCCGCTGTGCGACGATGGCGCGGTGCCGGCCGACGTCCCGACCATCCTCGCCACGAGCGGCGGGCTCTTCCCCGATCCACGCACGCTCGTCCGTCCTGCGCCGATGCTGGAGCACCTCCTCGAGCTCGCGAAGCCATCGGCGCGGCCGAGGCTCTGCTTCGTGAACACCGCGGGCGGCGACCAGACGTGGTGGAACGCGATCCTGCACGCCATGTACTACGAGCGGGAGGTCGAGGTGTCCTGCCTCAACGTCTTCCCGATGCCGAACGTCACCGACCCCGCCGCGCACCTCCGCGCGCAGGACGCGGTCTGGGTGGGCGGCGGCAGCACCGCGAACCTGCTCGCGCTCTGGCGGCTCCACGGCCTCGACCTGGCGTTCCGCCAGTGCTGGGAGGACGGCGTCGTGCTCGGGGGGGTCTCGGCGGGCTCGCTCTGCTGGCACGTCGGTGGGACGACCGACTCGTTCGGCCCGGACCTGCAGCCGGTCACCGACGCGCTCGGGTTCCTGCCGTACGCCAACGGGGTGCACTACGACGCGGAGGAGCAGCGGCGTCCGCTCTTCCAGCGGCTCATCGCCGACGGGACGCTGCCTGCCGGGTACGCCACCGACAACTGCGTCGGGCTGGTGTACCGGGGCACCGAGCTGGTGGAGGCGGTGGCCGAGGTGGCCGGGCCCGGCGCCTACCACGTCTCGCGCGCCGCCGACGGCACCGCGCAGGAGGTCAGGATCGAGCCTCGGCTCCTCCCGGGCGCGAGGGGCGCCCCCGAGTAGCCGATCACCGCCGGGCCGCTCCGGCTCGAGCCCATGCGCCGTCGGCTCGGACCGGACCGATCGAGGTCGGTCGTGCGACCGGGCGAGCGATCGCTCGGGATCGCTCAGTAGGTGAAGCGGTCCGCGGGGACCCTCACGGAGGTGCCACCCGCCGTCGTGGCGGTGACGTCCACCGCACCGGAGCCCCTCGGCGAGGTCACCTCGATCTCGGAGGCCGAGACGACCCGGTCGACCCGACCGCGGGTCGAGCCGAAGTGCACGGCGACCACGCCCGAGAGGTTGCGCCCGAAGATCCGCACGAGGGTGCCGCCCGCCGGACCACCCCGGCTCGGCGCGAGCCGGGTGATGATCGGGGGCGTGACGTACGTGTAGCGGGATGCGACGCTCGCCGGGGAGGTGCCCCACGCCGTCGCGACCGTGACCGAGACCGTGCCCGCTCCCTTCGGAGGGGTGACCTCGATCTCAGCATCGGAGGCGACGCCGTCCACCCTCGCTGGCTCGGTGCCGAACCGCACCGCCGTGACGCCGGAGAGCCCGCGCCCGATGATCCAGACGGCTCCCCCTCCCGCCGCCGGACCCCTCGCGGGCAGCACCCTCGAGACCGACGGCGCCGCCGGCTGCACGACCATCGCCTGCCCGCTCCCCGACGCGTCGGCGTGGGGGCGTACGCCGACGCACCGCCCGCCGGCGCCGCACGCGACCCCCTGGAGCACGGCCCCCGGGTCGGCGCTCGATGCGGGCGGGGGCGCGAGCCCGACAGCCCTCGCCCACCGTCCGCCCGACGCCGCCGCCGCCATGGCCCTCGTGCGCCCCGAGCGGTCGACGTAGCTCCCGACGCCGACGCAGGTGGTGAGCGATCCGCACGAGACGCCGTCGAGGCTCGCGGTCGGGTCGACGCGTGCGTCGGTCGGCTGGGGGATCTCCACGCCCCGCGCCCACCGTCCGGCGATCTCGGCGACCGCCATCGCCTGGCCGTGGCCGGCCACGTCGGTGAGGCTCCCGACCGCCACGCACTCGCCCGGGGCGGCGCACGCGACACCGTCCAGCACCGCACGCGGGTTGGCCGCGGCCCCCGGTGGCGGTGCCACGGCGGTGGCCCGGCCCCAGGTCCCCGCCGTCTCGACGGACGCCATCGACTCCACGTCGCCCGAGCCGGTCGTGTAGCTCCCGACCCCGACGCAGCTCCCCACCGCGGTGCACGCGACGCCGCGGAGCCACGCGCCGGGGTTGGCCGCGGCGTTGGCCGGCGGCTGCACCTCGGTCGCACGGCTCCAGGTCCCACCGTTGCCGACGGCGACCATGGCCTCGAGGTCGCCTGCGCCGGTCGTGTAGCCGCCGACGCCGACGCAGCGCCCGGGGGCTGGGCACGACACCGCCGTGAGCGCCGCCGCGGGGTCGCTCGCGGCGTTGGCGGGCGGCAGCACCGCGACCGCCTGGCTCCAGGTCCCACCGCGCTCGGCTGCGGTCATCGCCTCGCCGCTGCCCGTGGCGTCGGTGTAGCCCCCGACCGCGGTGCAGCTCGCGACGGCGGGGCACGCCACCCCCACCAGCGCCGCCAGCGGGTCGGCCGCGGCGCCGGTCGGCGCCAGGACCCCCGTGGCGCGACCCCACGTCGCGCCCCTGCCCGCCGCCATCGCCTCCTCGAGGCTCGACGCGGTCGTGTAGCTCCCGACCGCCGCACAGCTCGTGGCGGTCGCGCACGCGATCGCGCGGAGCGACGCGCCAGGGTCGCTCGCGGCGCCGCTCGGGGCCGACACCTCGGTCGCCTGCTGCACCGCGGGGAGGGCGCCTCCGAGGCAGAGGAGCCCGGCGAGCCCGAGCCTCGCCGTCCCGGTCGTCCACGCCGGCGTCCCGAGGCCGGTCGCGAGGTCGAACCCCGCCGTCGCCGGGTAGCGGCCCCCGTTGCTCCGGGTGAGGTCGTTGTCCCCGACCGTGATGTCGTGGAGCGGGTCGGCCCGCGACGCCGCGAGGGCGTAGAGGGCGGGATCGAGGAACCCGGCCGGCGGCTCGGCGGCGCAGCTCCGATCTGCGAGGGCGACCGACGCCGCCCAGAGGGGGGTCGCGAAGCTCGTCCCGTAGAAGGAGCCCCACCCCCTGATCGAGCCGCAGTCGCCTGCGCTGCAGTAGAAGGCGTAGTAGGGCGGACCCGCGAGCGCCGCGACGTCGGGGGTCTCCCGGCACGCGGTCGCACCTCCACCGCACGGTGACCCTGTCGAGAACCGGTTGCGCACGCCTGGGCCCTGCTGCCAGGAGGGCATCGCCCAGCGCGAGGAGATGCCGCCTCCGGACGCGCCGGGGCCGGCGTCCCAGGTCCGCTCGCCGGCACGCGGCGCGAGGCTGCGCCACTCGGTGCCGCCGACGGCGGTGACGTAGGGGTCGCTCGCCACGTCGTCGACCGAGAGCGCGCGCGAGCCACCGAACTGCCGGCACGCCTCAGAGCCATAGTCGCCCGTCGCGGCGAGCACGGTCTGGCCCTGAGCGGCGGCCTGCGCGAGGAAGACGCCCTCGGCGGCCGCGAACCCGGTCGGCTCGTACTGCTCGCACGCGAGCCAGCTGGTGCTCACCACCTGTGCGGTGTCGGCGTCGACGATCCTCGCCCACTCGTCCAGCCAGTCCGGCGTGAAGACGTTCGAGGTCTCGTACACGACCACGCTCGCCTGGGGCGCGAGCCCGATCAGGTCCTCGACGTCCGCGGTCGCCTCGAGCGTCCCCGAGCCGACCGACGCGCCCCCGTCGACCCTGACGACGGAGACGCGAGTCGACGTCCGGTAGCAGTGCTGGTAGGCGGCGACGTCGCCGCTCGCGAAGGCGGCCGGCTCGAAGAGCGCGATCGTCGCGCCCCTCGCGAGGTCGCCGTGCGAGTAGAGCCCGTCGAGGCCGTAGGCGGCGGCGAGCACGTTCGCCGTCACCGCGCCCGTGCGGGTCGCCCCCGTGCACGGCGCGGGCCCGACCGCGCGCGGCTCGACGCGGGTGGCGCGCACCGGCTCGGCGGCGAGGGAGGTCGGCACCGCGCCGCCGGCGGGCGCCAGCCGCAGGACGTCGGAGAGCCCGATCACGCCAGCCACGTCCGGCGCGACCTCGCTCGGCAGATGCGCCGGCGAGGTGTTGGCGAACGCGTCGCGCCCAGACGGCAGCCGGAACCGCGCCACGGTGGTGGCGAGCGCGTGCTCCGCCCCTGCGACGGACGCACGGACAAGGACCAGGGAGCGGTCGGGCGAGACGGCCACGGGGTGGAGGCCGACCGCCCGGAGCGCGCCGATGACGTGATGGACCGTGGCGAGGGTCGGCCCGAAGCGCCGGCCGAACGCGCCGCGGGGGAGGTAGCGGCGGTACGTCGGGGACCCCGGCGTCGAGACGCCGGCGACAAACGAGGCGAGCGCGCTCGGATCGCGGGGGGCCAGCACGACGTCGAGCGTGAGCGGCATCGTGCCGACGGCCGCACCGATCCGCACCGACCCGCGAGGGAGCGACGCGGCCGGCTCGACCGCGCGAGCGACCGCCAGCGCCGCCACCACGTGCCGTGTCATCGCGGCGTCCGCGGATCGTGCGACCGACGGGGCGAGCAGGGTCACCGCGACCGCGAGCACCAGCAGCGCGCTCGGTCCCTTCCGCATCCGCATCTCGCCTCGACTCAGGTGCCGGACGTCGTCGCCGACGCGGGCATCGCGTGCGGCCACGGAGCGTACGCCGCGGGTCTGGGCCGCGGCGTCCACCTGTGGACCAACGTCCGGACAGGTGCGCCGCCCTCGCGTCGGTTGACAGCGGTCGTGGAGCGGGCGACGCTGGGCCCCGAGATGCCGTTCACCTAGGTTTGAGTCGACCCTGCACGCGGGGGGTGCGCCAGCGGACGCTGCGCCGGTGCCCGTTCGCGCGCCCGCGCTCCTCCATCTCGCTCGGTTCCCGTCGGATCCGAGTGAGAGGAGTCGAGATGCCCGCGAAGCGTGCCCGCTTCGTCCCCGTGGTCACCCTGTTGCGCAGGCTGCGAGCCGACGACCCGGTCGCGCTCATCCGCGGCGGCCGGGTGACCGCCGACGGGGCGGTCGTGACCAACCCGCGCGCGCTGGTCCGAGCCGACGCGCGCATCCGTGTCCGCCAGGCCGACGCGCTCCGCGGTGCGGCGAAGCTGCGGCGCGCGCTCCACGCCTTCGGGCTCGAGCGCCTCGACGGCCTGGTGGTCGCGGACATCGGCGCGGCCGCCGGCGGGTTCACCCATGCGCTGCTTGAGGCGGGCGCCGCCCGCATCTACGCGGTCGACGTGGGGTTCGGCCAGCTCCGCGGCTGGCTCCGGGCCGACCCCCGGGTGGTCGACCTGGAGCGGACCAACGTCGCCGAGATCGACCAAGCCCGGATCCCCGAGCCGCTCGACCTCGTCACCATGGACCTCTCGTACCTCCCGCTCGCCGAGGCCGTCCCGCAGCTGCACCGGCTGCGGCTCCGAGCTGACGCCCGTCTGCTCGTCCTCGTCAAGCCGACGTTCGAGCTGCGCGCCGGTTCGCTCGTCACCGCGGTGGCCGATCGGGCGGCCGCCGTGCGGCAGGTCACGAGCGCGCTCGTCGCGAGCGGGTGGGGCGAGGTGAACAGCGAGGTGGTGGACGTCGTGGGTGCTCGGGGCGCGATCGAGGTCTTCGTGCTCGCGCGACGGAGCGCGTCCGGCGCGGGCGCGACCCCGCGGCCGTGACCGCGCAGCCTCCCGGCCCGCGGGTCACCGGTCGTAGGCCGCCTGCAGCTCGTCGATGTGCAACCGACCCATGCCGAGCATCGCGTCGAACGCCTGCTTCGCGCGGCGCGGGTCCGGGCCGCCGATGAGGCCGCCGAGGTTCGCGGGCACGACCTGCCACGAGAGGCCGTACCGATCCTTCAGCCAGCCGCACCGGCCCTCCTCGCCGCCGTTCGTCGTCAACCGTGTCCAGAGGTCGTCGATCTCGGCCTGGGTCTCGACCGCGACGTGGAGCGAGAACGACTCGTGGAAGCCGGCGTAGATCGGCCCGCCGTTGAGCAGCATCAGCCGCTGCCCGAAGAGCTCGATCGTGGCCAGCATCGTGCCCGTGTCGCCCGGGCTCTCGTCCAGCACCTTCATCTCGGGGAAGACGGACCTGTAGTACGCGAGCGGCTCGGCGATGTCGGTGTCGAACCAGAGGAAGGGCGTGACGGTCGTCATGGGTGCGTGCTCCTTCGTCGTTGATCGGGTGAGATCCGTGGTGGCGAGGGGTCCGGCCACGCGGCCAGCAGCTCGTCGAGCTTGGCGTGGCCCGCCCGGAGCCCGTGCTCCATGCCGCTCGCGACAAGCGCGTCGCGGTCCTCGAAGCTCTCGTGCAGCGAAGTGACGACGATCCGCGTCCGGTCCGAGCCGATCTCCTCGATGATGAGACGGTCGAGCGATACACGGTCCGGGGTGCCGTCGTAGGTCTGGGTCTGGACGACGAGCTCGTTCTCGCGCAGCTCGTGGAAGCAGCCCCAGAACGTGGCCGAGAACTCGCCGAGCGTCGCGACGTACCGCCACGAGCCACCCGTCCGCGCGTCCCAGTGCTCGACCCTCGTCTCCATGTCGGGTAGCCCGATCCACCGCACGAAGAGGTCCGGGTCGACGTGCGCGCGGTACACGCGGTCCGGGCTCGCGTCGAACTCACGGAGGATGCGCACCGTCGGGAGCGCCGCGTCGACCTCGATCTCGGTCTCGTGGGTCATCTCGTCGTCCTCCTCG
>Ga0318492_10000252_pt1 | contig 14675 bp, 10 predicted proteins | sample GRESIP108b1f22_FD_203292 | JGI IMG/M metagenome (GOLD analysis project Ga0318492, IMG submission 203292) | Tropical soil microbial communities from Luquillo Experimental Forest, Puerto Rico - GRE.SIPMG.108b1f22 | ecosystem: Environmental > Terrestrial > Soil > Tropical forest > Bulk soil... | reverse complement strand
CGATCGAGGTCCTCGACATGGAGACCATCGGTGAAGGCCTCGCCCCCGCGGTCGCGGCCGCGGTCCCGCGGGCGGCTGCGGCGGTGCGGGACGCGGTCGCGTCGCTGGCGGGCGCGTAGGGACCTGAGGCGATCGTTAACGGGTTGTTACCTCCCCTGGATTGGCGCTGGGGCCGCACGAGCCGGTCGTCGTGAAGTGGAGATCGACTCGCGGAAGGCGCCGCTTAGTTCCAGTACAGCCCGCTGCCGTTCGACGCCGTGAACCAGTGGGCGACGATCCAGGCGAATCCCTCGGCGGGCTCCTCCGGCGCGAGCCGCGCCGCGCCCCGTCCGCGCGTGGCGCGCCTCACGACGCGACGCGCGCGACCGCTGAAGCGTCGGGCTGCCCGGGCCACACGCGACGCCGGGCCGCGGGGCGCTCCCGGAGGTACCCGGCGGAGCCGACCGCGACGGCCGCGCCCGCGGCGACGAGCGCCGCCGCGAGCAGCGCGGGTGGCCAGTGGACGTAGGGGGCGGAGACGAGCGCCGCGAGCGCGGCCGCCCACCCGGCCTGCTGGACGCGCGCGAACAGGCGCAGGCGATCGAGCAGTGCCGGACCGAGCTCCTCGAGCCGTTCCCAGAGCAGCTGCTCCTGTCGCCAGTACGTGTAGATGACCGGGATGATCTCGAGCGTCAGGAACGCGGAGGTGAGGAGGCCACCCACCATCGGCGCGGCGATCCGCTTCATCACGTCGGCGCCGGAGCCCGTCGCCCAGAGGAGCGGGATGAGCCCCACGAGCATGGTCGCGACGGTCATGATCTTCGGCCGCACGCGCAGCACGGTCCCCTCCATGTGCGCCCAGATGATGTCGGAGAGGTCCCGGATCTTCCCGGCGCGCCTTCGCCGCTCGTACGCATGGTCGATGTAGACGATCATCACGATCCCGGTCTGCGCCGCGAGGCCGACCAGCGCGACGATGCCGACCCAGACCGCGGTCGAGAGCCGGTAGTCGAGCAGCCAGAGCAGCCAGACGCTCCCGACGAGCGCGAACGGGATGGAGAGGAGGACGATCAGCACCTCCGTGAAGTTCCGGAAGTGCAGGAAGAGCAGCAGCACGACGACGAGGAGCGTGAGCGGGACGACGAGCCGCATCCGCTCGGACATCTTCTCGAGCAGCTCGTACTGGCCGGTCCACTTGAGGAAGGTTCCCGGCGCCATCCGGAGCTCGCGCTTCTCGATCGCGCGGCGGACCACCTCCTTCGCCTCCGCGACGTAGCCCCCGACGTCCCGCTGCCCGGGATCGATGTCCACGTAGACGTAACCCACGAGGAGGCCGCCCTCGTCGCGGAGCATCGTGGGGCCGCCGACGATGCGGATGTCGGCGAGCTGCCCGAGGGGCACGAAGGTCGTGGGGCTCGGCACCGCCGCGGGCGCGCGGACGCCGCGGCCTTCGAACGGATCGTCGACGTCGGGGAGCGGCTGCGAGAAATCGACGCTCGGCGCCTCCGACGCGGGGCCGCTGTCGCGGGGAGGCGGCGGCCCGATCCTCGGCCCCGCGGCCGCCGGAGCGGTGCTCGCGCCCATCCCCATCTGCGCGAGCAGAATCCGCGGGAAGGCGGGCGGCGTCACGGCGCCCCGCTGCCCCATGCCTCCGGAGCCGCCGCCCTTCGTGACGGGGACGAGCACGCGGCGCAGCCGCTCGACGTCGCTCCGGAGATCCTGCGGGTACCGGACGTTGATGGAGAAGCGCTTGCGCCCCTCGACGGTGACACCGATGGGCGCGCCGCCGACCGCGGCCTCGATCGCGCGCTGCACGGCGCCGACGGTCAGGCCGTAGCGCGCGAGGGCCTCGCGGTCCGGCACGATGTCGAGGTACAGGCCGCCCTCGTTCCGCTCGTAGTACACGCTGCGCGTCCCGCGGATGGGAGCGACGAGGCGCTCCAGCGCGACCCCGATCCGCTCGACCTCCTGGAGATCGGCGCCCATCACCTTGATGCCCACGGGCGTCCGCACGCCGGTCGAGAGCATGTCGACGCGCGCCTTGATCGGCATGGTGTACGCGTTGGTCCAGCCGGGGAACTGCATCCGCGCGTTCATCTCCGCCGTGAGCTCGTCCCAGGTGATGCGCGTCCGGTCCGGCCACACCGGGCGCAGCACGGCGCGGAGCCAGCGGGGCGCCCAGCTCGAGTACCAGCGCGCGCGCTCCCGGAGCCGCCACGCCTCCGGTGAACGCAGCCGGATGGTCGTCTCGACCATCGTGATCGGCGCCGGATCGGTCGCGGTCTCCGCGCGCCCGACCTTGCCGAACACCGACTCCACCTCCGGGAAGCTCCGCAGCACGCGATCCTGGTACTGGACGACCCGCTTCGCCTCCTCGATGGAGATGCCCGGCAGCGTAGTCGGCATGTACAGGAGGTCGCCCTCGTTGAGCGGCGGCATGAACTCGTGGCCGAGCTCGAGCGCCAGCGGGACCGCGGAGAGCACCGCGAGGAGCCCGATCGCCAGCGTCGACCTGGGCCGGCGTAGCGCGACGAACACGAACGGTCGGTAGACCCTGTGGATGAGCCGCGACAGGGGGTGCTGCGACTCGGGACGGATCCGGCCGCGGAGGAGCAGGTCCCGCAGCGCGGGCGCGAACGTGATCGAGAGGACCGCCGCCGAGAGCATGACGAAGGTCTTCGTATAGGCGAGCGGCCGGAACAGGCGCCCGGCCTCGCCCGTCAGCGCGAACACCGGCAGGAACGCGGCCGCGATGATGATGAGCGAGAAGAAGATGGCCGGGGTCACCTCGCGCGCCGCCTCCGCCTGGTGGCGGCGGCGGTCCGCCCCCGGCGGCGCGTGCTCGAGCTTCTTGTGCGCCGCCTCGATCATGACGATCTCCGCGTCCACGGAGGCCCCGATGGCGATGGCGATGCCGCCGAGGCTCATGATGGTCGCCGGGATGTCGAGCAGCGCCATGGGGATGAACGCGATGGCGACGGCGATCGGCAGCGAGAGCATCGGCAGGAGCGCCGAGCGGACGTGGAGCAGGAAGAGCACGATCACGAGCGCGACCGTGACCGCCTCCTCGACCAGCGCGCGGCGGAGCGTGTCGATCGAGCGGTGGATGAGCGCGGTCCGGTCGTAGGTCACGTGGACCTCGACGCCCGGCGGCAACCCCGGCTCGACCTCGGCGAGCTTCTGCTTGACGCGGCCGACGACGTCGAGCGCGTTCTCGCCCCCGCGCACCACGACGATGCCGCCCACGGCCTCGCCCTCGCCGTTCCACTCGAGGAGGCCCCGGCGGATGTCCGGCCCGAACCGGACGCTTCCGAGGTCGCGCACCAGGATTGGCACGCCGTCGGGACCGGTCGCCTTCACCGCAGTGCGCTCGATCGCGCCCAGATCCTGGACGTAGCCGCGGCCGCGGACGTAGTACTCGCGCCCGGAGAGCTCGATCACGCGCCCGCCGACGTCCTCGTTCGAGTCTCGGACGGCGCGGACCACGTCCTCGAGCGTCACGTCGTAGGCCCGCAGCCGGTTGGGGTCCACCGTGACCTGGTACTGCTTCTCGTACCCGCCGACGCTCGCTACCTCGGCGACCCCCGGGACGCTCCCGAGCGCGTAGCGCAGCGTGAAGTCCTGGAACGTCCGGAGGTCGTCGAGGCCGTTCCGGCCACTCCGGTCGACGAGCGTGTACTGGAAGGCCCAGCCGACGCCGGAGGCGTCCGGCCCGATCGTCGGGACGGCGTCGGGCGGGAGCCGGCGCTTCCCCGCGCCGTTCAGGTACTCGAGCACGCGCGTCCGCGCCCAGTACGCGTCCGTCCCCTCCTCGAAGATGACGTAGACGAACGACATCCCGAACATCGAGTAGCCGCGCACGTCGGCCACCCGCGGCGCGGCGACGAGCGAGGAGACGATCGGGTAGGTGATCTGGTCCTCGACGAGCGTCGGGCTCCGGCCCATCCACTCGGTGTAGACGATGACCTGCGTGTCGGAGAGGTCGGGGATGGCGTCGAGCTTCGCGTGCCGGATGGACCAGACGGCGGCGGCGGCCGCGAACGCCACGCCGAGGAGCACGACGAGCCGGTTGCGCGCGCAGAGCTCGATGATTCGCGAGACCATGGCGCCCCTAGCGTGATGGGTGGCCGCCCGCCGAGGCGGGCGCCGCGGAGCCGTCCGCGCGCGGGCCGGCGAGCCCCTCGACGGCGGCGCGCAGGCGGCTCTCCGAGTCCACGAGGAAGTTCGCCGTCGTCACGACGCGCTCGCCCTCCGACACGCCCTCGAGCACCTGCACCTTCCCGTCTCCGCGCACGCCGAGCCGGGCGAGCCGCGGCTCGAGCCGCCCCCCCTCCCGCGAGACGAACAGGTACTGGACCTCGCCCGTGTCGACGACCGCCTCGGCCGGCACCGCGAGCCCGTCGATCGCGCCGAGCTCGAGCGTCACGTTGGCGAACATCCCCGGCCGGAGCCGGAGCTCCCGGTTCTCGAGCTCGATCCGCGCCTTGAGCGTCCGGCTGCCGGTGCTTACGGACGGGTATAGGAAGGCCACGCGGCCGTGGAACTCCCGCCCCGGGATCGCCGGCACCGTCAGCCTCGCCTCCTGCCCGACCCGCACGCGGTCCATCTCCGACTCGTACACGTCGGCGATCACCCAGACCCTCGAGAGGTTCGCGATCTCGAACAGCTCCACGCCCGGCTGCACGTAGAGCCCCGCGAGCGCGCTCTTCTTCCCGACGTAGCCGTCGATCGGCGAGCGGATGCTGAGGGTGCGGAGCGGATTCCCGCTCCGTCGCAGCTCGTCGACGTCCTGGTCGGCGACCCCGAGGAGCTTCAGGCGGGCGCGCGCGTCCCGCTCGAGCGTCACGTTCTGATCCGGCTGATCCGGGTGCGCGGCGATCCAGCGGACGGAGTTCAGGTAGTTGCGCTGGGCCGTGTCCAGGTCCGGGCTGTATAGCTGCAGCAGCGGATCGCCCTTGCGGACGCGCTGCCCGCTCTGCGAGACGAGCACCCGCTCGATCCAGCCGGTGAAGCGGGCCGCGATGATCACGATCCGCCCCTCGTCGGCGGTGACGAACCCGACCGTGCGGACCGCCGGGGCGAGCCGCTCGCGCGCGACCGGCGCCGTCCGCATCCCGATGAGCTGGATCCGCTCGGGGCTTAGGTCGATCGGTGCGAGCCCGGGCACCCCAGCGCGCGCGCCCTCCGGCTTCGGCCGCGGCAGGAGCTTCATACCGCCGCACTTCGAGCAGGTGGCGTTCGGATCGTCAGACGTGACCTCGGGGTGCATCGGGCACCAGTAGGCTCCAGCTCCCTCGGCCTGCTTCTGCGCGGGCGGCGCCGGCATCGAGCCCGCGGCGACGGCGACAAGGTCCATGCCGCAGATCGGGCACGCGCCCGCGTGATCGGCGAGGACGGTCGGGTGCATCGGGCAGTGGAACTGCGCCACCGCGGCCGGTGCGCCGCCCGAGACCGCGCGGAAGTGGATCCAGGTGCCCGCGGCGGCGAGCGCCATCACCGCGACGAGCGCCCAGCGCACGACGCCTGCGGTCCGCGTGCCGGTAGGCGGCGGCTCCTCGCCCTCGGGCAGCGGCGCGGCCTCCCGAGCCGCGAGCGGCTCGAGCGACCCGCTGGAAGAGCTCGGAGTCATGGACTCTCCCCTTCCCCTTCGGCCCGCGGCCGGACACGTACGATGCGTCGTACAGTCTGCTCCATGTCGGCGTCGCACATTCTGTACGCGGAGCAAGCGCGGGCCCAGACCCCGTTCCCGTAAGCGCGCGCTTTCAGTTATCTCGCGAACGCGGACTGCCACGCCCCAAAGGAGCCGGCGCGCCCCTCGCGCACCCGTCGCGCTGCCGTCCGCCCTCGCGTTACGTGGGGCGCGTGCTCCTCGCCGACCTCGCGCGCGCCTCCGCCGACGTCGCCCGGACCCCCGCGCGCCTCGAGAAGATCACCCGGCTCGCCGGGACGCTCCGCGCGCTCGCCCCGGCGGAGCGGCTCGCGGGCACGAGCTGGCTCGCCGGGGAGCTTCCGCAGGGTCGGGTCGGGGTCGGCCACGCCGCGGTGCGGGCCGCGATCTCGGGGGCCGCGCCCGCGCCCGGCACGCCGACGCTCCGCGTCGGCGAGGTGGACGAGGCCTTCACGGAGATCGCCCGGGCGCGCGGCGGCGAGAAGGGGCGCGCGCTCGCGGCGCTCGTCGCGCGGGCCACCCTCGACGAGCGCGACTTCCTCGCCCGACTCCTCCTCGGCGAGCTGCGCCAGGGGGCGCTCGAGGGGGTCCTCGCCGAGGCGGTCGCGAAGGCGGCGGAGATGCCCGCCGCGGAGGTGCGCCGCGCAGTGATGCTCGCCGGCGCGCTCCCGCCCGTGGCCGCGGCCGCGCTCGAGAGCGGCGCGGCGGGGCTCGCGCGCTTCCGGCTGCGCGTGCTCGAGCCCGTGCAGCCGATGCTGGCGCAGCCGGCGGCGGACGTCGCGGACGCGCTCGCGTCCCTCGGCGAGGCCGCGCTCGAGTGGAAGCTCGATGGCGCACGCGTGCAGGCGCACCGGGAGGGCGACGAGGTGCGCGTCTTCTCCCGCGCGCTCCGCGACGTGACCCCCGCCGTGCCCGAGGTGGTCGAGGCGGTCCGCGCCCTCCCCGTGCGATCGATCGTGCTCGACGGCGAGGCGATCGCGCTCCGCCCGGACGGCGCGCCCGAGCCATTCCAGGTGACGATGCGCCGCCTCGGGCGGAAGCTCGACGTCGCGCGGCTGCGCGCGGAGCTCCCCCTCTCCGTCTTCTTCTTCGACGTCCTGCACGCCGACGGCGAGGATCTCCTCGCGCAGCCAGCTCGCGAGCGGGGGCGGACGCTCGAGGCCGCCGTCCCCGCGCCGCTCCGCGTCCCACGCCTCGTCACCGCGGACCTGGCCGCCGGCGAGGCGTTCCTCGAGGACGCCCTCGGGCGCGGCCACGAGGGGCTCGTGGCGAAGTCGCTCGGCGCGCCGTACGAGGCGGGGCGCCGCGGCGCGAGCTGGCTCAAGGTGAAGCGGGCGCAGGCGCTCGATCTCGTCGTGCTCGCCGTCGAGCGGGGCAGCGGCCGGCGCCGGGGCTTCCTGTCGAACCTGCATCTCGGCGCGCGCGACCCGGCCGCGGGCGGCTTCGCCATGCTCGGGAAGACGTTCAAGGGGATGACCGACGAGATGCTCGCGTGGCAGACGCGCCGGCTGTCGGAGCTCGCCCTCGGCGAGACCGACGGCTGGGTCGTCCACGTTCGCCCGGAGCTGGTCGTCGAGGTCGCGTTCGACGGGCTCCAGGCGAGCTCGCGCTACCCGTCCGGCCTCGCGCTGCGCTTCGCGCGCGTGAAGCGGTACCGGACCGACAAGCGGCCGGAGGAAGCGGACACGATCGAGACGGTGCGGAAGCTGTACGCGCAGCAGGTCGCCGCAGAGCGAGACTAGCGCGTCGGCTCCAGGCCGAGCGCGCCGTCCGCACCGCCGAGGCCGGCGGCTAGCGATTCACGAAGTGGAACAGCCGGTTCCACCGCGGTCCGCCCGGCCCCCACGACACGAGCGCCATCCAGGCGCGCCCCTTGATCCGCCCGACCGGCACCGGACCGAACACGCGGCTGTCCGCCGAGTGGTCGCGGTGGTCGCCCGCGAGCCAGACGGTGCCCTCGGGCACCTTCGCCGGCGGAACGTCGCCGCACGGCTGATACGGCGTGCAGAACGTGTGGTAGCGGTGCTGCACGAGCGACTCGACGAAGTCGACGCACGGCTCCTCGCGCCAGGAGCCGCCCTCCGGCCAGCGGTTCCAGTAGCTGCACGGGCCGGGGATCCGCTCGCGCGGCACCGGGACGCCGTTCAGGACGAGGTGGCCGTCCCGTATCTCGACGGTGTCGCCGGCGACGGCGACCACGCGCTTGATGAGATCGTCGTTCCGCGGGTTCCCGGGGGGCGCGAGCAGGACGACGATGTCGCCGCGCGCGGGGCTCCGCCAGGTGGCCTGCGCGGTCGGCGTGAACGGCAGCCGCGCGCCGTACGCCCACTTCTCGACGATGACGTAGTCCCCGATCTCGAGGGTCGGGATCATCGACCCGGAGGGGATGTACACCGCCTCGTACGCGAACGTCCGGAATGCCACGACCGCGAGGATGGTGAGCGTCCACCCTCGCACCTCTTTCATCAGCTTCGCTCGGTCCACTGGCCCCGCGTCTCCCTATTCGGTCCGCATCGCCTCGACGGGGTCGAGCCTCGACGCCCTGGCTGCGGGGTAGATGCCGAACAGGAGGCCCGCCCCGCTCGCGGAGGCGAGGGAGACTATCACCGCCCAGGCCGGGATGCTCGCCGGAACTTCCCAGATCTCGCGGGCGGCGACGGCGATCCCCGCGCCGAGCAGGACGCCGGCCATCCCGCCGAGGCCGGACAGCGCGACCGACTCGACGAGGAACTGCGAGAGGATGCGGCGGCGCCGCGCCCCGAGCGCCATGCGCACGCCGATCTCGCGCGTCCGCTCGGTCACCGACACGAGCATGATGTTCATGATGCCGATCCCGCCCACGAGCAGGGCGAGCGCGCAGACGCCGCCGGTCGCCGCGCCGACGATGCGGGCGAGGTTGTCGAAGAGCTGCGCCGAGGTGTCGTTCGAGAAGATCTCGAAGTCGCTCTCCTCGTAGGGCGCGAGCCCGCGCACGCGGCGGAGCTTCGAGATCACCTCGTCCATCGCCTTCGGCACGTCGTCCGGCGTGGTGGCGACGACGGCGATGTTGTTGTTCCGCTGCTTGCCGAGCGCGCGCTCGTACGCGGTCCAGGGGATCATCGCCCAGGCGTCCTTCGACTGGCCGAGGATCGACCCCTCGCGCTGCGCGACCCCGACGATCTCGAACGGCACGCCGCGGACGCGCACCTCCCTGCCGACCGGATCCTCGCCGGGGAAGAGCACGTCGACGACGTCGGTGCCGACGAAGATGACCCGCCGGCCGAGCTGGACGTCCGAGTCCGTGATGAAGCGCCCCCGCGCGACCTCGACGCCGTTCGCGTACTCGTAATCGGGGAGCCCGCCGCACACGTTGATGTTCTGCTTGGTCTGCCGCTCGCGGGTGGCGAGGATCTCGGGGGTGTGCGCCCACTCCTCGATCGAGACCCACGCGACGTGGGGCAGGTCACGCAGCCCCTCGCCCTGCTCGCGCGTCAGGTCCGGACGCCGCTCGTACTTCCGGCGATCGTGCGGCCCGAACTGGAGCGCCGGCCACTTCTGCACCTGGAACGCGCCCGCGCCCAGCGCCGCGAAGTCGGCCGTCATCTTGAGGCGGAAGCCCTCGGTGAGGGACATCATCGCGACGACGGTCGAGGCGCCGATCACGATGCCGAGGAGGGTGAGCACCGAGCGGAGGACGTTCGCGCGGAGCGTCCCGAGGGCCATCGCGATGGTGTCGAGGAGCGCGATCATTCGTAGCGCAGCGCCTCCACCGGGTCGAGGCGCGCGGCGCGCCAGGCGGGCCAGGAGCCGAAGAGGAGCCCCACCCCGGCGGAGAAGCCGATGCCGAGCAGGACCGCCGAGGGCGTCGCCGCCGCGGCGAGCGGGGTGACGAGCGCGATGACCTGCGCGATGCCGAGGCCGAGCGCGGTGCCGACCGCCCCGCCGAGCGCCGCGACGATCGACGACTCGATCAGGAACTGCAGCAGGATCGTGCGCCGGCGCGCGCCGAGCGCGCGGCGGACGCCGATCTCCCGCGTCCGCTCGGTGACCGACACGAGCATGATGTTCATGATGCCGATGCCGCCGACGACGAGGGTGATGAGGCCGACGCCGATCGCGACGCCGTAGAGCGCGCCCGTGAGCTGCCGGTACAGGCGCAGGAACTGCTCCTGGCGGTTCAGCGAGAAGTCGTCCTTCTTGTCGGGCGGGACCTGCCGGACGCGCCGGAGGGTGCCGACGAGCTCGTCCTCGAGCGCGGTCAGGTCCTCGGGCGCGGCGGTCACCGCGATGCTGAGCGAGCGCTTCCCCCCGAAGTCGCGCTGGAACCTCGTGTACGGGAGGATCGCGTTCGCGTCCATGTTGATGCCGAGGAGCTGGCCGCGGCGGGCGATCGTCCCGACCACCGTGTACGGCCGCCCGTTCAGCGTCACGCGCTGCCCGACGACCTGGTCGGGCTCGACGCCCGGGAAGAGTCGGTCGACCACGTCCGCGCCGAGGACGGCGGCGTTGCGGGCGAGCTCGACGTCCGTCTCGGCGAGGAACCGGCCGGCGAGCACCGAGCCCGAGCCGGTGGCGAGGTACTCGGCGTTGGTCCCGATGAGCTGGACGTTGTCCACCTGCAGGCCGGCGCGGGTGACCGTGCCGCGCGCCATCGCCATGGGCGCGATGGCCGTCGCGTGGAGCGCCTCGCGCCGGACCGCCTCGAGCTCCTTGCGCCCGATGTCCTTCCGGTTGCGCATCGCCCACCACTCGGCGGGCCCGCCGGCGATCCAGGCGAACTTGGACACGTAGACCGTGTGGGCGCCGAGCGTCGCGACCTGCGCCTCGAACGACTGGTTCAGGCCCTGGATGATCGCGACGATCGCGATCACGGTCATGACGCCGATGACGATGCCGAGCGTGGTGAGGAAGCTGCGCAGCCGCGCGCCGACGAGGTTCGACGCGGCGATGCGGACGCCCTCCGCGGTCTCCGAGAGCGCGCGCACCACCGCGCGTCGGAACCGCCTCACGCGTGCACCACCCGCGCGCCGACCAGGGCGACCTCGGAGCCGGCGCCGTCGCCGACGACCCGCCCGTCGGAGAGCTTGATCGCGCGCGGGCAGCGGGCGGCGAGGTGCGGCTCGTGCGTGACGAGGATGATCGTGTGGCCGCGCTCGTTCAGCTCCTCGAAGAGCCGGACGATCTCCTCCCCGGTCGCGGAGTCGAGGTTCCCGGTGGGCTCGTCGGCGAGGAGGATGGACGGCTCGCCGACGAGCGCGCGCGCGATGGCGACGCGCTGGCGCTGGCCGCCGGAGAGCTCGTTCGGCCGGTGGTGCAGGCGGTGGGTGAGGCCCACGGCCTCGAGCGCCGCCTCGGCCCGGGCGCGCCGCTCGCGCCGCGAGACGCCGCGGTAGACGAGCGGAAGCTCGACGTTGGCGAGCGCCGTCGCGCGCGGCAGGAGCTGGAACGTCTGGAAGACGAAGCCGATCTCGCGGTTGCGCAGGTCGGCGAGCGCGTCGTCGGTGAGGTGCTCCACGTCGGAGCCGTTCAGCCGGTACGTGCCGCGCGTCGGCGTGTCGAGGCAGCCGAGGAGGTTCATGAGCGTCGACTTGCCGGACCCGGACTGACCGACGATGGCGACGAACTCCCCGCGATCGATGGTGAAGCTCACGCCGTCGAGCGCGCGCACCTCCTCGCCGCCCACGACGTAGTGCCGGTGCAGCTCCTCGACGACGATGAGCGAAGCGGAGTCGGACACGGCCCTAGCCCTTCTTCCCCTTCGCGCCGGGCGCCTCCTCCGTGATCCGCTTCCCGTCGGCCAGCTCGCGGGAGAGGACGCGGTACGGCCCCTCGACGACCCTCTCCCCCTCCTTCACGCCCGACACGATCTCGATCTCGGTGTCGCTCGCGAGGCCCGTCTCGACCGGGCGGAGCTTCGCCACGCCGCCGTCCATCACGAACACGACCCGCTGGAGCGGCTCGCGCCTCGCCTTCTTCGAGGCGTCGCCCTGGGCCACCGCCGCGGCCGGCGCCGGCGGCGCGGGCTGCGCGCCGGCGGCGGGGCCGCCCCTCACCTCGCGTTCGGCGCGGACGGTCACCGCCTGGATCGGGACCACGACCGCGTCGGTCCGCGTGTCCGTGGAGATCGACGCCTGCGCGCTCATGCCGGGGAGCGCGCCGGGGACGGTCTCGGTGAGCGCGAGGCGCACGAAGAACGTGGTCACCTCGCCCTCGGTGCCCTGGTTCTTGATGGTGGCGTTCCGGGCGACCTCCACCACCTGCGCCCTGAACTTCCGGTCGGGCATGGCGTCGATCTCGACCTCGGCCGAGTCGCCGTCCTTCACGTAGACGACCTCGTGCTCGCCCACCTCGATCTTCGCCTCCATCTGCGAGAGCGTGGAGATGACGAGGATGACGTCCTCGGAGAAGTCCGAGCCGCGGACGCGCTCGCCCACCTGCTTCTCGCGCTTCGTCACCACGCCGTCGATCGGCGCCGTGAGCGTGGTGAGGGAGAGGAAGTGGCGGGCCTCGCTGAGCGCGGCGTCGGCCTGCTCGATGCGTCCGCGTGCGGCGTCTGCACGCGCCCGCTCCGCCGCGAGGTTCGACCCGGCGGTGTCCACCTCGGCCTGGCTCGCGTTCTCGGTCTTCGCGAGCCGCTCGATCCGGGCGAGCTCCTGCTCGAGCTGCGCGATCCTGACCAGCTCGGCCTGGAGATCGGCCGCCGCGGCGACGCGCGCCGCCTCCTGCTGCGCCACCTGGGCGGCGTAGCGGCGGGCGTCGATCTTTCCGAGCGCCTGGCCGCGCTTGACGAGGTCGCCCTCCTTCACCGTCAGCGAGAGCAGGTCGCCCGTGATGTTCGAGGAGAGCTTCACCTCGGTCGCGGCCTGGAGCTTCCCGGCGGCGGTCACGACGCGCGTGATCGGGCCGCGCCGCGCGGCGACCGCCTGGACGGCGATGGGCGGCTGCGGCCTCGGCCGGAGCGAGGCGATCGTGACGGCGAGCACCAGCGCGACGAACGCCCCGGCGAGGATGCGCCGGGGCCAGCTCATGCGCGCGGCCGGCCGGACCGAGACGAGCGGCTGGTCGACGAGCTCGCGGGCGGGAGGCGCCGCGAGCTCGGCCGCAGGCTTCGGGACGGCGGGGGTCGAGTGGGGCATCTAGAGGGATCCTCCTGCGGCGCGCACCAGGTCGGCGAGCGCGATCGCATGGTCGATGCGGGCCTGGACGAGCGCGAGCTCGGCCTGCGTGAGCTTCAGGGACGCGTCGCGGACCTCGAGCTGGGTCGTGAGGCCGGCGTCGAGCCGCTGCCGCGTGGCCGAGAGCGCCTCGGTCGCCACCTTCTCGTTGTCCACGGCCAGCGCGACCTGGCGGGCGCGCGAGATGGCGAGGGTGCGCGCGTCGATGATCTCCTTCGAGACCCCCTCGATCGTCTGCGCCTCGCTCGCCCCGGCGCGCCGGGCGAGGGCCTCGTTGCGCTGGATCTGGGCGAGCGTGCTGCGCCCCTCGAACAGGTTCCAGGTGAGGACGAACTGGAGCGCCGCGACGTACTGCTTGGTCGGGTTGCCGAACACGCCGCCCTCGCCCCCGAGGTTGGTGCCAGACCGCGAGTACGATCCCTGCGCGCCCACCGTCGGGTAGAGCCCGCCCTGCGAGCTCGACACCGCCGCGTCGGCCGCGTTCACCAGCTGGCGCTGGGCGAGCACGACCGGGCGGCGGGTGCGCGCCAAGGCGAAGAGCGTGTCCGCGTCGGGGAGCTCCGTCGTGGGCACGCCCGGCGCGTCGAGCGACGCGGGCGGCACCACCGTGAGGTCCGCGCCGCCGGTCTCGCCCAGCACCTGCGCGAGCGCGGTGCGCGCCTGGGTGACCACCGTGCGCTGCTGCTCCGCGGCGATGAGGTCGTTCGCCAGGTTCGCGCGCGCGGAGTACGTGTCGGCGCGCGTCCCCCGCCCCGCGGCGAAGAGGGCGTCGGCCCGCGCGACGAAGTCCTTGGAGCGGGCGGCGGTCTGCTCGAGCACGGTGAGGACCCGCTCCTGGCGGATCACCTCGTAGAACGCCTGCGTGACGGTGAACGCGACCGTGAGGTGAGCCTCGTCGTACTGGAGCTGCGCCGCCCGCGCCGCGGAGCTCGCGCGCGACACGTCGCGGAAGCTCTTCCAGTCGAAGACGGGCTGCGAGAGCTGCAGGGCGAGCGAGTAGGACGGGAAGTCCTGGGCGCCGGACGGGGGCAGCACCTGCTGCGTGATCGGGTTGATGGAGCTCAGCGTCGACGCGCCGAGGAACGTCCGGCCGGCGCTCGAGGTCAGATCGAGGCGGGGCATCACGCCGGCCCAGCTCGTGGTCCGGTCGGCCCTCGCGACGTCCGCGTCGGCGCGGGCGAGGGCGAGGTTCGGGTTCTGGCGCGCCGCGATGGCGAGCGCGTCGTCGAGCGTGAGCGGCTGCTGCTCGGCGCGGGCGCCGCCGGCGAGGGCGAGCGAGAGCGCCGCGACGAGCGTACGGTGCGGGTTCATCTAGCCTCCTCCCGGACCCGCCGCGAGCGACGCGGCGGGGACCACCTTGAAGAGCGCGACATACGCGAGGAACAGGACGATCGTGACGGTCAGGGCCCGCGCGCGGGACGCGCCGGAGGCGATCGCCATGCCGCTCGCGACGAGCGCGATGGACCAGACCGTGAACAGCTCGAGCGCGGAGAGGCCGGCGATCGCCGGCGCCGGCGCGCCCTGCGGCAGGAGCGCGGCGGCGCTCGAGGGCAAGAGGCGCGGGAGGTCGTCGGGCGCGATCGGCGCGCGGAGGACCAGCGCGGGGATCGCGAGCAGCGCGCCGATCCAGGAGGGCAGCATGCCGTGCGCGGCGACGGCGAACGTCTCCTTGAACCCGGGGCGCGTCCCCGCGACGCGGAAGCCGACGAAGAGGAAGGCGGCGGCGCCGAGCGCGAGGAGCGACGGCGACGCCGCGGCGCCGGCCCAGCCCGCGACGTGGCCGATCTTGCGCGCGGTCGCGACCGCCTCCTCGCGGTCGTGCTGCGTCACGTCCTGCGCCTGCGGGCCCGCCGCGGCGAGCTTCGCGGCCGCGG
>Ga0318492_10000237_pt1 | contig 15009 bp, 12 predicted proteins | sample GRESIP108b1f22_FD_203292 | JGI IMG/M metagenome (GOLD analysis project Ga0318492, IMG submission 203292) | Tropical soil microbial communities from Luquillo Experimental Forest, Puerto Rico - GRE.SIPMG.108b1f22 | ecosystem: Environmental > Terrestrial > Soil > Tropical forest > Bulk soil... | reverse complement strand
CTATTCGACCTGTTCGCTGCTGGCGGCGGAAGACCGGGAGCAGGTGGACAAGTTCCTGGCCGCTCATCCCGACTTCAAGCTGGTGCCGCTGCCCCAGGTCTGGACTGAAACCATCGGCGGGGACTGCCCGCTGACGGAAGACTGCCTGTTCCTGAATCCCTCGATCCATGGCACCGACGGCTTCTTTGCGGCCGTGATGGAACGGACGGCTTAAGAAAAATTACTCCCCGTCGTCGCCGTTGAAGTCCAGCAGGTCTTGGACGGGGGCGACGGGCAGTTCGGCCACGGAACGAAGCTTGCGGTCGATGGCGCGTTTGCGGACATTGACGTCATCGATGCTCTTGGTGGCTTCGATCAGCTTCTTCTGCACCTTGTCCAGCACTTCGCCATATTTGCCGAACTCGGTCTTCACCGCGCCGAGGATTTCCCAAACCTCGGACGAGCGTTTCTGAATCGCCAGGGTGCGGAAGCCCATCTGCAAACTGTTCAGCAAAGCGCCCAAGGTGGTGGGGCCGCAGAGATTGACGCGGAAGTCCCGCTGCAACAGGTCCATCAGACCGGGGCGGCGCACCACTTCGGCATAAAGTCCCTCGGTCGGCAGGAACAGGATGGCGAAGTCGGTGGTCAGCGGCGGGTTGATATATTTGTCGCGGATATCCTTGGCGAAGCTTTTGACCCGCACTTCCAGCGCCTTGGCGGCGGCTTCCACCCCATCGGCATCGGCGGCGTCAGAGGCCTCCAGCAGTCGTTCGTAATCCTCGCGCGGGAATTTGGCGTCGATCGGCAGCAGCACCTCGCCTTCGCCCTCGCCGCGTCCGGGCAGGCGGATGGCATATTCCACCCGTTCGGCCGAGCCGGTCTTGCAGATGGCGTTGGCGGTGAACTGGTCCGGGGTCAGCACCTGCTCCAGCAGATTGCCCAGCTGGATTTCGCCCCAAGTGCCGCGGGTTTTGACATTGGTCAGCACCTTCTTCAGATCGCCGACGCCATTGGCCAGCGACTGCATCTCGCCCAGGCCTTTATGGACCTGCTCCAACCGCTCCGAGACGATCTTGAAGGATTCGCCCAGCCGCTTCTCCAGCGTGCCCTGCAGCTTTTCATCGACGGTCTGGCGCATCTGCTCCAGCTTGGCCTCGTTGCCCTGCTGCAACTGGGCGAGGCGGGCTTCATTCGCCTTCGACATCTCGGCGATCTGACGCGAGAAGGTTTCGAAACGCTGCTCCAGGCTTTGGGTCAGCCGGCCGATTTGGCTGCCGAAGCCTTCCAGCGTGTTCTTCTGCAAATCCGACAGACCCTTCAGGCTGCCGCCGACTTCTTCGCGCAGGGCTTTGGCCTGCTGTGCCGATTCATCGCGCCCCTGGGCGAGGTCGGTGCGGACCGAACGCTCCAACCGCTCCAACTCGCGCGACAGGGTTTCCAGCCGGGCAGCGAGTAGAGAGGTGCCGTTATCGCGCTTGGGCAAAGCCAGCGCGGCGATGCTGCCGATGGCCGAGATCGCCGATAAAGCCAGCAGGGCATAAAGCAGCCAGTCCATGAATTGGTCCTTACGGCTTGGTCGAAGCGATGGCGGAAAGCTCGTAGGCGCGGGCCTTCAGCCGTTCCAGCTTGGGATATTTGCCCTGGGGCAACTGCTCGGGCCAGAAGGCGCGGATGAAGTCCATGCCGGAAACAGTGGAGACGTCGGCCTGGGTAATCCGGCTACCGGCCAGCCAGCCATCCTCGGGACAGATCTGCTCCAGCGCCGCCAGGCCGGCATGGAACTGGGCGGCGAAGCGATTCAGCAGCTCCTGATGCAGCTTGTCCGACGGGCGTATTTGCCGCTCGATATAGCAAGACAGCGACTTTTCCATCATGCCCATGGCCAGCGCCACCAGCTTCAGCACCCGGCGGCGCTCAAGCCCAGACGGGGGCACCAGGGCGCGATCCGGCCCGGCCAGTTCGTCCAGATAGTCCAGGATGGCGGTGCTGTCGATCAGCACTTCGCCGTCATCCAGCACCAGGGCGGGGATGCGGCCCAGCGGATTGACCTTTTCCACCTCGGCGCGGTCGTTGACGGTGCTGAGCTGCTTCTGCTCGAAGGGAATCTCCAGCAGCTTCAGCGAGGCGGCCACCCGGCGGACGAAAGGCGAATTGTTGCGGCCGATCAGGAACATGCACGTTCTCCTTTTGATCTTGCTTGAGGGTTCTACGCGCTCTTGGAAAACGGGTCAATCATTTGTGTCCCTCAGTCGCCGGGCGTTCGTTGAAGCGGCAAGGGGTTTAGGCTATGGTCCGCGCCCATGAACTATCGTCACGCCTATCACGCCGGAAACTTCGCCGATGTGGTCAAGCATGCCCTGCTGACCCTGGTGCTGGCCCATCTGAAGCGCAAGGATGCTCCCTTCTGCGTCATCGACACCCATGCCGGCATCGGCCGCTATGACCTGTCCAGCGTCGAGGCCGGCAAGACCCTGGAATATCAGGACGGCATCGGCCGGCTGATGGCGGGCGGCGACTGGCCCGAAATGCTGGCCGACTATCGCTCGGCCTTGCAGGCGGTCAATCCCGGCTGGCCGGAGCTGACCGCCTATCCCGGCTCGCCGCGTATCTCGCGCCATATGCTCAGGGATCAGGACCGGCTGGCGCTGGTCGAATTGCATCCCGAAGACGTTCAGACCCTGCGCCGCGGGTTCCGCAATGATCCGCAGGTAGGCGTGCATCAGCAGGATGCCTATGTCACCCTGAAGGCCTTGCTGCCGCCGAAGGAGCGGCGCGGGCTGGTGCTGGTCGATCCGCCCTTCGAGGTCAAGGACGAGTTCCGCCGCATCGCCAGGGGGCTGGCCGAGGCGATTCGCCGCTGGCCCACCGGCATCTATGGCGTCTGGTATCCGATCAAGGAGCGTGAGCCGGTCGAGCGTTTCCTGGGGGAACTGGCGGCGCTGGGCAAGCCCTGTTTCGCCGCCGAGCTTTACCGCCTGCCGCCCGATGATCCGGCGCGGCTGAACGGCACCGGCATGGCGGTGATCAATCCGCCCTGGCAGCTGGACGAGGCTCTGGCCGCGCTGCTGCCCGTCCTGCATGACAGGCTAGGCGGCAGCGGCGGCACGTCTTTGCGATGGATTGTGGAACCTACTTAACGCGATTGAAGAAGCGCGACAGGCGCAACCCGCCCAGCCATTCGCTGGCGGGCTTGTCGGCCAGGGTCAAATCCCACGAGCCGATGATGACTTCCGCCCGGCCCACCAGATTCTCCAGCGGCACGAAGCCGACGCCGCCCTGTGAGGCCGGCACCCGGCTGTCGAGGGAATTGTCGCGATCATCGCCCATCATGAACAGCATGCCCTCGGGCACCGTCAGTTCGGGGATATTGTCCAAAGGCCCGCTCCAGGTGACCTTCAGGATGGGATGCTGCACCCCGCCCGGCAGGGTTTCGATCAGGCGGCGAGCCGGTACTTTCATGCCGGTCTGCACTTCCATCTCGTCGGGGCCGTCATCCGCCAGCGGCAAGGTCTCGCCATTGATGACCAGATGCCCGGCATCCATGCGCAAGTGATCCCCAGGCAGGCCGACGACGCGTTTCACATAGACCACGTCCGGGTCGCGGGGCAGGCGGAACACCACCACGTCGCCGCGCTTCGGCAGGCTGCCGAACAGGCGCTGGTCCGAGGCCGGAGCCAGGTCGAACGGCACCGAATAACGGCTGAGGCCATAGGGGAACTTGCTGGCGATCAGCTCGTCGCCGATCTGCAAGGTCGGCTCCATCGAGCCCGAAGGCACATAGAACGGCTGGCCGATGAGGGTGCGCAGCACGACGACGGCGATAATGATCAGGGCATATTGCCAGGCTTCATTCAGCCAGAGGCGCAGCTTGTCTTGGTCCATGGGTCGGCATCTCCTTGGGGCCGACACCTTATTGACCCGAGGCCGTCCTGTCCAGCAGGGCCAGCAGCCCGGCCAAGATGGCTTCGGGTTCGGGCGGGCAGCCGGGAATCGTCAGATCGACCGGCAGGATGGCTTGAGCGCCGTTCAGCGTGGCATAGGAACCGGCGAAGCAGCCGCCATTAGCAGCGCAGTCGCCCAGGGCCACCACCCATTTCGGATGAGGGGCGGCCTCATAGGTGCGGCGCAGGGCCTGAGCCATATTGGCGCTGACCGGCCCGGTCACCAGGATCACATCGGCATGGCGCGGACTGGCGACGAAGGAAATGCCAAAGCGTTCCAGATCGTAGACTGGGCCGTTCACCGCATGCAGTTCCAACTCGCAGCCATTGCAGGACCCGGCATCGACCTCGCGGATGCGCAGGGACCGCCCCAGTCTGGCCTTGGCCCGGTCCTCAAGCCTTGCCGCCAGTTCCGCCAGCCCATCTTCGGACGGAGCCGGCGGCCTGATGCTGCGGGGGCCGGACAGGACATTCGCCAGCAGGCGGAGGATGAAGCGGGCGTTCATAGATCCACCCCGGAATAGGAGCAGTTGAACGACTTGTTGCAAAGCGGGAAGTCGGCGACGATGTTGCCCTCGATGGCGGCTTCCAGCAGCGGCCATTGGAACCAGGATGGGTCGCGGGGATGGCAGCGCACCACCTTGCCCACTTCCGACAAGCGCAGCCACAGCAGGATTTCGCCGCGAAAAGCCTCGACCAGCGCCATGCCCTCTCCGCCTCGGGCGGGGATCGGGTTCAGGTGATGGCCGCCGGGAATGCCGTCCAGAATCTGCTCGATCAGCGACAGGCTGGCCCGCACCTCTTCGATGCGCACCCATAGTCGGGCGGAAACATCGCCGGCCTGCAACAAGGGCGTGGTCAGGTCCAACTGGTCATAGGGCGCATAGGATGGGCTGAGCCGGGCATCGCCGGCCCGACTGGAGGCGCGGGCGATAAAACCGCCCGCTCCATAACGATGAACCAGTTCCGATTTGACGATGCCGGTGCCGACCGTGCGGTCCTGCAGGCTGGGCTGGTCGTCATAGAGATCCACCAGCCGCTCGAAATCACGGCGCAGTTCGGCCAGCAGAGCGCGGATGGAATAAGCCCCTTCGCGGGTCAGGTCCGCCGCCACGCCCCCGGGGATGATGCGGTCCATCATCAGCCGGTGGCCGAAGCAGGATTTGGCCGCCTGCAACAGCCGCTCGCGCAAGGTCACCATCTCGGCCAGCATGAAGGCGAAGGCGGCGTCGTTGCAGATGGCGCCGATATCCAACAGATGGTTGGCGATGCGCTCCATCTCGGCCATCAGCGCCCTGATCCAATGGGCGCGGGGCGGAGCCTCCTGGCCGCTGGCGGCCTCCACGGCGCGGGCGAAGGCCAGGGAATAAGCGACGGTGGAATCGCCCGAGATGCGGGCGGCAACCTTGGCGGCTTCCATGATCGGCTTGCCGGTCATCAGCCCTTCGACGCCCTTATGGGTGTAGCCCAGCCGTTCCTCCAGTCGCACCACCGTTTCGCCGGCGCAGGTAAAACGGAAATGGCCGGGCTCGATGATGCCGGCATGCACGGGTCCGACCGGGATCTGATGCAGCGCCACACCCTCGACCGGCAAGAAAACATACTGATGCGGCTGCTCGGGCTTCGGCCCCTTATGCAGAGACAAGGGCGCGGTGGGGGCGCGTCCGTGATCCAGCCAGGGGCGGTCGTCCGTCAGCCCCACCGGCGTGATGCCCCACAGATCGCGTAAACTCCGCTCCAGCCGGATGGCGCCGGGGCGCACCTCGGACAGAGTCGGGAACTTGCGGTCCGGGCAGGGCAGGGTCACGACCGCCACCGCCTCGGGTTCTTCCTCGTCGTCGCGGAAGGCGGCATGCACTTCCGAACCATCGCCCCAAATGCCCAAAAGGCTCCAGTCTGAAACCGACAGCTGATGGATCAGTTCCTTCCAGCCGCGCTCGTCGATGACATAGCGCGGGAAGGGGCGGTGATGGGCGACCGCTTTCAGGCCGCCCAGGAATTCCATCAATGTGACATTGCCCAGCATGGCGGCCTACCCCAGCAATTTCGCCACCGCCTGGAACCAGCTTACCAGCGGCGCGGGCAGCATGATGCCCGCCAGCAGAGCCAGCGACAGATGGGCGAAGATGGGAACATAACCGGCGGCGCGGGTGGCGCGGCTGGGGGCCTTGCCCCCCTCCAGCCCCGGCAGCGGCGAGGGTGGGCCGAAGGCCATGCCTTGCAGCTTGGTGATCAGGGCGGCGAAGGCGACGATCAGTCCCAGCATCACCGGCAGCGCCAGCAAAGGCGAGCGGGCGAAGGTCGAGCTGATCACCAGGAACTCGCTCATGAACACGCCCATGGGCGGCAGACCGGCAATCGCCAGCACGCCCACCACCAGCGACCAGCCCAGCAGGGGCCGGCTGGCGGTCAGGCCGCGAATATCGGCGATGCGCTTGGTTCCCGCCGACTGGGCGATCATGCCGACGCAGAAGAAGATCGCCGACTTGACCAGACTATGCATGGTCATATGCAAAAGCCCGGCGAAATTGGCCAGCGGCCCGCCGACCCCGAAGGCAAAGGTCATCAGCCCCATATGCTCGATCGAGCTATAGGCGAACAGCCGTTTGATGTCGCCCCGGCGATAGAGCATGAAGGCGGCGACGAACAGCGACAGCATGCCCAGCCCCACCAGCAGCGGTCCCGGCGACAGGGCATGGCCGTTCGCCGAGATCAGCATCTTGAAGCGCAGCAGGGCATAAAGCGCCACGTTCAGCAAAAGCCCCGACAGCACCGCCGAGATCGGGGTCGGACCCTCGGCATGGGCGTCGGGCAGCCAGGCATGCATGGGGGCTAGGCCGGTCTTGGTGCCGTAGCCTACCAGCAGGAAGACGAAGCCCAGGCTCATCAGTTCCGGCTGGAAGTTCTTCGCCTGGGTGATCATGCGGCTCCAGGCCATGGCCGACATGCCGTCATGCATCACCGGCTGGGCGGCCAGATAGATCAGCAGGGTGCCGAACAGCGCCAGTCCGATGCCGACGCTGCAGAGGATGAAATATTTCCACGCCGCCTCGATGGCTTCCCGGGTGCGGTACAGGCTGACCATCAGCACGGTGGTCAGGGTGGCACCTTCGACCGCCACCCACAGCACGCCGATATTGTTGGCCGACAAGGCCAGCAGCATGGTGAACAGGAAGGCCTGATACATGGCGTGATAGAAGCGCAGTTGCAGCGGCTTCAGCCGGCTGGCCTTGCTCTCGCGGGCGATATAGGCGGCGGAAAACACCGAGGTGGTAAAGCCGACGAAACAGGTCAGCACCACCAGATAGATGTTGAAGTCATCGATGAACAGCAACGGCCCAGCCTCGGGGCGGCGGAAGAACAGACCGATCGAGGCCAGCAACGTCAGGGCCGAGATGATCACGTTCCCCCAGGTGCCCCAGCGCCAGCGCGGCAGCAGGGCCAGCACCGGCGCACTGACCAGAGGCAGGCCCAGCACCCAGGGCAGCGGGTCTTGGAACAGGTCGGCCGAGGCGATCATGACCGGTCCCCGCGATAGGTTTCCAGATAGGCCAGATCCAGGCTGTCGAAGCGCTCGCGGATGCGGAAGAAGAAAATGCCGAACAGGGTCATCGCCACCAGCACCGAAAAGGCGACGCTGATCTCGACCACCAGCGGCATGCCCTTGGCGCCTACCGCGCCCAGCAGCAGGCCGTTCTCCAGCGCCATGAAGCCGACCACCTGGGTCACCGCATTGCGCCGGGTGATCATCATCAACAGGCCCAGCAGCACCACCGACATGGCCAGCGCCAGACTCTCGCGGGTCAGGGCCCCGGCATTCTCGGTCACCGGCAGCACCAGCACGATCGACAGCGCCACCAGCCCCACGCCCGCCACCATGGTCGGGCCGATGCCCAGCGCCGTCTCGACCGTGCGATGGATACCCAGTTTTCGCACCAGCCATTGCAGGGCAGCAGGCACGGCGATGCCCTTGAAGAACAAGGCAATGGCGGCAGTGACATAAAGATGCGGGGCATCCTGGATATGCGCCTGCCAGGCCGCCGCCGCCGACAGGGCCATCGCCTGCATGGCATAGGTGCGGATCACGGCGGCCATGCGCCGCTGATAGAGCAGGCCGAAGCCCATCATAAGCACGGTGGCGCCGATCAGATGGGCGGTGTCATAGGCGAAGGCTTCCCAGCGCATCACACCGCCTCCGAGACATAGAGGAAGACGATGGCAAGCAATGCCAGCAGCAATGCGCCGCCAAGGAAGTCGGCGATGCGGAAGACCCGCATCTTCGCCACCATGGTCTCGAATACGCCCAGCAGCACCGCCAACAGCGCCACCTTGCCGATCCAGGCCAGCAGCCCGATCAAGATCCAATGCAGCCCGTCGCCCGGCAGGGCGATTCCCCAGGGGGCGAAGACGCAGATGATCATCGAGATGAACAGCAACAGCCGCACCATCGCCGCCGCCTCCAGCAGCGCCAGATGCCGCCCGGAATATTCCAGCACCATGGCCTCATGCACCATGGTCAGTTCCAGATGGGTGGTGGGATTGTCGACCGGAATGCGGCCGTTCTCGGCAATCGCCACCATCAGCAGCGCCCCCAGGGCGAGGCCGACCGACACCTCCAGCCCGACCTTGCCCGACAGCACGAAGGCCACCAGATGCGCCGGCGAAGTGGTATGGGCCAGCACCGACAGGCTGAAGATCACCATCAGCATGGCCGGCTCGGCCAGACTGGCGATGAACATCTCGCGCGACGCTCCCAACCCTCCGAAGGGCGTTCCCACATCCATGCCGGCCAGGGCGGTGAAGAAACGGGCAACCCCCAGCAGCGCCACCAGGGCGATCAGGTCGGCGGCGGGGGTCATCACCATGTCGGTGGTGACGGTGGGCAGGATGGTGGCGGCCAGCCAGACCGAGACAAACACCAGATAAGGCGCGAAGCGGAACAGCCAGGACGAGCTTTCGGCGACCACGGTTTCCTTTTGCAGCAAGCGCCACAGATCGCGATAGGGCTGGACCAGCGAAGCGCCCTGGCGGCCCTGTAGTCTTGCCTTGGTCAGACGCACCAGCCCGACGGTCAGGGGGGCGAACCCTACCACCAGCCAGGTATGTAGAAGGCCCCAGAGCAGCGGCGTCATGATTGCCACCCCGCCACCAGCAGCAACAACAGCACCAGCGTCCAGAACATCATCAGCAGATATTGCCGCACGGTCAGCATCTGCAGGCGGTTCACCAGCCCCGACAGCCCGGCTACCGCCCTAACAATGTTCAGATAGCCCCAATCCCAGACCGGATCGATCATTTTCAGCTTGAAGCGGGCGGGTGAGGTGTCTCCCGGCGGCGGTATCTCCACCATTTCCTGGGCGGCGAACAGGGTCGAGGCGAAGACCCGGCGCTGGGGTTGCGAGAAACTGTCGGCGGAATATTGCGCGTTGGGCACATCCTCGGGATGGCCGCAATCCCAGGCGGCGGCGCGGCGGATCTTGCGGTTGCCGAAATGATGCACCACCAGCACCGTGGTGATGGCGAGCGCAATGCCGGTCAGCATCACCATGGTGGCGGAATAGGAACCGGCGGTGGCCGAGACGGGGCTCAGCCAGGGCCAGCCCAGGATGGCGGTGGGCATCTTGACCTTGATCAGCGGCTCGACCACCGAGGAGATGCCGGTCGAGACCAGCACCGGAAAGACGCCCAGGCAGAAGCAGGCAATCACCGGCACCGCCATGGCCACCTGCATCGACAGCGGCGGGTCTTCCGCATGACGGGCGACGTCGCTTCTGGGTTTTCCTAAGAAAGCGATGCCGAAGGCGCGCACGAAGCAGGATGCGGCGAAGGCCGCCGCCAGGGCCATCATCACCCCCACCACCGGCACGCCGAAGCGCATCGCCCAATGGGCGACACTGGGGCCATGGAACAGGCTTTGAAACACCAGCCATTCCGAAACGAAACCGTTCAGCGGCGGCAGAGCCGAGATGGCGCAGGCTCCCACCAGGAAGCAGACGCCGGTGATCGGCATGCGGTTGAACAATCCGCCCAGCCCGTCAAGGTCACGCCGCCCGGTGGCGGTGATCACGGCTCCGGCTCCGAAGAACAGCAGGCTCTTGAACAGCGAATGGTTCAGCAGATGGTAAAGTGCGGCCACCAGCGCCAGCGCCGCCAGGGCGCCTTCGCCATGATCGCGGAAGGCGGCGGCCAGACCCAAGGCGATGAAGACGATGCCGATATTCTCGACCGTCGAATAGGCCAGGATAGTCTTCAGATCCCGTTCCATCAGAGCATGGAAGACGCCCAGCACGGCGGTGGCTCCGCCGAGCAGCATCATCACGAAGCCCCATTCCCAACCGACCGCCGGGCAAAGGTCGAACAGCACCCGGATCAGGCCGTAAAGGGCGACCTTGGTCATCACCCCCGACATCAGCGCCGAGACATGGCTGGGGGCGGCGGGATGGGCCAGCGGCAGCCAGACATGCAGCGGCGCCAGACCGGCCTTGGAGCCTGCGCCCAGCAGGGTCAGGGCCACCACGGCGGCGGCGGCGGCTCCGGCCGCCGGATGGGCGCGGATGCCGGCAAAGTCGTAGATGCCCCCAGTTCCCGCCATCAGGCCGAAGGCCGCCAGCAGGCAGAAGGTGCCGAAGGCGGCCATGATCAGATAGACGGCTCCGGCATGGCGGCTTTCCTCGCGCTCATGGTCCGACAGCACCAGCAGCCAGGAGGCCAGGGACATGAACTCCCAGGCCACCAGAAAGACGAAGGCGTCGTCGGCGATCAGCACGCCATTCATGCCGAACAGAAACAGCGGGAACAGCGGCGTGACCCGGTTCGGCTCCTTCAGATGCGGCACATAGCCGCTGCCATACAGTCCGGCCAGGGCGGCGGGGATGTTAATGACCATCAGGAAGAAAGCCGACAGGCTGTCGAGCCGGAAATGCGCCGCCATCCAGGGCAGGCCGAAGGGCAGGGTGACGGTGGGGATCTGTCCCTGCGCCGCGCCCGTCAGATAAGTGGCGCCATCGGCGGCCAGCACCACCGCCACGGCGGCGCAGGCCAGATGCACCAGGCTATGGATGGCATGCAGCCGCCGTCCCGCCACGGCAACAATGCCGAGCAGCAACAGAACAGCCATGGCCGATCCGATGATCATGACGCGCCGCCTTCGCGGAAGGGAGGGATATCAAAAGGTGCAGGCCGGTCGGCAGGACAAGGCCGGCGGACTTCGGGCCGGCTGAGCGAGAAGAATATCCGCCGGACTCATTGCTTGCAAGAGGCGGTCGATCAGGGGATGACGACGATCGTTTCCGGTGTTTTTCCCTCAGCCCAAATCTCGGCCATGCGCCTATAGGCGTCTTCCAGCCCTTGGGCGAAGAGTTTGGCGTCGAACAGCGGCAGAGCAAGGTTTCCCACCCCCAACTGATTCTTGGTACTCTTCAGGCGCGCCGGGTCTTGGGCCAGAGCGATGGCGGCGGCTTCATATTCGGGCAGACTGGTCGTGCTCAAGCCTTGCAGCCCGGCGGCCCGCAACAGACTGGCGGCGACACGGCTTTGGAAGCTCTCCCCCATCATCGTCACCACCGGCACGCCGCACCATAAGGCGTCCGAGGCGGTGGTGTGGGCATTGTAGGGCGTGCTGTCCAGGAAGATGTCGGCCAATCTGAAGCGCGACAGATGCTCCTCTGGCGACAGACGGCCGGCAAAGACGATGCGCTCGGGCCCGATGCCCTGACGCTGGGCGGCGGCCAGCAGATTGCGCCGGGCGGTCTCGGTGCCGGCCAGCAGCCACAGCACGCTTCCCGGCACGGCCCGCAGGATGCGCATCCAGGCGGCGAACATCGAAGCGGTCAGCTTGAAGCTGTTGTTGAAGCTGCAAAAGACGATGCCGCTCTCGGGAAGGCCTTGCTCGGCACGGCTGGGTTGGCCGGGGGAGAAGACCCGCTTGCCGTCATTGGGCTGATAGGTCAGCGGCAGCTGCACGATCTTTTCGCTGAACAGATGCTGATGCTCGATCGGCGTTACGACCCCGTCGCCGATGATGTAATCGATGAAGGGCGCACCCATGCTGCCGGGATAACCCAGGAAGTTCACCTGCAGCGGAGCCGGGCGGAGCCCCAGAATTTCCGGGCGGGACTGGCTGGTATAGCCGGTCAGATCCACCAGGATGTCGATGCCGTCGTCATGGATGCGTTGGGCCTCCTGAGCAAAGGATTGGGCGCGGATATCGGTGAAATGCTCGACCGCCGCCTCCATCCTTCGACGCAAAGGACTGCCATCGTCGGGGCCATAGGAATAGGCATGGATTTCAAAATGCTGGCGGTCATGAACTTCCAACAGTTCGGCCATCAAGGCGGCGACGGGATGCTGGCGTAAGTCCACCGACAGATAGCCGACGCGTAGTCGCCGTCCATCCTTGGGGCGAGGTGCATGGGTGAAGGGAGTGTTCGCGCCATATTGCCGGCCCCAGTCCTTAGCCAGCCGCAACAGATCGGCGCCGCTGGCCGCTTCGAAGGCCAAGGCGGGGAGGGGATCGAACGGCGCGTCGTCCTGGTGCGGAGCAGCCAGCAATTCGGCCTCCATCACTTCGACCTCGCCCCACTGGCAGACATATCGCAAGCGATGAGCCAACTGCCATTTTGACTGGCGATCATTGGGGTTCAAGACCAGTGCCTGACGATAGGCGGCGATGGCCTCTTCATAGCGGCCCAGATCGGCAAGGGCGTTGCCCAGATTGCCGTAAGCCTCGTAACGCTTCGGGTCCAAGGCGATGGCGTTGCGATAGGCGGTGATCGCCTCTTCCATCCGTCCCAACTTCCGCAAGACGGCGCCGATGCTGAGATGGAAGCTAGGATTATTGGGGGCGAGACTCGCCGCTTGGCGATAAAGCTCGAAAGCCTCGGTGCTCTGACCCAGCTTCGCCAGGAGGGCGGCCAGATTGGAATAGGCCATGGCGTAAGACGGATTGACGGCCAGCGCTTGCCGAAAGGCGTCCATCGCCTCGTCATTCCGCCCCAGCTTATGCAGGGCATTGCCCAGATTGGAATGGGCTTCGGCCAGGGCAGGATTCAAGGTGATGGCCCGGCGATAGGCGGCGATGGCCTCTTCGCTGCGTCCTTGGGCGTTCAGCACGGCGCCTTTGACCGAATGGGCCTGGGCGAGATCGGGGGACAGGCGGATCAGCCGCTCCATCTGCCGAAGCGAGGCCTCCAGGCGACCGGCCTTATACTCGGCCACCGCCAGATAATAGAGCCGTTCGGGATTGTTAGGCTCCAGCTTCACCGCCGCTTCAAAGGCGCGCGCCGCTTTGGCGAATTCGCCCTGTCGGAACAGGACCGCGCCCTTTTCGGATTGCTGCGCGGCTTTGGTCGAAGGGGGCATGGAGGGACAGTCTCGGCTGGCGGGTCCGTATGGAAGAGGCTCATTCAACCGAAGGGGCGGTGAAAAGGCAATGGCGGGACGCGTTTTGCCGGTTGCGTCCCCCGGCTGTTCGGCCTTATCTGATGATTAAGGGAGTTGAGGATGGGCTTGCGTAAGACGTCACTGCTGATCGCCGCCATGTTGCTGGCCGGGCCGCCGGCCTGGGCCGAAACTTTGCGCTATCTGCAGATCGGCACCGGCCCGCCGGGCGAGACGCATTTCCAATTGGGCGGGCTGATTTCCTCGGCGATCTCCAATCCTCCGGGCCTGCGGGCCTGCGGGCGGGGCGGCGGTTGCGGCGTGCCGGGGCTTATCAGCATGGCCAGCGCCAGCAGCGGCTCGGTCGCCAATCTGCAAGATATCGCCGCCAAGCGGCTGGATGCCGCCGTGGTGCAGGCTGATCTGGCACTGTTCGCCTATCAGGGCCGCGAGCCCTTCGCCGCACAGCCGCTGAAGGGCCTGCGCTCCATCGCCCGCATCGGCACCGACATGATCCAGCTGGTGGTTCGCCAGGGCGGGCGGATCAAGTCGTTGAAGGATTTGAAGGGCAAGCGGGTGTCGCTGGGGGAAAAAGGCTCGGGCACCCTGGTGCATGCCCGCATGCTGCTGGCGGCGGCGGGGCTGTCGGAAAACGATCTGAAGCCGGAGCCGCTCAGAGTGACCGAGGCGGCGACGGCTTTGGCCTCGGGCAAGCTGGATGCTTTCTTCGTGATGGATTCGGTGCCGTCTCCCACCCTGGCGCAATTGGCGGCGCAGACGCCGATCAGCCTGCTGGCGCTGGAGAAGCCGGTGGTCGAGGCCATGCGCAAGGCCGATCCGCTGCTGCATGAAGACGAGATCCCCGCCGAGACCTATGCCGGCCAGGCCCAGCCGCTGATGACCTTGTCGGTGGCGGTGTCGCTGGTCACCTCGGACCGCATGAGTGACGACCTGGCCGAGGGCATTACCCGTGCCCTTTGGAGTCCGGCAACCCAGCAACTTCTGAAGGATGGCGGCGTGGTGCCGGGGCGCGATCCCGCCACTTTGGGCACAGCGCTGAACGGCATCGCCTTGCCGCTGCATCCCGGCGCCGCCAAGGTCTATGTCGAGAAGGGCGTGATCGAATAGAGCGGATTCCGATCTGATTCGATCAGATCGGAATTCGCGATAAGCCTGCGCGGCGCTTGAGCGGGCCCGGGACGGGCCGCATCATGCCTACTTCCCCTACCTGACCTTGCGGACATAGTCGTCGACCTGGGCGTTCAGATCCTCGACCACCTTGCCCAGGGCATTGGCGCTCCACAGCACGCGCACGGTGCCGCCGCAGGCCTGAGCCGACGAAGCGGCGACCTTGGCCACACTTTCCGATACTTCGTGGGACTGGCTGGCGACATCGGCGATATGGCTGGAAATCTCGCGGGTCGAGGCTTCCTGCTCCTGCACGGCGCTGGCGATGGTGGCGGAAATCTCGTCCATCCGGCGGATGGTGTCGACCACGCCCGTGATATCGGCGACGGCGGCGTTGGCGGCGTCCTGAATCGAGGCGACCTGATGGCCGATCTCGTCAGTGGCCCGCGCCGTCTGGTTCGCCAGATTCTTCACCTCGCCGGCAACCACGGCGAAGCCCTTGCCGGCTTCCCCGGCCCGCGCCGCCTCGATGGTGGCGTTCAGGGCGAGAAGGTTGGTCTGGCTGGCGATGTCGGTGATCAAC
>Ga0318492_10000229_pt1 | contig 15218 bp, 13 predicted proteins | sample GRESIP108b1f22_FD_203292 | JGI IMG/M metagenome (GOLD analysis project Ga0318492, IMG submission 203292) | Tropical soil microbial communities from Luquillo Experimental Forest, Puerto Rico - GRE.SIPMG.108b1f22 | ecosystem: Environmental > Terrestrial > Soil > Tropical forest > Bulk soil... | reverse complement strand
GACCTCGATCGCCCCGGCGAACTCGCGTTGCGCCCGCTCGCGCCGGGCCCCGCGCCACCAGCCCTCGGCGACCGCGTCCGGGAACGCCGCGGCCAGCCGGAACACGATCTCGGCGGCGGCGTCGCCGACCCGGTCGGACCAGTCCCCGCCGCCCAGGCCGAGCACGTCGCCCAGCGCTTCCTTCACCGTGTCCAGCGCCAGCAGGGGCCAGCGCAGGTCCGCGGCCAGCGCGGCCGCGACGGTGGACTTGCCGGTGCCGGGAGCCCCGGATACCACGATGAGGGTCATCAGCCGCCTCAGGCCCGGCCAGCGCCGGACGGCGCCGCGGAGGCCGGCGTCGGTCATCGTACGCCGGGACCGGGCCCGCGGCGCCGGCGTTCAGGCGCCAGTCACTTGCTCTTCGCCGGAAAACCCAGGCAATCAGACTTAATGTATGGACATAATGTCCGTGCCATACCTGGCGGGCCGCGGCGGGCGGCTGGCACGAGGCCCTAGCGAAGTGCCTCGCCGGTCAGGAAAGGGGTCCGTCATGACGGTCAGTGCAGCACCCGGGCAGGACTGGAGAGCGACGCTGCGGCGCCAGAAGGCCCGCGCCGTTGATGGCCAGCCGGACGGCGGTTACGCCAGCGCGTTTGAGATCATCTGCCGCGACTGCGGCGACGATCCCGAGTGGGATTACCAGGACGTCCCGCCCGGGCTGCAGCGCATCCGCGGCCCCTACCAGATCGAGACGGGCGTCACGGAGTATCAGGCGCACCTCGCGCGGCACGGGAACTAACCAGCGCCCGGCCAGCCGGGGCCACATTGGCCCCGCCTCATCAGGACTTAGCACCGGCGGAGCGGGCTTTGCGCTGGTCCCAGGTCGCGCCGGCCGCGGCCCCGAGCACGACCACCGCGCCGATGGCGATGAACCAGACCATGAGGCTGAAGACCACGCCGATCGGCCCGTAGAGCCTGCTGTCGTCGATGATCGACGAGGAAAAGTAGACCGAGGAGAACAGCTCCAGGCCGAGCCACAACAGCGCCGTGACCGCGGCCGGACGCAGCAGACGGCGCCAGGCCACCCGTCCCGCCAGCAGAAAGCACATCGTCCACCAGAAGAAAGCGGCCACGCCGACGTAGGTGACCAGTCCCTGGCCGACCGGGCCGACCAGGGCGTGAACGTAATCGCTGATGACGCTGTCGGCGACCAGGAACCCGAACAGGACCGCGGCCCAGGTAGCGAAGCGCAAGACGTCTTTCCACCCGCGGTGAGGCTGGCCGAAGACCCGTTCATAGATCAGCTGAAGGGAGCTCGCCACGGCCATGGTGCCGACAGCGGCGAAGATCAGGGCGGTCGCCACCGCGGCCGCAGAGTGAACCGGCGAGGACCGGAACAGCTGGCTCACGATGAGCGCGCCCTGGCGGTTGAGGCCGATATGCCGGCTCAGGTCGGTGTCGATCCGGTGATTGGCCAGGGAACTCAGCAAGATGACGAACGGCAGGACAGAGATCAGCAGCGCGGCCCCGAAAAGCGTGATCGAGTCGACGAAGCTGAGGGCGCCGAGCTGCCTGAGGAAGACCTGCGCTGACGATCCCTCATAACGATCTCGCGCGGCACCGGCCACGGCTCGCACCGGCAGGCGAGGCGGCCCGTGCTCGTCCTGGCCCGCGGGAGGTGGTTCATCGGCGCCGTCGGGCGAGGTCATCGGGCAGGTCTCCTACCGGGCATCCCCGGCCTGCGCCCTCGCACACTGCCAGCGTGGCGCGTGGCTAGGGTCCCGGCATCACCCCCGACAGGGTGACCTGGGTTCCTGGACGCCCGAGGCGGAGACTTATGTGCAGCGACACGGAGACCCGTCCCAGCACGGAGGGGACATCATGCCTGCATCACGCTCATCGCGACCGGGGACGCCTGGCGGGCAGCCATCTGCCAGAGCAGGCTCCGGCACCGCCCCGGTCGTGACCATCGGCCAGGGCGCCGCCGCCCGTGGCCTTCAGCGCGCTGGTCAGCGACGCCAATTTCGCGTGCCCGGCGCTGCAGATCAGCCGGTGGACCGCCAAGTGGGTACCGACCTTCGCCTATGAGTTCAATGACGACAACGCGCCGTTGCGCTACCCGCCGCCGCTGACCGGCCCGCCCGTGGCCACGCACAAGTCCGAGTTCCCGTACCTGTTCGACCTGCCAGACGCGCCGCTTCAGGAACCGCTCAGCCCCGACCAGCAGGCGCTCGCGGCCAGCATGCGAGCAGCCTGGGCGAACTTCGCGGCCACCGGCAACCCGGCGTCGGCGGGCGTGCCCTGGCCCGCGTTCGGGGACGCGGACAACGCCCCGGTGCTGTCGCTCGTGCCGCCACAGCCGCAGGCCGAGACCGACTTCGCCGCCAGGCACCACTGCGCGTTCTGGGCCGCCGGGTAACGCCGCCGCGAACGCGGCCGGTCAGGCCGCAGCCTGCCGGCCCCCGCTCAGTGCCAGCGCGATGGCGTCGTCGAAGCTCAGCGCCAGGCCGTCGGCGTAGGCCTGGTCGAACGGCGCATGACCGAGACGGCGTCGCACCGCGGCGATGCTGTCCTCCCGGTACTGGTACTCGGGATCCTGCCACGGCCCGCCCATCCGGTCAGAGAACGCCTGCGCGCTCCCGTGCAGCTCGGCGGCGCGATGCCAGTCGCCCAGGTCGCCGGCCACGCAGGCCAGGCCGAGAAGGCAGTAGGCGAGGCTGTACCTGTCCCCGGTCCGGCGGCTCAGCCGCACCCCGTCCTGGAAGGTGGCCCGCGCCGCCTCCGGATCGTGTTCCTGGCGCAGCACCCAGCCCATGTTGGCCTGCACGACGTGGCTCTGGTCGCCGACCTCCGCGCCGGCCTGCTCGGCCTGGACCAGGTGCGCGCGGGCGGCGGCGGCGTCGCCCGCGCGCAGGGCGTGCACGCTGGCGTTGTTGTGCAGCAGGTGGGCCATCAGCCGGTCACCGGACCGCTGGGTGCACGCGATGCCCTCCGCGTAGAGCCGCCCGGCGGCGCCGGGGTCGGTCATGTCCAGGCACAGCAGGTATCCCATGATGGCCGAGCCCAGCAGCACGTCGTCCCCGGTCTGGCGGGCCAGCTCGACCGCCTCGGCGCCGAACGCGGCTCCTCGCTCCGGCTGGCCGGCGAAGTAAAACTGCGCGCAGTGCACCGCAAGCGCCTCGATCAGCAGGGCCGGCTCGCCGATTTGCCGGGCCTCGGTGATGACCCGCTCGCCGAACCGGAGAGCCGTCTCGACATTGAGGCCGCGGAGAGCGTCCATCGCCGTGATCGCCGCGTCGACGAAAAGCCTGCGGTCCGACCGTGCCTCGGGCCGTTCCAGCACCGGCCGGATCAGCTCGGCCATCGCCTCGCCCGCCGTACGTGATATCCAGTACCGGCGGATCACCGCAGCCAGGCGCAGCACCTGGCTGGTGCCGTCCGGCCGGGCGGCCGCGTCCTCCGCGGCCCGCCACAGATTCGCCCGCTCGGCGTCCAGCGCCGCGTACCAGAGGCCCTGGTCGGGCCCGGTCAGATGGGCACCGGCCTGCTCCGCGACGGACACGAAGTACTCGGCGTGCGCCGCGTTCACCGCCGCCGCCTCGCCCGCCTCGGCCAGCCGCTCACCGGCAAACTCACGGAGGGTCTCCAGCAGCCGGTACCGCAGGTTCTCCGGTCCCTGCTCGGTGCCGACGAGGCTCTTGTTCACCAGCGAGCCCAGCAGGTCGACCACGTCGAGCCGGTCGACGCCGGCGACGCCGCCGACCGCCTCGGCTCCGGGCAGGTCGAAGCTCTCCGGGAACACGGCCAGCCGGCGCAGGAGCTGCTGCTCGGCCTCATCCAGCAGCGAGTACGACCAGGCCACCGTGGCCAGCAGCGTCTGCTGACGGGCCAGCGCGGCCCGGCTCCCGCCGACAAGCAGGCGGAACCGCTGGTCCAGCCGGTCACGCAGGTCGGGCAGGGACAGCGAGCGCAGCCGGGCGGCCGCGAGCTCGATGGCCAGCGGCATCCCGTCGAGCCGCCGGCAGATCGATGCGATCAGCGGGCCGCTGCTGCCGTCGACGGCCAGGCTGACGCCCTGCTGCCGGGCGCGGTCGACGAACAGCGCCACCGCATCCGACAGCTCGGCCGGCCCGCCGCCGGCGTCGTCGTCGGCGGGCAGCGACAGCGGCGGCACCCGGTAGATGGTCTCCCCGCCGATCCCGAGCGGCTCGCGGCTGGTGGCCAGCAAATGCACCCACGGGCAGCGCCGCAGGATCGCATCGGCCGTCCGGGCACACGCGTCCACCAGGTGCTCGCAGTTGTCCAGCACGATCAGCATGTGCTGCGGCGCCAGCGCGTCGGCCAGCACGGCGAGCATCGGCCGGCCAGGCTGGGCCGCGACGCCGAGGACGACGGCGATCGAGGAGGGAACGGAGCCCGCATCGGTCACCGCCGCCAGCTCGACGAGCCAGACACCGTCGCCGGTCCCGTCCAGCAGCTCGGCCGCGGCCTGCAGGCCCAGCCGGGTCTTACCCGAGCCGCCCGCGCCGGTCAGCGTCACCAGCCTGGACGACTCGACCAGCGCCCTGACCTCCTTGAGCTCGGCGGCGCGGCCCACGAACGTCGACAGCTCGGCGGGCAGGTTGTTCAGCAGCGCCGGGTTGCCGAGCGACCGCAGTGCGGGGAACTCCGACGGCAGGCCCGGAGCGGTGAGCTGGAAGATCCGCTCCGGACGTCCCAGGTCCTTAAGCCGGTGCACGCCGAGGTCGGTAAGCGTCGACCCGTCCGGCAAGGAGTCCCTGACCAGGGCCGCGGTCGTCTCCGACAGCAGAATCTGGCCGCCGTGCGCCACCGCGCCGATCCGGGCGGCGCGGTGCACGTCCAGGCCCACCGGGCCGGCGGCCGTCTGCTCGGCCTCGCCGGTGTGAACGCCCATCCTTACCCGCAACGGTTCGCCGCCACCCGGCCAGGAGTGTGACTGCAGGGCCTGCTGCATGGCCACCACGGCGGCCAGGCACGCCCGCGGGGAGGAGAACGCGGCGAAGAAACCGTCGCCCATCATGGTCAGCTCGGTGCCGTCGTGGGCGGCCAGCGCGGACCGGATGAGCGCATGGTGCTCGGCGAGCGCTTTGGCGTAGGCGTCCTCCCCGGACCGCTGCAGCAACGTGGTCGAGCCCTCGATATCGGTGAACAGGAACGTCATGGTCGCCACACCTCTGAGCGTATGACCAAGACACGACACTGGCTGGGCGCATGGCGCGTCCGGGCCGGTGCTTGGATGGGCGCATGGCAACGGATCAGGAGGCACCGCGCGTGGTCAGCGCCAGCCGTGAGATCGCCGCCGCGCCGGAGAGGATCTTCGAGCTGATCGCGGATCCGGCGGCGCAGCCGCGCTGGGACGGCAACGACAACCTGGCCAGCGCGCCGGCCGGACAGCGCGTCCGTCGCACCGGTGACGTCTTCACGATGACGCTGACCCGGGGCGACATCCGGGAGAATCACGTGATCGAGTTCGAGGAGAGCCGGCGGATCGCCTGGACGCCCGCTGAGGTGGGGCAGGCGCCGCCCGGGCACCTGTGGCGATGGGAGCTCGAGCCGGCCGGGGCGTCACGCACGCAGGTCACGCATACCTATGACTGGACCGAGCTGACCGATTCCAAGCGCCTCCCGCGGGCCCGGGCGACCACCGCCGACCGGCTCAGGGCCTCGCTCGACCGGCTCGCGGCCCTCGCCGAAATGCCCTGACCGCGGTCCGGCAAAGGTCAGCCGGGTCACCATGTATCGATCGGCTCCCGGGCTCCTCCGAAGTAATAGGAAGGCATGCGGATCTGCCGGAAGGGAGCTGCGATGCCATCGACGGATTATCTGATCGGGCCAGCCAGCGGAGAGATCCGCTGGTATCCCGCGATCGACGGCCGGTCACGCGTGGAACCGCCTCATGACGAATCCGGTCCGTGGCCCTGGAGCGCCGCCGTTGCCGCACTGGCCCAGGCGGCCAGGATCAAGCAGGTCGCCGCGTCGTTGCCCGAGGGCGACCTGCGGAGCCAGCTCGAAGCCGAAGCTTCCCGGTCTATCGGCCGCATCCTCGACGAATGGTGCGGCATCCGGAGTACCCGGCCCGGGCCGGGTTCAGGGCCAGAGCCGGGGCCGCTGCCCTGGTCGATCGCGATCGCCGGACAACTCGCGGCGCTGGCGAACTCACACCCGGGCGGCTTCCTCCGCGACGAACTGCTCCGCATCGCCGGGCAGGCGCTGCTGGGACCGTTCGGAAGGCACAAGAACTGACGAAACCGTTCGCGGCCGCCGCACGGCCGGATACCGAACTCAGGGATCGTCCCGGCCGGCCCTGGGTGCGGGCGGCCGGCGGCGCGCGCGGGGGCCTGCGGGGGCGTCGCTTCCCGTGGCTCTGGGCGGCTTGCTGCTGGGGTGCGGCTGCGTGACGCTGACCTGCTGCCAGTGATCGGCGATTCTCGCGAGCAGGTCAATCAGCTGACGCCGTTCGGCCTGGCCGAGCGGGGTGAGAAGGGTATCGGCTGCGCCGTCTAGCGCTATGGCCGCCCGGCGCTGCGCATCACGGCCGCCCTGGGTCAGGTGGATCAAGAAGGCACGGCGGTCTTGCGGGCTGCGCACCCTTTCGACCAGCGCCCGCTGTTCGAGGTCGTCGAGCAGGTAGACCATCGCGGTGCGGTCGATGGCCATCGTGGTGGCTAGTTCGATCTGCGTCAGCGGCCCCGACTCCGCCAGCGTGCTCAGCACTCCCCAGGCTCGCGGTGACAAATCCAGCGGCTCCAGCCGCTCGATGGCTAGTGCCTGTGCCGCCTGCTGTGCCACGAACAGGAGCTGGCCCACGCGGCCGGTCCGGCGTCGCGCTCCCGCCGATTTGCCCATATCCAGTCTCTCGCTTAGATTGTCTTGTAGAAAGATTATCTCGTGATAAGCCGAAGATGGCAACTACGCCGAAGGGAGCGTGCGGCATGGAACCGCGCAACGCCATCGTCACCGGAGCCTCGCATGGCATCGGACAGTACATCGCCCGGGCTTTGGCGGCCCGGCCGATGAACCTGCTGCTGGTAGCCCGTACCGAGGCCGAGCTCACCCGCCTCGCGGGCGAGCTTGGCGGCGCCAGCAAGGTGAGCACCGCCGCGATCGACCTCGGCGGCCCGCAGGCCGCCCGGCAGGTCGCCGACGCGGCCGCCGCCGAGCTGGGAACGGTCGACGTACTGGTCAACAACGCGGCAACCGAGCCGCAGACCCGCTTTCACGTACTGACCCCAGCCGAGATCGAGCACGTGCTCCAGGTCGACCTGATCAGCCCGCTGCTGCTGGCCCGGCTGCTCCTGCCGGGCATGCTGCAGCGCGGATACGGCCGGATCGTCAACGTCTCCTCGCTGGCCGGCCACACCAGCTTCCCGTACACCGAGGCCTACGCCGCGGCCAAGGACGGGCTCACCGCGTTCAGCCGGGTACTGCACAGCGATTACCGGCGAACCGGGGTGTCAGCCACCAGCCTGATCCTCGGCCCCGTCAAAGACGCCGGGGTCAGCGTCCGGACCCTCGCCGAGACCGGCCAGACCGCCAGTACCGCGTTCTCGGTCAGCCCGCAGAAGGTGGCCGCCGCCACCGTCCGCGCCATCGAGAAGCCCAAGCCGGAGATGGTCGTCAGCGTCGGCCCCGGCCGGGTGCTCAAAGCGCTGATGGACTACTTCCCCGGCCTGGGTCCCCGGCTCAACCGGCTCAGCGGCGCCGACCGGCTGATGACCGCCGTCGCCGACCACCGCGAAGCTGCCCGCGCCAATCCGGCCCTGCGCGACAACGCCCAGCCCACCTAAGGCTGCTCCTGTCCCGGTCATCTCGGAGTACCAACCAGAGAAACCGCTGCCCTACCGTGGATGCGTGACCGCCTGGAGTGACCTGCCGCCCGCGCCGCCGCCGCACGGCACGGTGCTGGCCTGGGCGCGAGGCTGCCGGTGCGATGAGTGCGAACCCGAGTACCAGCGTTTCGTGTCCGAACTGGCACTGCGCGGGCCGCTGCGGCTTCCCGCCCGGCCCGAGCCCCGCAAAATGGACGCCGACACCCTCGCCCGGCTGGAACCGGCGGTGAGCCGGTCGGAGTGCCCCGTGTGCGGCGCGCGGCGCCATGAGCGCTGCCGCAACCTGGCGTTCCCCCAGCACTTCGCGCCGACTCATCCCGAGCGCACCGGCGGGCCGTGACCGGGGGTCCCGGGATCCGCCGGCCGCGGGCCGCCGGACGGCCCGGGCTCACCGCTCACCGCCGCACCCTCTTTACTCCGCCATTGCCTGTGCTTGACCTTGACTTCTCAGGCCCAACAGCCCGGGAGTAAATTTGTTACTCCGGCCCTGCCGCTGGCCCTCTGGGGCGTGATCGAAGGGGGGCTTCGTGATCATCGCCGCACCGGCTCGCACGGGGATGGCTTCCCGCCGTTTCGAGAGATCGAAACCGCTGGCAGGCCGCGGTGCCCAGAGCGCCCAGCTGGACCGGGTGCTCGCGGAGGCGCGGGCGGGACAGAGCGCGGTGCTGGTGCTGCGCGGCGAGCCGGGGATAGGAAAGACCGCGCTGCTGGGTTACGCGGCCGAGAGCGCCGAGGGCTTCCAGGTCGCCCGGGCGGCCGGGGTCGAGTCGGAGATGGAGCTCCCCTTTGCCGGCCTGCATCAGCTGTGCGGGCCGATGCTGGGCGGCCTCGGGCGGCTGCCTCCGCCGCAACGCGATGCGCTCGGCACGGCGTTCGGGCTGAGTCCGGGGGCGCAGCCCGACCGGTTTCTGGTCAGCCTGGCGGTGCTCAGCCTGCTCTCCGACACCGCCGAGGAACGACCCCTGCTGTGCTTGATCGATGATGCCCAGTGGCTTGACCGGTCCTCGGCGCAGGTGCTCGCCTTCGTGGCGCGGCGTCTGCAGGCAGAGTCGGTGGTGCTGTTGCTGGCCGAGCGCGAGCCGGGCGAGCTTGACCAGCTGGCCGGGCTGCCCGATCTGCCGCTGCCCGGCTTGCCGGACGACCGAGCGCGCGAGCTGCTCGCGTCGGCCATCAGCGGGCCGCTCGATGACCGCGTGCGGGACCGGATCCTCGCCGAGGCGCGCGGCAACCCGCTGGCCCTCATTGAGCTGCCGCAGGAACTGCCCCCGGCGAAGCTGGCCGGCGGGTTCGGTCTGCCGGGCGCGCGACCGCTGCCGGGCCGGATCGAAGCCAGCTTCCGGCGGCGCGTGCAGCAGTTCCCCGCCGACACCCAACGGCTGCTGCTGGTGGCCGCGGCCGAGCCGACCGGCGAGCCGGCCCTGCTGTGGCGAGCTGCCGGGATGCTGGGTATCCCAGCCGAGGCCGTGGGCCCGGCGGAGGCGGATGGCCTGCTGGAGCTCGGCGCTCAAGTTGCCTTCCGCCACTCGCTGCTGCGCTCGGCGGTCTACCGCGCCGCGCCGACGGAAGAACGCCAGAGCGCGCACCGGGCGCTGGCCAAGGCCACCGACGCCGAGACCGATCCCGACCGCCGGGCCTGGCACCGCGCCCACGCAACGTTCGCGCCCGACGAGGACGTCGCCCGGGAGCTGGAGCGCTCGGCCGGGCGAGCCCAGGCGCGCGGCGGGCTCGCCGCGGCGGCCGCTTTCCTGGAACGCGCCGCGGCCCTGACACCCGACCGGGAGCGCCGCGCGCGGCGCGCGCTTGATGCCGCCCGGCACAAGCAACTGGCCGGAGCACCCCACGAGGCCTTAACGCTCCTGGCCATCGCCGCCGCCGGCCCGTTCGGCGACTTCGACCGGGCCATGCTCCAGCGCGTGCACGGACAGATCGCCCTGGACCTGAGGCGCGGCGGGGACGCGGTGCCGCTGCTCCTTGATGCGGCCAGACAGCTCGAACCGCTCGATCCCGCCCGCGCGCGCGAGACGTACCTGGAGGCGATGCGAGCGGCGAGCATCCTCGGCCGGCTCGGCGGCGGCCCGCGGGCCGCCCCCCAGGCCGCATACCCGGCGCCCACCCCCGAAGGGGTCCCGCCTGCCGTTGACCTGCTGCTCGAAGGCCTGGCCCGGCGTTTCACCGATGGCTACGCGGCTAGCGCGCCGGCGCTCCAGCGGGCCCTCAGCGCAGTACGCGACCAGGGAAGGCGCCCCGGGCCGGACATGCGCTGGCCGTGGTCGGCCCGCCGCGTCGCACCGGACTTGTTTGACGACGACACCTGGCATGAAATGGCCATCCGGAACGTACAGATCGCACGCGACGCCGGCGTGCTGGCCGTGCTCCCGCTGGCCCTGGTCTACCTCGCGACGTTGCGCGTCTACGAGGGCAATCTGGAAGCCGCGGCGGCGCTGCTCGACGAGTCCGACGCGATCGCGGATGCGACAGGCACCGCGCCCCTGACGTTCGGGAGGCTGCTGCTCGCCGGATTTCGCGGTGACGAGGCACAAGCGTCGGCGCTGATCGAGGCCTGCGAGCCAGCGGCGATCGCCCGGGGTGAAGGAGTGGTGCTCACCATCGGCGAGCACGCGCGCGCCGTGCTCTACAACGGCCTCGGCCACTATCAGGCGGCGCTCGATCCCGCCCGGAGCGCGAGCGCGCAGGACGAACTGATGTACTCGGTGTGGTCGCTGCCCGAACTGGTCGAGGCGGCGGCCCGTTGCGATAGCACCAAACTCGCGGCCGAAGCGCTGGAACGGCTCTGCGAGCGAACGCAAGCGTCCGGGACCGAGCTGGCCCTCGGCATCGAGGCGCAGTCGCGAGCTCTGCTCGCGGAGGGCGAGCCCGCCGACCGCCTCTACGCCGAGGCGATCCAGCGGCTCGGCGGCACCCGGTTGCGCCCCGCCCTGGCCCGCGCGCACCTCCTGTACGGCGAATGGCTCCGCCGGGAGAAACGCCGCGCAGACGCGCGCGAGCACCTCCGTACCGCCTACGAGGGGCTGACCGCGATGGGCATGGAAGCGTTCGCCGAGCGGGCCCGGGGCGAGCTGGCGGCCACCGGCGAGACCGTGCACAAGCGCACGGTCCAGACCCGCTACGAGCTCACCGCGCAGGAAGGGCAGATCGCCCGGCTCGCTGGTGACGGGCTGACCAACCCGGAGATCGGCGCGCAGCTGTTCCTCAGCGCCCGCACCGTCGAATGGCACCTGCGCAAGGTGTTCGGCAAGCTCGGCATCAGCTCACGCCGAGAGCTGGGCGAGGCCCTGGCGGACTGGGGGCCGCCGGCTCACGCAAGCTTAGGACCGCGGCTGGCCGCCGGGATCCCGGCCAAAGCCGGCCAGGGCCAGCAGCGCGGCCATCTCGAGCTCGACCCGGGCGCCGGGGCGCCCGGCGAAGCCCTGGTCAGTTCTTGGCTGACCGGGCGGGGGCGAAGAACTCGGTGAGCAGCTGGTTAACGCGCTCAGCCTCGTCGTGATACACCCAGTGCGAGGCGTCCGGCAGGCGCTCGACGCGGTCCAGGTTGGGCACGTCGTCGTGCTCGGGCTCGGCCAGCTCGGGGCCGAGGTAGCGGTCGCGCTGGCCCCAGATGACCAGGGTGGGCGCCTTGATCGGGCGAAGCGCCGCCGCGGCCTTCTTGGGCGACTCCCGCACCGAGAACCTGTAGTAGTTGATCATCCCCTTGGCCGCGCCGGGCCGCGACCACGCCGCGATGTAGCGGTCGATCTCCTCGGGCGTGTAGGCCGGCTTCGCGTCGTGCAGGAAGTGCCGGAAGAAATGCCAGCGGTTGGCGTGCACGACGGACTCGGGCAGATCCGGCAGGTCGAAGAAGAAGAAGTACCAGGACTTGCGCAGCTGGCCGGGGTGGTGCAGGCCCTGCGACAGCTTCCGCGGGTGGGCCGCGTTGAGGATGGCCAGCCGCTCCACCACCTCGGGGTGGTTCATCGCCAGGTCCCAGGCCACGGTCCCGCCCCAGTCATGCCCGACCAGCAGCGCGGACTTGGCCCCGCGTTCGGCGATGAGCCCGCGGATGTCGTCGGTCAGCTGGTCGCTGCTGTAGGCCTTGACGCTCTTCGGCCGCGACGACAGGTTGTAGCCGCGCAGGTCGGGTGCGACGACACGGAATCCCGCCTCCGCGAGCGGCTTGATCTGTAGCCGCCAGCCATACCAGAACTCAGGGAAGCCGTGCAGCAGCACGATCAGTGGTCCCTCGCCGGCCTCGACGTAATGCAGCCGCTGGTCGCCGACCTCCGCGTAGCCCTCACGGACGTCGCCGCCCAGGAACTCTGCTGCCTGCAGTTCCTCCTTTCCGTTCGTGCCGCCGGCGCCGTCCCCGGATGTGCTCATTGCCGCCTCCCTGAGGGTTGTGTCCGGGACGGACGCTAACGATTCCCACCGGTGCGCCGAACCAGGAAGGACCCTGGTGGTTCCCCTGGTCTGGCCACGGCTGCGTGCGGCCGGCGAAGCCGCGCTCAGCCCGGGCAGGTCTTCCCGATCGGGACCAGGGTGCCGGCCAGGGTGTGCCCGGGTCCGACGGGCCGCCGGGAACGTGACCGTAGTGGCCAGGGCGAGCTGCCGAGCACCAGCTCGCCCGGCGGCCGGTACTCGCGAGCGCCAGGAGACGCACATGTCGGTTCCTACCGCTCCGGACTCGCGCCCGGGTGGCCCAGCAGCGATCACCGCAGAGTCCGGCGCAGCGGCCGAAGGCCACACGATCCGCCCGTTCCGCGCCGCCGTGCCCGACGAGGAGGTCGCCGATCTGCGCCGGCGGATCGCGGCGACCCGGTGGCCCGACCGTGAAACGGTGACTGACCGGTCTCAGGGCGCACAGCTGGCCAGGGTCCAGGAGCTGGTGGCCTACTGGGGAACCGGCTACGACTGGCGGAAGGGCGAGGCCGCCCTGAACGCCTGGCCGCAGTTCGTCACCGAGATCGACGGGCTCGAGGTCCACTTCATCCATGTCCGCTCCGCCCACCCGGGCGCCCTTCCGATGATCATGACCCACGGCTGGCCCGGCTCGGTCCTGGAACTGCTCAAGGTCATCGGCCCGCTGACCGACCCCACCGCGCACGGCGGGCGGGCGGAGGACGCCTTCGACCTGGTGCTGCCCTCGATGCCCGGCTACGGGTTCTCCGCCCGGCCGACCTCGGCCGGCTGGGGCCCGGACCGGATCGCGCGCGCCTGGGCCGAGCTGATGGCCCGCCTGGGACACCGGCGCTACGTCTCCCAGGGCGGGGACTGGGGGTCGGTGATCTCCGACGTCATGGCCCGCCAGGCCCCCGCGGGGCTGCTGGGCATCCACGTCACCATGCCCGCGACCGTGCCTGCGGAGATCGCGAAGGCCCTCCGGGCCGGCGATGCGCCGCCACCGGGGCTGTGGGATGCGGAACGGGCCGCCTACGAGCAGCTGGCCGACCTGTACCGGCTGGGCTCCGGGTACGCCGGGATCATGGTGACCCGCCCGCAGACCCTGGGCTACGCGCTGGCCGACTCCCCGGCTGGCTTGGCCGCCTGGTTCTACGACAAGTTCGCCGACTGGACCGACAGCGGCGGCGACCCGGAGCGGTCGCTGACCAAAGACGAGATGCTCGATGACATCTCGCTGTACTGGTTCACCCGCACCGCGACCTCCGCGGCCCGGTTGTACTGGGAGAACAACGCCAGCAACTTCAACGCCGTGAACATCTCCCTGCCCGCTGCCATCACGGTCTTCCCCGGTGAGATCTACCGTGCCCCGCGCAGCTGGGCACGGCGCTGTTACCACAAGCTCATCTACTTCCACGAAGTGGACAAGGGCGGCCACTTCGCGGCGTGGGAAGAGCCTGAGCTGTTCGCCGCTGAGCTGCGGGCGGCGTTCCGGTCCCTGCGCTAACCGGAATGGGCCACGCCGCCCCGCGACGGCCGGCCCTGGATACTTGCGACGGCAACGGGCGACGACCGCCGCGGGTGTCAGTATTGTCGGGGCGTGCGGTTCGAGCAGCGGCTGCGGGACGGTATCCACTCCGGTGCGATCGTGCTGGCCTTCCGGCGCTGGAAGCGCAGCCAGGTCGTGCCCGGCCACCGCTACCGCACCGGGATCGACATGGTCGAAGTCGAGTCGGTGGACGTGGTCGAGCCGTCATCGGTGGACGCCGCTCAGGCCCGCGAGGCCGGGTACGCGAGTGTCGGCGAGCTGCTGGCCGGCCTGCGCGGTGACCCGGAGTTGCCGCTTTACCGCATCCGCCTGCGGCGGATCGACGAGCCGGACCCCAGGGACGAGCTGGCCCGCGCCGCCAGCCTGACCGAGGCGGACGTGGCCGCCATCGCCGCCCGGCTGGCCCGGATGGACAGGTCAAGCAGCCGCGGGCCGTGGACCGGCGCGGTGCTCGCGCTGATCGCTGACCGGCCCGGCATCGTGTCCACGGTCCTGGCCGAGGCCATGGGCTGGGAGCGGCAGGACTTCAAGCTGCACGTCAGGCGGCTGAAAGGCCTCGGGCTAACCCTCAGCCTCGACGTCGGCTACCGGTTGTCACCGCGCGGTGAGTCATACCTGAGGCACCTGGCGCCATGATCGTTCACCGGGCCGAAATCCAGTGGGATCAGCCCCTCCGTCTTCCCTACGATCGGACGCATGCCGAGCTACGAGCCCGTCGACGTGTCCGCGGCCTGCAACGCCGGTACGGAGGTGCTGGGCGATGAGCCGGGTGATGTTCCGCTCGGCCGGGTGGACCTGCGCGGCCTGCCGTTCCTGATCGGGTCCGAGCCGCCGTCTGCGCCGCGGTGCTTCCTGCTGCCCGGGGTCCCGACGTCGGTCGGGATCGGCCGGCCGGCGCGGCGGGTGATCGTCGCGCACCGGCTGCTCGAGCCGGGCGCACCAGCCGGCCATGCCGTCGGGCGGACCGTCGCCGAGTACGTTCTTCACCTGGCCGGCGGCGAGGCCGTCACCGTGCCCATCCGGGAGCGGTTCGAAATCCAGGTGGTGCCGCCGGGGTGGGGCCGTCTGCCGTTCCTCGCCGTCACCGACACCGGCGACCACAGCATGCCGCGCTTCGCGGGCCGATGGGACGATGCCGGGGCTCGTCTGGCGGAGCACGACATGGGATGGCCCGCCGGGTACTTCCTGTGGTGCTGGGAGAATCCGCATCCGCAGCGAGCAGTTGAACGGATCGAGTTCATCCCGCGCGGCTCGCGATTCATCGTGGCCGGCGTCACGACCAGCGACGTTGACGAGCACCCGTTCGTCCGCGCGCCCGCGCGCCCGGTGCGGCTCACGCCGAGGGACGGGCGCAGCGGCGTGCTCGATGTCGACGTGGACCGGGGCGTGGCGACCTATCCGCAGCCGCTGCCCGGCGAGGACGACCGGGCCGGCTGGGGAGCGGCCGA
>Ga0318492_10000223_pt1 | contig 15368 bp, 11 predicted proteins | sample GRESIP108b1f22_FD_203292 | JGI IMG/M metagenome (GOLD analysis project Ga0318492, IMG submission 203292) | Tropical soil microbial communities from Luquillo Experimental Forest, Puerto Rico - GRE.SIPMG.108b1f22 | ecosystem: Environmental > Terrestrial > Soil > Tropical forest > Bulk soil... | reverse complement strand
ACCGCAGCCTTTCTTGATCCAAGTCAAGACCAGCAGGCTCTTCCTTCCGTGTGGGGAAATGGGCTACGCTGCCGCTCCCGCGCAACACCTATTCCGGAAGCAATCCCGTTTTCCGAAAGTTTCAGCAGTTCACCACGGAGGCCTTTACATGCCTGAGCATCCGCGAGTCCTGAACAAGTCCCTCTGGAGCAAGATCATGCCGGCCGAGGCAGCCGCGGCGATGATCCCGAACGGGGGCACGATCGCCACCAGCGGGTTCACCGGCGCTGGTTACCCGAAGGCGGTCCCGATGGCGCTCGCGAAGCGCGCGGTCGAGGACAAGACCCGCGGCAAGCCGCTCCGGCTGAACGTGCTCACCGGCGCGTCCACCGGCCCCGAGCTCGACGCGGTCATGGCGCTCACCGACACCGTCGCCTTCCGCTTCCCGTACAACGGCGACGCGACGATGCGCGAGCGCATCAACACCGGCTCCGCCGACTACCAGGACATGCACCTCAGCCACGCGGGCTCGCTCGTCCGCTACGGCTACTACGGCAAGATCGACTACGCGATCATCGAGGTCACGAAGATCCGCGAGGACGGCAGCTGCGTCCCCAGCTCGTCCGTCGGCATCAACACCGCCTACGTCGAGAAGGCCGAGAAGATCATCCTCGAGGTGAACGAGTGGCAGGACGAGCGGCTCGAGGGGATGCACGACATCTTCTCCGTGCCGGGCAAGCACGGTGACCGCACGCCGATCCCGGTCCTGAAGACCGACGACCGCATCGGCTCGCCCTACATGTCGATCGACGTCTCGAAGGTGGCCGCGGTGGTCATCTCGAGCTATCCGGACCGCAACGCGCCCTTCAAGAAGCCCGAGGACGATCACAAGAAGATCGCGCAGCACATCCTCGACTTCCTCGACGGCGAGGTGAAGGCGGGCCGGCTCCCGAACAGCCTCACGCCGCTGCAGTCGGGCGTCGGCAACATCGCGAACGCGGTGCTCGTCGGCCTGAACGAGGGCCACTTCGAGAACATGACCTCGTACACCGAGGTCATCCAGGACGGCATGCTCGACCTGCTCGACTCCGGCAAGCTCCGGATCGCGTCGGCGACGGCGTTCTCGGTCTCCCCCGAGGGCCAGGAGCGGTTCAACAAGAACATCGACCGCTACCGGAAGCAGATCATCCTCCGCCCGCAGGACGTCTCGAACCACCCCGAGGTCATCCGCCGCCTCGGCTGCATCGCGATGAACGGCATGGTGGAGGCCGACATCTACGGCCACGTGAACTCGACGCACATCGTGGGCAAGGGCATCGAGAACGGCATCGGCGGCTCCGCCGACTTCTCCCGCAACTCCGCCTACACGATCTTCATGACGCCCTCGACGGCGAAGAACGGGAAGATCTCCGCGATCGTGCCGTTCGCCTGCCACATCGATCACACCGAGCACGACACGATGGGCTTCGTGACGGAGTACGGCTTCGCCGACCTCCGCGGGAAGAGCCCGAAGCAGAAGGCGGTCGAGATCATCAACAAGTGCGCGCACCCGGACTACCGGCCGGTGCTCATGGACTACCTGAAGCGCGGCGCGGACCTGGGCAAGCACAGCCCGCACAACCTGAAGGAGGCCTTCTCCTTCCACACGCGTTACCTCGAGACGGGCGACATGCGCCCGAAGCGCTAGCCCGCTCACCGCTCGAACGTCGTCCCGCCGCGGCCACCTGGAGGTGGCCGCGGCTTTCTTTTGGAGCCGTCGGGCTCGTGGCCGGCCCGGGGGGCGCGGGATAGAGTGCGTCGCATGCCCGACCTCGATCTGGATCTCGCGCTGGACGTCGCGCGCCGTGCAGCGGAGGCCGGCGCAGCCGCCGCGCTCGCCCACTTCCGCGCGGGCGTGAAGGTGGAGCTGAAGCCCGACCGGTCTCCGGTCACCGCCGCCGACCGGGACGCCGAGGCCGCGATCCTCGCCACCATCCGCCGAGACTTCCCGGACCACGCCGTGCTCGCCGAGGAGACCGGCGCGCACGCGGGGAGCGCCACGTCGCGCTGGATCGTCGACCCGCTCGACGGCACCCGCGGCTTCTCGCGCGGCGGGAGCTTCTGGGGGCCGCTCGTCGCGCTCGAGCACGCGGGCGAGATCGTGGCCGGTGCGATGGCCCTGCCCGCGCTCGGCGAGCTCTACTGGGCGGCGCGTGGCCGCGGCGCGTGGCGGAAGGTCGGCGCGGGGGCCCCGGAGCGGCTGGAGGTGTCGGGGGTGCCGGCGTGGGAGGACTCGACCTTGTCGCTCGGCGAGATGCACTACGTGCTCCGCAGCGAGCTGCGGGAGCCGGTGCTCTCGCTCGCGACCTCCTGCGCGCAGACGCGCTGCTACGGCGACCTCGCCGGCTGCGCGATGGTGCTCACCGGGCGCGCCGAGGCCTGGGTGGAGGCGGGCGTGAAGATCTGGGACCTCGGGCCGCTCAAGGTGCTCGTGGAGGAGGCGGGGGGCCGCTTCACCGACCTCGCGGGCCGGCCCACCCACGCGTCGGGCGAGTGCATCGCGTCGAACGGGAAGGTACACGACCGCGTGCTCCAGGCCTTCGCGGCGGTCCGCCCGTGAGCGAGGAGGCGCGGCGCGCGTCCGGCGGCCCCGCGCGCCTGCGCCTCGGCGGGATCCAGATCGACGCGCTCGGGTTCGGAGGTGCGCTCGACGCGATCGAGGGGCTCGTGGTGCGCGGGCGCGGCGGCGCGGTCTTCACCGCCAACGTGGATCACGTGGTGCTCGCAGAGGACGACGCCGCGTTCCGCGACGCCTACGCGCACGCCGACCTCGCGCTCGCCGACGGGATGCCGATCGTGTGGGCCTCGCGGCTCCTGCCGGTGCGCGTGCCGGAGCGCGTCGCCGGCTCCGACCTCCTGCTCCCGCTCCTGAACCGGGCCGCCCAGCGCCGCTGGCCGGTGTTCCTGCTCGGCGGAGCGCCGGGCTCGGCCGAGGCCGCGGCGGAGGAGGCGCGGGCGCTCGGCGTCGAGGTGTGCGGGGCCGCGGCGCCGCGCATCCCGGCCGATCCCGGGGCGCCCGATCCCGAGGGCGAGGCGGCGCTGGAGGAGGTGCGCGCCGCGCGGCCATCCCTCGTCCTCGTGGGCCTCGGCGCGCCGAAGCAGGAGCTGTGGATCCACCGGCACCGCGCGGCGCTCGCGCCGGCGGTCGCGCTCGGCGTCGGCGCTGCGATCGACTTCCTCGCCGGCAAGGTGCGGCGCGCGCCGCCGCTCGTCGCCCGCGCCGGGCTCGAGTGGGCGTGGAGGCTCGCGTCCGAGCCGCGGCGGCTGTGGCGGCGCTACCTCCTGCGCGATCCGCGCTTCGCCGTCGTGCTCGCGCGCGAGCTGCGGCGCGCGGGGCGGGCGGGGCGCTGAAGGTCGAGCCGCATCACCGGCCGCGTCGGCGCGCGCCGCGGGCCGCCCTCCCTGCCTACCCCTCCACGCGCCGGAACAGATCGACGATCGCGCCCTCGCGGCCGGCGGACCGCGCGCGGCCCCGGGCCCACTCGCGGAGCGCCTTGATCTGCTCCTCGTACGTCTTGAACAGCGGCACGGTCTCCTGCGCGACGCGCCGCAGATCCTGGGACTCCAGCTCGCGGCGGTGGGCGAACGCGCGATGGAGCGCCCCGACCACCACCTGCTCCAGCTCGGCGCCCGAGTAGTCCGCGCAGAGCTGCGCCACCGTCTCCAGGTCGTGACGGGCCGGATCGCGGCCGCGCCGCGCGAGGTGGAGCGCGAGGATGTCGCGCCGCGCCTCGAGGTCGGGGAGATCCACGAAGAACAGCTCGTCGAAGCGGCCGCGCCGGAGCAGCTCGGGCGGCAGCCGCGTCACGTCGTTCGCGGTGGCGACCACGAACACCGCGCCGCGCCGCTCCTGGAGCCAGGTCGAGAACGCGCCGAGGAGCCGTGCCGCGCGCGGGTCGCCGCCCTGCGCGCTCCCGGCGAAGCCCTTCTCGATCTCGTCCACCCACAGCGCCACCGGCGCGATCGCCTCGGCGGCCTCGAGCGCGCGCGCGAGGTTCTCCTCCGCGCGATCCGCGGCCCCGAGCACGCGCGGCAGGTCGAGCCGCAGGAGCGGCACGCCGAGCCGCGCCGCCGCCGCCTTCGCGGCGAGCGACTTCCCGCAGCCCTGCACGCCGACGAGGAGCACGCCGCGCGGCGCGGCGAGGCCGAAGCGCTCCGCGTCGGGGCCGAACGCGAGCGCGCGCTCCCCGACCCACCCCTTCAACGCGTCGAGCCCGCCCACGTCCTCGATCCGCTCGCCAGACTCCACGAGCTCCAGCCCGAGGTCGCGCGCGAGCAGCCGCTTCTTGTCGCCGAGCACCGCGGCCGCCGCCGCGTCGCCGAGCGCCGGGTCGGCGCGGAGCGCGCGCGTGAAGGCGCGCCGCGCCTGGGACTGGGAGAGTCCCCGGGCGGCGACGAGCGCGCGGTGGCGCGCGGCAGGATCGATCGGCGCCACCTGCGCGCCGCGCACGGCGGGCGCGAGGCCGTCGAGGATCGTCGCCAGCTCCGCCTCGGTGGGGAGCGGGAGCCGCACCACCGCCGCGTCCTGCGCGAGGCCGTCGGGAAGCTGGAGCCGCGGCGCGACCACCGCGAGGCAGCGCCCCTCGGCCTGGAACCGGGGGACGAGGTCGCGCACCGCGCGCGCGACGAGCGGATCCGCGAGCGGCCCGTGGAAGTCGAGCATCACGGCGAGCACGGGGGCGGGCGCCGCCGCGACCGCGTGCAGCGCGGCGATGGGGTCACGCGCCTCGGGCGCGATCGGGTCGAGGCCGCGGTGCGCCGACCAGACCGCGTGGGTCGCGTCGAAGGCCTGCGCCGCCGCCTCGCAGGCGGCCACCGCCCGCCCCTCCTCCCCGGTGACGACGTAGACGAGCGGCGTCCCCGAGGCCCACAGCTCCGCGATCTCGCGCGCGATCGTCACCGTCCGTCCTCCGCGTCCGCGGTGGCGCGGATCGCCTCCTCGAAGCTCGTGGTGCCGCTCGCCACCTTGCGCACGGCGTGCTCCCGCAGCGTGCGGAGCCCGTCCTGGCGCGCGGTGCGGAAGAGATCCACCGGCGTCGCGCCCTGGGCGATCGCATGGCGCAGCCGCGTGTTCACCGACAGCACCTCGAAGACGCCGATGCGGCCGTAGTGGCCGGTGAAGCGGCACTTCGGGCAGCCCGGCCCGCGCCGGGCGACGAGCTTCCCGGCCCAGTCCTCGGGGTGCTTCACGCCGAGCTCGGCCACCTCGTCCGCGGTGAGGGGCACGTCCTCTGCGCAGGCCGGGCACACCGCGCGCACGAGCCGCTGCGACACGACGCCGGTGAGGGTCGCCGCCACCAGGAACGGCGGGACTCCGAGATCGCAGAGCCGCGCGACGGCGCCGACGGTGTCGTTCGTGTGGAGCGTCGTGAGCACGAGGTGGCCGGTGAGCGCGGCCTGCACCGCCTGCGACGCGGCCTCGGCGTCGCGCACCTCGCCGACCATGATGACGTCGGGATCCTGCCGGAGCACGTGACGGAGCGCGTCCGCGAAGCCGGTGCCGGTCTTCGGGTTGGCCTGGATCTGGTTCAGGTCCTCGTGGACCATCTCGATCGGATCCTCGATGGTCACGATGTTCACTTCAGGTGAAGAGAGGGCCTGGAGCGCGGAGTAGAGCGTGGTGGTCTTGCCGCTGCCGGTGGGGCCGGTGACGACGACGAGGCCGTGAGGCCGCAGGAGCCAGCGCTCGAACACGTCGCGCTCGTCCGGCAGGAACCCGAGCTCCGAGAGGTCGCGGATGAGCACCGCCGGGTCGAGCACGCGGATGACGATCTTGTCGCCGAACGTCGTGGGCACCGTGGAGACGCGCAGCTCCATCTCCGTCTCGCCGCGCGCGGTGCGGATGCGCCCGTCCTGCGGCCGCTTCAGCGCGATGTCGAGCCGGCTCATGATCTTGAGCCGGTTCGCGATCGCGCCGTGCACCGCCTTCGGGATCCGATAGACCGGGTGCAGGACGCCGTCGATCCGCATCCGGATGATCGACTCCTCCCGGCGCGGCTCCACGTGGATGTCGCTCGCGCGCTGCTCGAAGGCGTAGTGGAAGAGGTACTCCACCGCGGCGACCACCGGCTCGCTCGACGCCTCCAGCACGTCGAGCCCGGCGAGATCGACGAACTGCTCGAGGTTCTGGACGTCGGGCCCGGTCTGGACCTGCGTCTCCGCGTGCCGGATCTGCTCGCGGAAGCCGTAGATCTCGCTGATCGCCCGGTGGATGTCGCTCGGGGCCGCGAGCACCGGCTCGATGTCGTGGCCGGTGAGGCCGCGCAGGTTCTCGAACAGCTCCTGGTCGAACGGGTTCGCCGCCGCGACCACCAGCGCGCCGTTCCGCCGCTCCACCGGGAGCACGCCGTGCTTGCGCGCGAACGGGCGGGAGAGCGTGCGCGTGACGAGCACCGCGTCGAGCTTCAGCGGGTCGAGCTTGCGGTACGGGATCCCGACCGCCTCGGCCACCGCGGCGGCCACCTTGTCCTCGTCGAGCTTCTCCGTCCCCCTGCGGGCGTCGGTGAAGTCGAAGGAGGCGAGCACCTCGATCGGCGTCAGCTCGGCCCGCCGGAGCCCGCGGCCGCCGGTCTTGTGCGACTGATCGCGGAGGAGGCGCGCGCGCTGCACGTTCTCCCGCGCGATGGCGGTGCGGCGGGAGTCGTCGTTGAGCAGCCCGCGCTCCGCGAGCACCTGCACGACGAACTCGAGCGTGTAGTCCCTGGCCCGGATGGTCTGCGGCACCGCGGGAGTCTAGCGCGAACCCCGCGCGCCAGGCGAGGAGCGGCACGTGCCGGTGTGTGCGCTCGTCAGCGCGAGACGCCGGCGGGGAGCGGCTCGCCGCCGAACGCCTCGCGCTGCTCGATGGCGAGCGCGCTGCGTGCGTTCCGGAGCGAGCGGATGGCGTAGACCGCCATGCCACCCAGACACACCACGCCGCACGCGAAGACGAAGAGCGGCACCTCCGCCGGGAGCGCCACCACGCCCTGCGCGAGCGACAGGAGCGACGTCAGCACGAACAAGAAGAGCGCGGCGTAGTCGAGGAGCAGCGCGCGGGTGAGGATCCGGTGGCGCAGATCGAAGAGCTCGATCTGCGAGCGGACGAGCCGCCTCTTCTCGTCGCCGGGCGCAAGCGCACGGTATCGGCTCGAGAGATCGCGGAGCCTGGCCGACATCCGCGACACCTGGTTGTCGAGGCCGAGCGCGACGAGGCCGCACGCCGACACCATCACCGCCGGCGTCACGGCCACCGCGATCCGCTGGGCGGCGTCGGTCACGGCGACATTCTGCTGCGCCGCGCGCCTCCCCGCCCGCCCGGCCGCCCGTTGGGGGGACGGGCTCAGCGCCGCGCGGCCCGCTTCGGACGCGGGGCGGCGCGCGTCGTCTTCCGGCTCTGGGCGCGCTCCGCCTCCTCGCCGGCGAGGACGCCGAGGAGCCGCGGCTTCTCCTGCTCGTAGAGCTTGATCGCGTCGCGGAGCACCTGGAGCGCCTCCTTGCGCCCCTGAGGCTCGCGCACCAGCACCTTCTTGTTCTCGAGGGCCTTGTAGTCCTCGAAGAAGCGCTTCAGCTCCCGCATCCGGTGGGCGGGCATCTCCGAGAGGTCGGCGAACTCGTTCCACGCCGGGTCGTCGGCGTGCACCGCGATGAGCTTGTCGTCCTCGCCCTTGTCGTCGCGCATCTTCATCACGCCGATCACCTTGGCGCGCATGATGGCGAGGCTCGCGATCTGCTCCTGGCAGAACACGAGGATGTCGAGCGGATCGCCGTCATCGCAGTAGGTGCGCGGGACGAAGCCGTAGTTCGCGGGGTAGTGCACCGCCGAGAACAGGACGCGATCGACGATGAGCAGGCCCGAGGACTTGTCGAGCTCGTACTTCACCTTCGAGCCGGTGGGGATCTCGATGATCGCGGGGATCGGATCCTCGATGTAGCGGGGCAGCGCGACGTCGTGCCAGGGGTGCAAGGCGGTTCTCCTCCGAGGAAAAAGCCGCGCAGACTACACGAAGCTGCCGCGCGGGCGAACTTCTATATCCCGCCGCCGTGCTCGAACCCGGTCTCGCGCACCTCGGCCTGGGTGACGCGGCTCCCGGGCGGCACGCCGTGCGTGAGCCACACGTTGCCGCCGATCGACGAGCCGCGCCCGATCGTGACGCGGCCCAGGATCGTCGCGCCGGCGTAGACGACCACGTCGTCCTCCACCACCGGGTGCCGGTCGATGCCCTTGATCGGGTTCCCCTTCTCGTCCTTGGGGAAGCTCTTCGCGCCCAGCGTGACGCCCTGGTACAGCGTGACGCGGTTGCCGATCACCGCGGTCTCTCCGATGACGACCCCGGTGCCGTGGTCGATGAAGAACCGCTCCCCGATCCGCGCGCCGGGGTGGATGTCGATCCCCGTGAGCGAGTGGGCGTGCTCGGTGATCATCCGCGGGATGAGCGGCACGCCGAGCGCGTAGAGCTCCCGCGCGATGCGCTGGCTCGTCACCGCGAACACGCCGGGGTAGCTGAAGATCGCCTCGTCCTTCGTCTTCAGCGCCGGGTCGCCGTCGTAGGCCGCGTCCACGTCGCTCGCCGCGAGCCGCCGCACCTCCGGCAGGCGCGTGAGGAACTTCTTCACCGCCTCCGCGGCGCGCTCGCCGCAGTGCGCGCAGCTCTCGAACTCGTGCCGTTCCACGAACGCGAGGCCGCGCCGGATCTGCTCCTCGAGCGTGCGCATCACGCGATCGAGGGTGGCGCCGATGTAGTAGTGCAGCGACTCGTCGTGCAGGTCGGGGGTGCCGAAGTAGCCGGGGAAGAAGACCGAGCGGAGGCCCTCGACGCACCCGAGCACCGCCGAGCGCGAGGGGAGCACGATCTTCCCGGCGCCGTTCCGCCCGCCCGCGAGCCCGCAGGCCGCGTCGCAGAGCTGATTCACCACCGGTGCGAGCGCCGCCTGGTTCCCGTCCGTTCCCGATGCCATGTTCGAGCTCCTCCGTCGCCGAGCCTTCTTGGATAGACCGGCGGGCGAGCAGGCGCAACGATCGCGGCCGGACTACCGCGCCGCCCCGCCAGCCTCGGGCACGTCCTCGGCCAGCGCCGCGTCGAGCTCCTCCTCGGTGACCGGCAGCGGCGCCGGCGCGGCCCCCGACTCCCCGGCCGTCCTGGCGTCCAGCGCGCCCGCCTCGCCCTCGACGTCCACGCCCTCCGGCTCCGCGGCGAGCGCCGCCTCGAGCTCGGTCGCGCCCTCGCGGTGGAAGAAGTCCCACACGGCCTGGGCCTGCTTCGGGCCGAAGCCCTCCACCGCGCGCAGGTCGTCCACCGAGGCCTCCTTCACGCGCCGCAGCGAGCCGAAGGCGCGCAGGAGGGTGCGCCGGCGGCCGGCGCCGATGCCGGGGATGTCCTCGAGCACCGACTGGAGGTTCCGCGAGCGGCGGAGCTTGCGGTGGAAGGTGATCGCGAAGCGGTGCGCCTCGTCGCGCAGGCGCGCGAGGAGGAACAGCTCGGCCGAGTTCTGGCGCAGGACCACGGGGTCCTTGCGGTTCGGCAGGAAGACCCGCTCCGGCGTCCGCGCGAGCTCGGACACGAAGCCCTTCCCCTGCTCCTCCGCCACGTCGGCGAGATCCGCGGCGCGCGAGCCTGCCGCAGGCCCGGCACCGCGCGAGCGGCGCCGACCCGAGATCACCCGCGTCGTGCCCATGTCGACGAGGCGGCTCTTCGCGAGCCCCACCATCTCGACGAACGGCGCCCCCTCGTTCCCCGGGACCGGCTTCACGGGCACGCCGAGATCCCGCGCGGCCGCGAGCGCCGCGTGGAGCTGTCCCTTGCCGCCGTCGATCACGAGCAGGTCGGGGAAAGCGCCGTCGGCCAGCGCCCGCCGGAGCCGGCGCGTGATCACCTCGTGCAGCATCGCGAAGTCGTCCTGGCCCTGGACGCCCTTCACCTTGTAGCGCCGGTAGTTCGCCTTGTCGGGCTCGCCGTCGCGCATCGAGACGCCGGAGCCCACCGCGAGCGCGCCCTGGAAGGTGGAGATGTCGTAGCACTCCATCCAGCGCGGCTCGCGCGCGAGGTCGAGCGACCGCACGAGCGCGGTCATCGCCTGCTCGCGCTGCTCGTCCTTCTCGTGCCAGCTCTTGAAGCCCTGCGCGGCGTTCTTCGCCGCCACCTCGAGGAGGTCCGCCTTCGCGCCGCGCTGGGGCGAGAGGAGCTTCACCTTGCGCCCGCGCCGCTCGGAGAGCACCTCGCCGAGCGCGGCGGCGTTCGCCGGCTCGAGCGGCACGAGCACCTCGTCCGGCGGCGGGTTCTGCTCGTAGTAGAGCGAGACGAAGGACGAGAGGACCTCCTCGTCCGGGAACTCCTGCTCGGTGAACGGGTAGCAGCGCGAGTCCTGGAGCTTCCCGCGCCGCATCGACAGCACCTGCACCACCAGGCTCGGCCCCTCGCGGTAGAGGCCCACCACGTCGCGGTCCCCCTCGTCGCTCATCAGCACGCGCTGCTTCTCGAGGCTCCGCTCCACCGCGGCGAGCTGATCGCGCAGCCGCGCCGCGTCCTCGAAGCGCAGCTCCGCCGCCGCGGCGCGCATCCGGTCGCGCAGGCGCCCCACGAGCTCGGTCTCCCGGCCCTCGAGGAACTCGATCGCGTCCTCCACGGACGCGCGGTAGTCCTCCGCCGACACGTCGTAGACGCACGGCGCCGGGCACCGGCGGATCTGGTACAGGATGCACGGCCGCTTCCGGTGCTCCAGCACGTGGTCCGTGCAGGTGCGGAGCTGGAAGTGGCGGTTCACCACGCGCAGCGTCTCGCGGATCGACGAGGCCGAGGAGTACGGCCCGAACCAGCGCGCGCCGTCGTCCTTCCGCTGCCGCGCCCGCCACACCTCGAGCCGTGGCCACGGGTGCGACTCGTCGAGCCGCAGGACGATGAAGTCCTTGTCGTCGCGGAGCCGGACGTTGAAGCGGGGTCGGTACTTCTTGATGAGCTCGTTCTCGAGGAGGACCGCCTCCTTCTCGGAGCGCGTCACCACGACGTCGAGGTCGCCGAGGAGCCCCTCGAGGAGCGGCACGAAGAAGCGATCGTCGGAGCGCGAGGCGTCGAAGTACTGCCGGACGCGCGCGCGCAGGCTCGCCGCCTTCCCGACGTAGACCACCTCCCCCGAGCGGTCCTTCATGAGGTAGCAGCCCGGTTCCTGGGGCAGCTCGTCGAGCTTCTTGCGGAGCAGCGGTTCCACCGGCGCGGATTCTAAGCGGAACCCTCCTCTGGGGCTGCATGACTCTGGCGAGCGCCCGTCGTTTCGGCCGCAGAGCGGGCAGCGGAGCGAGCGGGCGCGTCTTGTCCTGTCAGCCTCGCCGGGGTACTCGGCGTGGACCCGCTTGAGAAGCACACGCCAGCCCCCCTCAGCCCGACCCTCCCCGCGCGGAGTGGCTCGCGGGCGCGCGCGGAACGAACCCCGCGGGCGAGCTCGATTTGCCCTCGCCGCCGCGCTCGCGGCGCTCCTGGCCTGCGGTGGCGCCGAGGCTCCGGCAGCCCCGAGGACGCTCGCGCGCAGCGCCTCCTTGCTCCGCGCGCGCCGCCCGGTGGCCGGGCAGTGGATCGTGATCCTCCGCGCGGATGCCGACGCCGACTCCGAGTCCGACCGGCTCCTCGCGCGCCACGGCGGCTCGCGGATGCAGACGTATCGCCACGCGCTCCGCGGCTTCTCCGCGCAGATGAGCGAGGCGCAGGCCCAGGCCGTGCTCGCCGATCCGGCCGTGGCGCTCGTGGAGGAGGACGGCCTCGTCGAGGCGAGCGCGACGCTGCAGTCGCTCGCGCCGTGGGGGCTCGACCGGCTCGACCAGCGCGCGCTCCCGCTCTCCGGCAGCTACGCGTACGACGCGACCGGCGCCGGCGTCCACGCGTACGTCGTCGACACCGGGATCTACGCGGCGCACCCCGACTTCGGCGGCCGCGTGGGCGGCGGCGTCGATCTGGTCGGCGATGGCCGTGGGACGGGCGACTGCAACGGCCACGGCACCCACGTGGCGGGCATCGTCGGCGGCGCGACCTGGGGTGTCGCGAAGGCGGTGTCGCTGCACCCGGTGCGCGTGCTCGACTGCGCCGGGAGCGGCACGAGCTCGGGCGTGGTCGCCGGCGTGGACTGGCTGGTCGCGAACCACCAATCGCCGGCGGTCGCGAACCTGAGCCTCGCCGGCGACGCCTCGGCGGCCATCGACGCGTCGGTCCAGGGCGCGATCGCCGCCGGCGTGACCTTCGTGGTCGCGGCCGGCAATGGCGCCGTGGACGCATGCACCACCTCGCCCGGCCGCGTCCCCGAGGCGATCACCGTGGGCGCCACCACCTCGGAGGACGCGATCGGGTCCTTCTCCAACTTCGGCGCCTGCATCGACCTCTTCGCGCCGGGCTCGAGCATCACCTCCACCTGGATGGACGGCTCGACCCGCGTCCTCTCCGGCACCTCGATGGCGAGCCCGCACGTGGCGGGCGCGGCCGCGCTGTATCTCGAGCGGAACCCGGGCGCGGCCCCGGCGGCGGTGGCGCAGGCGATGATCGCGAGCGCGACCACGGGCGTCGTGACCGGCGCCCTCTCCGGCGCTCCGAACCGGCTGCTCTACGCCTACGCGCTCGGCGCGGCGCCGCTCACGTGCACCGGCACCTCGCAGCTCCTCGTGGACGGAGGCTTCGAGGCCGGCGCCGGGTGGACGGCCACTGCGGGCGTGGTGGACGGCAGCGCGGGCGCACCCCCGCGCTCGGGCGCGAACAAGGCGTGGCTCGACGGCTACGGCACGAGCCACACCGATGCGATCTGGCAGGACGTCGCGATCCCGGCCGGCGCGTGCAGCGCGAGCTTCTCGCTCTGGCTGCGCGTCACGACCTCCGAGACGGCCCCCGTCGCCGCGGACGTGCTCGAGGTCACCGCGCGCGACCCCGCCACCGGCGCGGTGCTGGAGACGCTCGGGACCTTCTCGAACCTCGACGCGTCACCCGACTACGTGCTGCACACGTTCGACCTCTCCGCGCTCGCGGGCCGGACGGTGCGCCTGCACCTCGAGGGCGTGGAGGACGCCGCGCGCGCGACGGGCTTCCTCGTGGACGACGTGGCGCTCACCGTGAGCCGGTGAAGCCGGGCCCCTGCGTCACTGGCAGCTCGTGGGCGACGGGATGCCGCCGATCGCGCAGGTGTTGGTCCCGCCGACCGTGAAGTTCCCGGAGCAGAGCGGCACGTCGAACGCGCCGTTCACGATGCCGGCGCCGTTCTTCAGCGTGGCATTCACGGTTCCGGACACCCGCGAGGTGCTCACCGACCCGATGATCACCGTCCCCGACACCGCGTCGTCCGAGCTCACCTGCGTGCAGCCCTGACCGGCGCCGGCCGAGCCGCCGCTCTTCGAGGCCGAGACCAGGGCGAGCGAGGCGTTCCCGCTCGTCGTGTCCACCTGCGGAAGGGCGCCGCCGTTCAGGTCGATGACCGTGTAGGTGCCGGGGGTGATGGTCTGCGCCTGCCCGGCGATGTTCAGCTTCGCGACGCTCACGGTGAGCGTGACCGCGTTCGCCGGCTCCGCGCCCGTCGCGAGCGCCTGGCACAGGTTCACGGCGCTCGAGGAGAGGCCCGCCGACACGACCGCGCCGGTGAGGCCGAAGCCCTGGATGCTGCAGGACCCGGATGCGGAGACGCCGGCGCCGTTCGTGTAGGTCCCGCTGAACGGTCCGGTGCCGACCGAGACGCTCGTGCCGGTGCCGCCTCCGTTGCTGCTGCTGCTGCTGCCGCACGCGAGCGCCACAGCCGCGGCGATCGTGACCAGCACGCGTCGAGTCATGGGTCCCCCGGAGATCGCCATGTGCGTGGGCCCAGGCTAAGGGCTGACGCACGCTCGGACGACTCCTCCGAGGGGCGAGACCGGCTCGGGGCGCGGGCCCGCTCTCAGCGCCTCCGCCGTCGAGGGGTCGCCCGCCGGGGTCCCCGCGCGCGCCCCACCGCCTCGGCGAGCGCGAGGTTCGCTCCGGAGCCGAGCAGCCCCTTGGTGCCCGCGGTCGCGCCGATCCGCTTCACCCCGAGCTCCAGGTCCTTGAGCGCCAGGATCCGATCGCGGAGCTGGGCCGCCTTCTCGAAGTCGAGCTCGTCCGCGGCGTGCTTCATCTCGCGCTCGAGCTCCTCCACGATCGCGGGGATCTGCTCGGGCGCGTAGTCCGCGCCGTCGTCGGCCGCGATCGGCACCGTGAGGTAGTCGGCCTCCACCACCGCCATCCCGAGGTCGGTGATGTTCCGGCGCACCGTCTGCGGCGTGATCCCGTGCTCCACGTTGTACTGCCGCTGCAGCTCGCGGCGCCGGTCCGTCTCGTCGAGCGCCCTGCGCATCGACTGGGTGATCTGGTCGGCGTAGAGGATCACGCGGCCGTTCACGTTGCGCGCGGCCCGGCCGATGGTCTGCACGAGCGACACCTCGCTGCGCAGGAAGCCCTCCTTGTCGGCGTCGAGCACGGCGACGAGCGACACCTCGGGGATGTCGAGCCCCTCGCGGAGCAGGTTGATGCCGATGAGCACGTCGTACTCGCCACGGCGCAGATCGCGGATGAGCGCGCTCCGCTCCAGCGTGTCGATGTCGGAGTGCAGGTAGCGACACCGCACGCCGACGTCCGTGTAGTACTCGGTGAGGTCCTCGGCCATGCGCTTCGTCAGCGTCGTCACGAGGACCCGCTCGCCGGCCTTCGCCCGCTCGCGCACCTCGTGGAGCAGATCGTCCACCTGCGTGCCCACCGGCCGGACCTCCACCTCGGGATCGATGAGGCCGGTGGGACGGATGATCTGCTCCACCACGACCCCGCCCGCCTTCTCCAGCTCGTACTTCGCCGGCGTCGCCGAGACGTAGACCGCCTGGTGCTGGATCTTCTCGAACTCCTCGAACTTCAGCGGCCGGTTGTCGAGCGCGGACGGGAGCCGGAAACCGAACGAGACGAGCGTCTCCTTCCGCGAGCGGTCGCCGCGGTACATCGCGCCGATCTGCGGGACCGTCTGGTGCGACTCGTCGAGGACGAGCAGGAAGTCGTCGGGGAAGTAGTCGATGAGGCACGGCGGCGGATCGCCCGCCTTCCGCCCCGAGAGCCAGCGCGAGTAGTTCTCGATCCCCGAGCAGAAGCCCATCTGCTCCAGCATCTCGAGGTCGAACATCGTGCGCTGCTCGAGCCGCTGCGCCTCCACGAGCTTGTCCTGCGACCGGAGCTCCCCGAGCCGCTCGCGCAGCTCCTCGCGGATCCCCTGGATGGCGCGGTGGCGCGTCTCCGGCGCCGACACGTAGTGCGAGTTCGGGAAGATCGCGACCTTGTCGATCTCGGCGGTGACCACGCCGCGCAGCGGGTCGAACTCCGCGATCCGCTCGATCACGTCGCCGAAGAACTCGATGCGGACCG
>Ga0318492_10000213_pt1 | contig 15646 bp, 10 predicted proteins | sample GRESIP108b1f22_FD_203292 | JGI IMG/M metagenome (GOLD analysis project Ga0318492, IMG submission 203292) | Tropical soil microbial communities from Luquillo Experimental Forest, Puerto Rico - GRE.SIPMG.108b1f22 | ecosystem: Environmental > Terrestrial > Soil > Tropical forest > Bulk soil... | reverse complement strand
GCGCCGTCGCCCTGCTCGTAGGCGGGGTCGGAATCGCCAACATCATGATCATCTCGGTGCTCGAGCGCCGATCCGAGATCGGCCTCAGACGAGCCCTGGGAGCCACCAAGGGCCAGATCCGCGCCCAGTTCTTCACCGAGGCGCTCATCCTCTCCCTGCTCGGCGGCGCCGCCGGAGTAGCTCTCGGAACCCTGGCCACCATCATCTACGCCCACGCCAAGACGTGGGCTATCGTAGTCCCGCCGCTGGCGCTGGCTGGCGGACTGGGCGCCGCCCTGGCCGTCGGGGCGATCGCCGGACTCCTCCCGGCCATCCGCGCCGCCAGACTGTCACCGACCGAAGCACTCTGGACCACCTAGCCCGAACCCGACCGGCTCCCGGGCGCCAATGGCCGAATCAGATCGGCCACCCCTTATGCGCCGCATCCCCCGGTTGCCGTAGGGTGAAACTGACCGCTGACCTGCGGCGTTACCACTTCACCAAGGGCGGAGCCTCATGACGGATCACAGCAGCCTGGGCGGCATCTTCGACATGACCGGGGTGACCCGCGGTCCCGACGGCATCAAGCGCTACGAGGGGCTGCCCCGCAACCTGGTGCACATGTTCCGCGCGGCGGTCGACCGGGACGGCGCCGCCGAGGCCGTGGTGGAGACCGGTGGCGGCCCGCGGCTGAGCTACGCCTCGCTGTGGGACCGCGCGGCCCGGGTGGCGGGCGGCCTGCGCGGCCTCGGCGTCCGGCGCGGCGACCGGGTGGCGATCCGGCTGGGCAACGGCGTCGACTGGGTGCTGGCCTTCCTCGGCGCCGTGCTGGCCGACGCGATCGTGGTGCCGGTCAACACCCGCTTCAGCGAGGAGGAAGCGAACTACGTGGTGACCGACTCGGGGGCGGTGCACGTGTTCATGCCGGGCGATCCGCTGCCCGACGGCGACCCGCTGGCGGTCGACGACGCCGAGCCGTCCGGGCCGGCCGCGATCTTCTACACCAGCGGCACCACCGGGTTCCCCAAGGGCGCGGTGACCACCCACGAGAATTTCCTGTCCAACGCCGAGACCTGCCGCCGCGTGCTCGCCGCGGATCCGGCGGGCCTGCGTACCCTGATCTCGGTGCCGCTGTTCCACGTGACCGGCTGCAACAGCCAGCTGCTGGTGGCCCTGTACGTGGGCGGCACCGCGGTGATCATGCCGGTCTTCGAGGTCGCCGCGTTCCTGCGCGCCATCTCCGAGGAGCGGATCGACACCATGGTCACGGTGCCGGCCATCTACTGGCTGGCGATCAACCAGCCGGCCTTCGCCGACGTGGACATCTCGCGCGTGCGCTCGGTCTCCTACGGCGGGGCGCCGATCGCGCCTGACCTGGTGGCGCGGCTGGCCAAGGCGTTCCCGCAGGCACGGCTGGGCAACGGGTTCGGCCTGACCGAGACCTCGAGCGTGTCCACCTTCCTGCCGCACGAGTTCGTCGCCCACGCCGACTCGGTCGGCTTCCCCGCCCCGGTGTGCGACGTCCGCCTCGACGCGGTGGCTCCCGACGGCACCGGCGAGCTGCTCATCCGCGGGCCGAACATCGTCTCCGGCTACTGGAACAAGCCGCAGGCTACCGCCGATACCTTCACCGGCGGCTGGCTGCACAGCGGCGACGCGGCCCGGATCGACGACGAGGGCCTGGTCTACCTGGTGGACCGGATCAAGGACATGATCAACCGCGGCGGCGAGAACGTGTACTGCGTCGAGGTGGAGAACGCCCTGGCCGGCGCGCCGGGCGTGTACGAGGCGGCGGTCCTCGGCGTGCCCGACGAGATGATGGGGGAGAAGGTGGGCGCGGTGATCGTGCCGATGCCCGGGACCTCCCTCGACGTCCCGGCCGTGCTCGGCTACCTGGGCGAGCACATCGCCGACTTCAAGGTCCCGCAGTATGTCGCGGTCAGCAGCACGCCGCTGCCGCGCAACCCCGGCGGCAAGCTGCTCAAGCGGCGGCTCCGCGAAGACGTCGACTGGGCCGCCGCCTTCCGCCGCTGACCGGACCGGCTTGTTGCCGCGGCGTGCCGCCGCGCAGACGCCAGAGCAGCACCGGGAGCGGCGCCCCGGCCTTCCTCCTGGTGTTGCTGCGCTCCGGGCACGTTGCCGTGACTGGTGATACGCGCCTGCCCCCCGGCCGCCCCCGTGGGATAAGGCGTGGATGTCCCAGCCATGCTGTTGATACGACGTGGATGCCACATCCACGTCGTTAGGTTCCCTTTTGGGCGGCGCCGGAGTGACGGGTGTCCGTTTCGCGTAGGCGGCGCGGGCGCTGCGGTAACAAGCTGACCCGGGAATACCCGATTCCGCGCCGCGCGACGCCCCACCGGACACATACGGCTAGCCGGCACGAGCGTGGACCGGCCGCCGGAGCTCATAACCCACGCAGCTAAATGATCTTTGGACCCAGCGGCCAGAATCACCCGCGGTGGGGGAAGGAGCGGGCCGGTCGCGCGGGTTATCGTGAACGTGGGGGCGGCCACTGCGGAAGCCCAGCTAGTCACCGAGGCGGTGAGATCGTGCTAGAGCGTACTCTGACGCCTCCCGCGGCCAGCCGGGCCCCCGAAGCCAGCCGGGCCCCCAGATCATCAGGTAAGGCCGATCTGTCCGCGCGCATCGTGTCGACCGCCGCCCGGTGGGTCTACGAGGGCAAGCGCCTGGACATGCAGGGCCTGGCCGACGAGCTCGGCGTGTCCCGGGTGACCCTGTTCCGGCGTGTCGGCAGCCGGGAGGAGCTGATCAGCCAGGCCCTGTGGCGGCTCACCGAGCGCATGATGGACATCGCCGTCGAGCGCTGGGAGGCCGAACGGCCCGAGGGCGAGCTGCACACCCCCGGCACCATCCGGCACATCAACGCGATGGTCGCCGGGTCCACGGGGCTGCGCCGGCTGCTCGACGAGGAGCCCGCCCTGACCATGCGCGTGCTCACCGACCCACGCGGCCGGATACAGAGCGGGTTCGTGGCCTTCAACGAGGAGCTGCTGCGCCGCGACATGGCCGAGTTCGGCCTGGTCACGATCATCGAGCCGAGCGCGCTGGCGTACGCGCTGCTCCGGCTGGGCGAGTCGTTCCTCTACGCGGACGTGATCGCCGCGCGCAAGCCCGACGTCGAGACCGCCAACCGGCTGCAGCAGGCCATCATCGAAGGCATCCTGCCCTAGCTGGGGCAGGATGCCTTCGACTTCCTACGAGACGGTCTACGAGACGGTGGCCGCCTGGATCCTGGCCAGTTCCTCCTGCACCTTGGCCTCGTGCTCTTCCTCGTCCCGCTTGGCGTCCCGCGTCCGCCACCGGCCGCGCAGCAGCGGGATGCTGAACAGGAAGAAGATGATGCCGCCGAAGCAGATCCAGTACCAGGTCCGCCACTGACTGGCCGTCACCGCGGCGGCGTTCTGCACGTCCTGGCCGTGCGCCTTCAGGAAGGCGAAGACCGACGGCGGGACACCGGCCAGCGCGGTCAGCTGCGGCCCGTACGGGGCCATCTTCGTCAGCTCCGCCGAGTACGGAGCCATGGCCGTCAGCTGCGCCGAGTACGGGGCGATGGTCTTCAGGTCCGCCGCGTACGGGGCGAGCTTCTGCAGGTCAGGCGCGACCGCGATCACGCCGGTGATGGCCGCCTGGTTCTGCGAGATCGTGGTCAGGACCTTGAGGCCCTTGACGCCGCCCCCGGCCGCGGCGATCGCCTGGTTCACCAGCGCGGGCGGGATCTGGGCCGGGTTCTTGTAGGTGGCCAGCTTGGTGAACAGCGCCGGGTGGGCCTGGATCACCGCGAGTTCGGGCGCGAACTTCTGCGCGTTGGCGAGCTGCGTGGCGTCCTTCTGCGCGATGGCCAGGACGTCCGGCGGGATCTTCTGGGCGGTGGCGATGACGTCCGGCGGGACCGACTTCGCGGCGGCTATGACCGACGGCGGGACCTTCTGCGCGGCCGCCACGACGTCCGGATGGGCCTGCGCGAAGGCCAGCTCGCTCTTGTACTGGGTCGCGTAGGCCTGCACCTGGGCCCCGTAGTCCACCAGCGGGGTGACCGAGTTGATCACCAGCGGGAGCAGGAAGAACGAGAGCGCCACGACGATCCGGATGATCCAGCCCCAGATGGCCAGGCCGGTAGCGGTGAGCGCCGGGTTGCGGGCCTCGACGGTCTCGGTGTAGCTGGCCATCCACGGGGTGTAGGCGATGCCCAGGCCGAGCGACAGCACGGCCAGGATGATCGCCAGCGTGTAATAGCTGGGATGGTGGCCGGCCTGCAGCAGGTAGATCACGGTCATGATCGCGGCCACCACGCCGCCGAGCACCATGAACGGCTTCCTGACCCGGAACCGGTCGGAGATGATCCCGATCAGGATCACCGCGATGACGTTGAAGCCCCAGTTCCAGTTGCCAAGCCCGTTGGCGTCCTTGAGCGAGAACCCGAACACGGTGGTCAGGTAGATCACGCTGAACCCGACCGCGGTGTAGTAGATCAGCAGCATGATCGACACGGCGATGGCGGAGATGATGATGTCCGGCTTCATCAGCTGCCGGAACGGGTGCCGCAGGGCCGCCTCGATGTCCGCCTCGGTCAGGCCCTTCGCCCTGGCCTCGACGAGCGCGCGGTCGCGCAAGGTCACCATGATCTGGTCGCGCAGCGCCGGGGACAGCTCCTTCAGCCCGATCAGCGCGATCACGAACACGATCAGGCCGGCGATGCCGCAGATGCGGTACTCGTGGGTCCAGAACCGCGGGTCGTTGATGATCGCGGGGATGGTGGCGGTGCCCACCACCGAGACGATCAGGCTGCCGATCACCGGCCCGGCGGTCCAGAACCCCATGGCCGTGGCCCGGCCCACCTGCGGAGAGAAGTCCCTGATCAGCGCCGGGGTGGCGACCAGGCAGACGCCCTCCACGAAGCCGACCACAAACCCCTCGATGGTGAACGTCCACTTGTCGGTCGCGGCGGGCAGGATGAACGCCACGAAGACCCCGGTGAAGAACAGGCCGAACACGACCAGGTTGGCCCGGCCGAGCCGGTCGGTGATCCCGGCGAACAGCGAGCCGAACGCCCCGATGATGGCCCCGACCGCCAACGTCAGCACGTAGAAGGTGAAGGTCATGTGCAGGTTGGTCAGGATCAGCGTGGACACCGAGCCACCGACGTAGAGCTCGTAGTACAGCGTGATCGTGGCGAGCACCGTGATGCCCAGGTACATCACCCTGGGCCTGGTGTCCGGATAGGAATCGAGCTGACGTTTAATGAGCCAGTCGATCCACCCGGGCCGGGTGGAGACAGGCTGCGCGGCGGTCCCTGACATGCGGTCACCCCTTGCCGAGAAGCGGTCAGGCCAGGCTGATGGTGACTCGAAGGTAACCCCACAGCGGGTAACAGATCAATAATTTGTTTCATACGTTTCCGCTAGATCGCTGGTCGGCGCCGGATCGCCAGGAAGTCCCCACGCAGCGTGCACGGGCCGGCGGCATGGAACCCGGCATACCAGGGCAATAAGCTCGGGGCGTGAACACCGTCAGGACGGCGGTCCGGGTCGAAGGGGTGGTGCAGGGGGTCGGCTTCCGCCCGTTCGTGCACGCCCTGGCCACCGGCCTGGGCCTGACCGGGCTGGTCGGCAACGACCTCGACGGCGTGTTCGCCGAGGTCGAGGGGCCGGCCGCCGCCGTCAGCGAGTTCCTGCGCAGGCTGGAGCGGGACGCGCCCCCGCTGGCCAGGATCGAGCGGGTCAGCACCTCGGCCCTGGCGCCGCAGAAATCGGCGGCCTTCGTCATCGCCGCCAGTGACGCCGGGACCGGGCTACGCCGCACGCTGGTGTCGGCCGACACCGCGACCTGCGCGGACTGCCTGCGCGAGCTGTCCGACCCGGCCGACCGGCGCCACAAATACCCGTTCATCAACTGCACCAACTGCGGCCCCAGGTTCACCATCGTCCGCGACGTGCCCTACGACCGGTCGCTGACCACGATGGCGTCGTTCACGATGTGCGAGCGGTGCGCGGCCGAGTACCACGACCCCGCCGACCGCCGCTTCCACGCCCAGCCCACCTGCTGCCCGGCCTGCGGTCCCCGGCTGAGCCTGCTCGATTATGCCGGGGACGACCACGAGAACCCGCTCCAGTCGGCCGCCGAACTCCTCCGCCACGGCCGCATCCTCGCCGTCAAGGGCCTGGGCGGCTACCACCTGGCCGCCGACGCCGGCTGCGAGCAGGCTGTGGCCGCGCTCCGCCAGCGCAAGCACCGCGAGGACAAGCCGTTCGCGGTCATGGCCGCCGACCTGCCCGCGGCCCGGCAACTGGCCGAGATCGGCGAGACCGCCGCGGCCCTGCTGACCAGCCAGGCCCGCCCGATCGTGCTGCTGCCGCGCAAACCCGGCGCCGCCGTCGCGACGGCCACCGCCCCGGCCAACCGCCAGCTCGGCATCATGCTGCCGTACACCCCGCTGCACCACCTGCTGCTCGCCGCGGTGGCCCGCCCGATCGTCCTGACCAGCGGGAACGTCTCCGACGAGCCGATCGTCTACCGCGACGACGAAGCCCGGGAAACGCTGAAGGACATCGCGGACGCGTTCCTGGTCCACGACCGGGCCATCCACGTCAGGACCGACGACTCGGTGGCCCGGGCGTTCCGCGGCCGGCCGATGCTCGTCCGGCGCTCTCGCGGCTACGTCCCCGAACCCATCACGACCGCCACCGCCTTCCCCCGCCACGTGCTGGCCTGCGGCGCCGAGCTGAAGAACACGTTCTGCCTGGCCCGGGGCCATCACGCCTTCGTCTCGCACCACGTCGGGGACCTGGAGAACGCCGAGACCCTGCGCTCGTTCACCGAGGGCATCGAGCACTTCCGCCGGCTGTTCGACATCGACCCGCAGGTGGTGGCGCACGACCTGCACCCGGAGTACCTGTCCACCAAGTACGCGCTCGAGCTCGACGGCGTGCAACTGCGCGGCGTGCAGCACCACCACGCGCACATCGCCTCCTGCCTGGCCGACAACGGCGAGGAAGGCCCGGTGATCGGGGTGGCCTTCGACGGCACCGGCTACGGCACCGACGGCACGATCTGGGGCGGCGAGTTCCTGGCCGCCGGGCTGGCCGGCTTCGAGCGCGGCGGCCACCTCGCGCCGGTGCCCATGCCCGGCGGCGCGGCCGCCATCCGGCAGCCATGGCGGATGGCGGCGGCCTACACCGGCGACGCCGACGTCGCGCGGCGCCACCCGGACCAGTGGTCCGCCGTGGTCGCGATGGCCGCCAAGGGCATCAACTCCCCGCTGACCTCCAGCGCGGGCCGGCTGTTCGACGCCGCCGCGGCCCTGCTCGGCGTCCGGGACGCGATCAACTACGAGGGCCAGGCCGCGATCGAGCTGGAGCAGCTCGCCGAACCCTTCAGCCCGGGGGAGGCGGGCGTCTACCCGGCGCGGGTCGAGGCGGCCGACCCGTTCCGGATCTGCGGGTCCGATCTCCTGCACGCCGTTATCGAGGACCGAACGGGCGGGGTTCCCGCCCCGGTCATCGCGGCTCGCTTCCACCACGGCGTGGCCGCGCTGATCGAGGCGGGCTGCCTGCTCATGCGGGAACGGCACGGCCTGGGCACGGTGGCGCTGTCCGGCGGCGTGTTCCAGAACCTGCTGCTGCTGAACGCCGCGGTGTGCAGGCTGGAGGCCCGCGGCTTCCGCGTCCTGCTGCACTCCCGTGTCCCGTGCAACGACGGCGGCGTCAGCCTCGGCCAGGCTGTGGTCGCGGCTAGCAGATCCTAGGTCCGGAACCTGGGCCTACGCGACCGCGACAGCAGGCCCCTGGCCAAGTCGGACGCACCGTGCGTCGTTCACGTTGAGCCATGTCATCGCGGGCTCCGTAGTGGTAGGCAGGATCATTCGATTTCGGTGAGGGCGTGGGCTGGTCGTAGTCGGGTGGTGCGCCATGCGGCGAGCGCGCCGGCGATCAGGGCCGCGGTGAGGGCGAGCAGGGTCGCTGCCGCGATGGTGCCCGGCGTGGTGTGTGCGTCCAGGTGCACGGCCACGGTGGGCGGGCTGGTCCCGGTGCCTGCGCCGTGGTCGGCGGTGGCGGTCAGGGTCGGTGCGACCGCGTTGACCAGAGCGATGCCGGCGTAGCCGACCGCGACCCCGAGCGCTGCTCCGGTGAGGCCGACCGCTGCGGATTCGGCGATGAGCTGGATGGTGATGCGCCGGCCGGTCCACCCGATCGCCTTGAGGGTTCCCAGTTCCCGGGTCCGCCGGGTTACCGAGGCGAGGGTGAACAGGCTGGCGACGGCTATGGTAGCCAGCAGCACGCCTACGGTGAGCCAGGCGCGCAGCTCGTGAGCGAGTTTGGTGGCGGTGGCCAGCGAGCCGCTGACCGCGTCGGCGAGGTTGCGGGAACTGGTCACGGTGGCTGAGGGCAGGAGGGCTGCAAGTTCGGTTTCGACCGCGCCGATGTCGGCCGCTGCGGTCGCCGAAACGAAGATCGTGCTCACTTTCCCGGCCAACGTGGTCGAGTGCTGTCCCGCGGGCAACCGCTGCGCGGCAGCGAGCGGGAGGTAGATGCTGGCCGCGCCGCTGCCCGCGGGTTGGTTGACGATCCCGACGATGGTGAACCGGGTCCCGGCGATGGTGGTCGTCGATCCGACGTCGAGGTGCTGGCCGGCGGCGTACTGGGTGTCGATGACCGCGTTGTGGGAGGTGGCGTCAGACGGTGCCAGGGACCGGCCGGAGCGGAGTGTGGCGGAGGTGTATGGCCCGAGGCCGAGGCGGGTTACGTCGATGCCGTCGATCCTGGTGGCGGTGGGGATGGCGGCCGAGCCGCGCGGGGGTTGGCTGATCCGGGTCAGGACCAGAGAGTCCGCGACTTTGGCGACGTGCGCGAGCCGGGCGATGGCGTCCACCGTGGACCCGTCCAGGACCGCGCCGCCGGCCACCGACAGACCTGTGCTGCTCGCACCGGTCGCGCCGGCGCCGCTGCCGCTGGCGGGGTTGTCACCGCCCGCGTCAGACGCGGCGGCGGTGACCGTGATGTCGGTGCCGATCCCGTTGAGCGTGCGCAGCACCGCGGCCTGTGCGTTGGCAACCCCGGTAGAGGCAGCGGTGGTGGTCATGGCGAGCCCGACGCCGACAGCGAGGCCGGCGGCGACGAGCATCGCCTGACCCGACCGGTGCTGCAGTTCACGTCGAAGGTAGGTCAGGACGAACACCGGTCCTCCCATCGGCTGCGCGGCGGGCCGCTGCGGGCGAGGTGCTTGACATCCCGGTCAGCCGATCCAGGTATCCGTGGGGTTGATGCTCAGCTGGCCCTCGTGCATGACGGCTACGCGTTCGGCCCTGGCGGCGACGGTGCTGTCGTGGGTGACGAGTACGAGGGTGAGCTGGTTGGCGGTCCAGACCTTTTCGAGCAGTGCGAGGATCTCGTCGCGGGTGTCGACGTCGAGGTTGCCGGTGGGTTCGTCGGCCAGTAGCACGCTGGGTTCTTTGACCACGGCGCGGGCTATGCCCACGCGCTGTTGCTCGCCTCCGGACAGTTCGGAGGGCAAGTGCCCGGCTCGATCGGCCAGGCTCACGGCTGCCAGCGCCTTCGCCGCGCGCCGGCGCCGCTGCCCGGAAGGGGTGCCCAGCGGAACGAGGGCAGCTTCGACGTTCTCGATCGCGGACAGGGTGGGGATGAGGTTGAACGTCTGGAACACGAACCCGATGTGCGCGGCGCGGATCCCGGTGAGTTGTGTCTCCTTCATCGCGCCCACGTCGCGGCCTGTGAGGGCGACGGTGCCGCTGCTCGGCCGGTCCATGCCGCCGAGCAACTGCAGCAGCGTGCTCTTGCCGCTGCCGGTGCGGCCCTGGATGGCAAGCCATTCACCGTCGGCGATGGATAGGTCCAGGTCCCGTACCGCAGTGACGGTGCCGCCGCGGCCGCGGGCGCGGAAGGTCTTGGACACGTGGGTCAATGTGTACATCCGGTCCTCGATTCGATCTGGGGAAAACGGTCTCGCGGGGCGGTATTGGGCGGGCTGGTCAGGCGACGCGGACGAGGGCGTGGGCCGGACGGAGCCGGGCGGCGCGCCAGCTGCCCAGAGCGCCGGCCAGGACCGCGCCGCCGATGGCGAGCACGACAGCGAGCAGGATCGTCGTGGCCCCGACCGTGGCGTGCAGCTGGACGCTGATGGTGTGCACCCCGCCGGGCAGCGTCAGCGTCTTGAGGCTGCCGCCGTTGATCAACGCGCCCTGCGGTGGGGTCGAGCCGGGGTTCAGGGCGACGGTCGCGGTCAAGGTGGGGGCGATCGCCTCGATGAGGGCCGCGCCGACGAACCCGAGCCCGATCCCGACCGCGGCACCGGCCACGCCGGTCACCAGTGACTCGGCCATGATCTGCGCGACGATGCGCCGGGTGCGCCACCCGAGTGCTTTGAGCGTGCCGAACTCGCGAACCCGCCGCCGCACCGCGGCCGTGGTCAGCAGGCCGGCCAACGCGAACGCCGCCAGCAGCATCGCGGCGGCCAGCCAGCGGCCCAGGTCGGTCGCGAGTTTGGTGGCACTGGCCAGCGAACCGCTGACCTTGCTGGCCAGATCCCCCGAGCTGGTCACGGTGGCGCCCGGGAGCAGCGCAGCGATCTTGGAGTGCACGGCGGGGACGGCTGAAGCGCTGGCCGCGGACACGTAGATCGCGGTCAGCTTCCCGGCCAGGGTGTGCAGACCGCCATAGGCGGCGATCGCCTGGGCGCGGCCGAGCGGGATGAACACGTTCGTCGGGTTGCTGGCCGCGGGCTGGCTGATGATACCGATCACGTTGAACTGGGTCTTGGCGATCGTGATCGTCGAGCCCACCCGCAGGTGGTGCGCGGCCGCGTAGCCGGCGTCGACCACGGCGACATCGGCCTCGGCGTCCGCGGCGGTAAACGACCGGCCCGACGTGATCGTGCCTGCGGCGTACGGACCGAGCTTGAGGTGGGCCACGTCGACCCCGTCAATGCTGGTCGATGTAAGGCTGGGTGGCCCGCCCGATGCCGGGGCTGGGCCGGCGCGCGTTTCGCTCAGGCCCAGGCCGCCCGCGACCTCGGCCACGCCCGACATCTTCGAGATCGTGGCCAGGGCTGCGGAATCGAGCAGCCCGAGGCCCAGCGGCAGCCTGAAGAAGTCCTTGCCTGCGTCGGCGCGCGTGATCATGCCCTGACTCGAACCGCTCGATCCCGACCCGCCGGAGGACGCCGCGCTCGTCACCGAGATGTCGGTGCCCACCCCGTACAGCGAGTGCAGCACCGCGGCCTGCGCCCCGCTCACACCCGTCGACGCCGCGGTCAACGTGACCAGCGCCGCGACACCCACCGCCAGACCGACGGCGACGATCACAACCTGGCGCACCCGCCCCCGAAGGCCCCGCAGCAGGTAAGTCACGAAGAACCTGCCCGAAGACTTCGCCAGTGCCGAATCCGGCCCGTTGGCGTCGCGCGCGGTCATGACCCGCACCCAGGCAGTGGGGGCAGGCTCGCCGACGGATCCTTGGGTACGAACGGGCTACCCAGCGGGGGCAGGCTTGCCGACGGATCCTTGGGTACCTGCGGCTGACCGCACTGCTGCGGCTGCTGACCCTGACCCGCGCCCGGCGAGTTGCTGCCCGGCGAACCGGTACCCGTCCCGGTACCGGGCGATGCCGTCGAGGGGCGGCACGCGGTCACGCCCGACAGGCACACCAGAACCACTGCGGCGCAGGCCGCCCGCCGCGCTGCCGGAGACGACCCGGTCGCGGCCGCGGTCGCCGGGTACGAGTCGGCGACTCCCGCCCGTCGTGCGTTGTCCATCTCGCTCACGTCCTCATCAGCTCGAAGATCGGGCACTGGGACGTTTCTACGGCGAGGGCGGCAACACCGGCTCAACGTGAGCCGTTGACGCGGTGTTACCTGGACCGGTGCATTCTTGGGGTGAGGCTTCCCTTCGCTTCGGACTGGTCTCCTGCCCCGCGCAGCGAAATGCGTCGACGGCGGCCGGGAACCGGAGGTTGGCGCTGGTGAAGGAAGGTGGCGATCGATCGTGAGGAACCCGCCGGAGCCGACGAGGGCAGCAGCCGCGCCGATGCGCGCACCGGATGAGCTGCTTCGGGCGTATCAGCCGGCTGCGCCGGCCCACGCTACCCCGCGTTCTCAACGGCTGGTCGCCCGCCTCCGTCGATGGTCGCGGTTGAGGCTGCCATCACGCACGGTTCGGTTGCGCCTGACGCTGCTCTACGGCGGCCTGTTCGTCGTGTCCGGTGCCGCATTGCTGGCGATCACCTACCTTCTGGTGCGCTACTTCACCGCCCACGTCAAGATCATCACCACGCCAGCCGGCACCACTCAAGGCGGCCCGCTGGGCGGCAGCCCGGCACCGCCGCCGTCACGCTCGGCAGTCGCGTCGCAGCTACACGACAGCTACCTGCACCAGCTGCTCGTCGAGTCAGGGATCGCGCTAGCGATCATGTCGGTCGTGTCAATCTGGCTCGGCTGGCTGGTGGCCGGCCGAGTGCTGCGCCCGCTGCGCACCATGACCACCACGACCCGGCGGATCTCCCAGGAGAACCTGCACGAGCGGCTGGACCTACCCGGCCCGAGAGATGAAGTCAAGGACCTCAGCGACACCATCGACGCGCTGCTGGCCCGCCTGGAAACCGCGTTCGAGGCCCAGCGCCGCTTCGTCGCCAACGCTACCCACGAGCTGCGCACCCCGCTAGCGATGATGCGGACGTCGCTCGACGTCGCCGAGGGTAAACCCCGACCCGTGCCCCGAGAGGTCACCGTGCTCGCCGGCAAAGTCCGCGAGGGCCTCGACCAGGCCGACCGGCTCATCGAAAGCTTCCTCACCCTGGCACGCGCCCACCAGGGCACACCCGCCGAGGATGCCACCGTCTCGCTCACCGGCGTTGTCGCCGCTGCGCTGGCGGCCCGCGAACAGCGCGCCACCGACCTGGCCGTGCAGATCCACCACCAGCTCGGAGACGTCGAGGTCACCGGAAACCCGACGCTGCTGCGGCGCCTGGTCGACAACATCCTCGACAACGCCCTGCGCTACAACCACCCCGGCGGCTGGGTCCACGTCCACTGCCACGCGGACACCAGCAACGCCGAAAGTGTCACCGCCCGCCTGGTGGTCGAGAACACCGGGCCGCTGCTCGACGACGCCGACGTGCAGCAGCTCGGCCAGCCGTTCCGCCGCCTGGCCGCCGACCGCACCACCACCGGCAGCGTCGGACTCGGACTGTCGATCGTTGCCGCGATCACCGCTGCCCACGACGGCACCCTTCGCCTGGGCGCCCGACCCGACGGCGGACTCCGCGCCGCCATCGACATACCTCGCGCCACCCCGGCCCCGATGCCGGAGGTGTCGCGGTGAGAGTACTCGTCGTCGAAGACGTCCACCGCCTCGCCGACGACATCGCCGAAGGCCTCCGCGACCACGGCATGGCCGTCGACACCAGCTACGACGGCGTCGATGCCGCCGCCAAACTCGAGCTCAACCGCTACGACGTCGTCCTGCTCGATCGCGACCTGCCCGGCCTGCACGGCGACATACTGTGCCGGATGATCACCCACTCCGAAGACCCAGCGATGGTCCTCATGCTCACCGCCGCCGGTACCAACACCGACCGAGTCACCGGGCTGAGCCTAGGCGCGGACGACTACCTGCCCAAACCCTTCCACTTCCCCGAACTTGTCCTACGAGTTCGGGCGCTAGCCCGGCGCCGGCCCACCGCGCAGCCACGTATCCTCAAAGCCACCGGTATCGAACTTGACCCGCTGCACCACACCGCCACCCGCGACGGGCAGCGACTCGACCTCTCCGCAAAGGAATTCGGCGTCCTCGAAGCACTCCTGCGCGCGATGCCAGCCCCGCTCAGCGCCGAACAGCTGCTCGAACAGGTGTGGGACGAGTACGCGGACCCCTTCACCAAGACCGTCTCAGTCACCATCGGCCGGCTACGCCGCAAGCTCGGCGAACCACCGATCATCGAAACACTCCCCGGGGTCGGCTACCGCATCACCCAGAGCAGCTGACCCGACCAGGAAACGATCCGTCGAACCGCCCGACACGATCACGCAGGTCCTGCTCTCGCCGGCGGATGCGAAGCCCGCCACCGCCCCGGACGGGCAGATCTACATCTGGACCTCGGAGACGGCACGCCCCGCACAGGTCCTGCCCAGGACCGGATCGCCGCCGCGCCGGAAAGTGTGAGCAATAGTCGGAGTGAGAAACGTGTCACCAGCCGCAAACGAGCACGAGCAGGTCAGCTTCGGTCGGCAAGTCGCCGATGACGTCGTCGTTGCATTGCTGGGCGTCGGCGAGCGCCAGGCGGGAGTAGCCGGGACTGACCCAGGCACCTGTCTTGCCAGACGGGCGCTTCGTTACCGACGGTGACAGCTCCGCGGTCGTGCGACACGCGATATCCGCCCAATGCGCGCCCGGCGGTAAACGCGAAAGGCAGTCCATCGTGCAAGTGAACGCGTGATCTGTTCGGTACGCGTAACTGCGGCACCTGACCGGGGCATGGCGGCTGCAGGCACGTTTGCCACTGCCGGGGCCTGTCCGGCCTCGAAGCCGCGACCGGACAGGCCGGCATGCGCCGTGGGCGGCGGGCCATGGAGCGCTCCCTGCGATTCGGCCGGCCGCGAAGCATTCGGATTGCGTCAAGGGCGCACGGTGGCCGCGAAGAGGTCGAGCTTTCCGGTGCGGGTGTCGTTCCACACGAGGTGGAAGGCCCCGGCGCTGGCGGTGATGCCTTGGTAGTCGCCGATCCACCAGGCTCCGTGTTTCCCGCCTGCCGTCGGGCTGTGCGGGTCGAAGGGAGTGGTGGTTACTTGCAGCGGTGCCCGGAAGCGAAGCTGGTGTGGCTGGGAGAGGAGCAAGACTTGGTTCACGAGCCCATGCGCGAGGGCGAAGGCGGAGATGCCGACCCGGCCTGCTTCGTCGACGGCTAGGTTCGGCTGGAAGTAGATCACGTCATTGTGGGGGGTCGCGGTCACCGGCTTGGTCCAGGTCCGGCCGCGGTCGTGGGATGCGGTCACCACGATGTCGGAGTGAGTCGCTCCGGGGCGGTGGGTGGCATACGCGGCGTAGAGCGCATCGCCGTGGGGGGCGGCGGCGACCGCCGGGTCGCTCCCGTTGGGGATGACGCCGCCGGGGAGGCTGATCATGGGTGACCCCCAGCCGAGGGGGACCGGTGCGGCGAAGCTTTGCCCGGCGTCGGTCGAGCAGACGGCCATCATCTGCGCGACCATGTCCCCTGACGGGTCCTGATAGGCCGCCTCGGGGCAGACGGCGCACACCAGGCCGCGTGGGCCGGCAGCAAGCCGCGGGCCCGCGCTCAGAATCGAGCGGCGGTTGTCCGTCAAGATCGTGCGCGGGTGTTCGAAGCTTTTTCCGCCGTCGGTGGAGCGGGTGAAGGCGAGGTTGTTCCGGTGGAGGTCATCGGCCCCACCGCCCCAGGTCACGTAGACATTGCGCTGCGACGGGGTCTGCCCGGCGCCGGCGGCGATCCCGGGGTGATCGAGTTCCTGCACTCCTTGGGGCACCAGGGCCACCGGCGCCGAGAAGCTGCGCCCGCCGTCGTCGGTTCGCCACACGAACATGGCGCGGCCACCGGGGGTGTTGCTCGCACGCGTGGCGCAGAGGTAGCCGCGGCCCTGCGGATCGAAGGCGACGGTCACGTCG
>Ga0318492_10000204_pt1 | contig 16019 bp, 14 predicted proteins | sample GRESIP108b1f22_FD_203292 | JGI IMG/M metagenome (GOLD analysis project Ga0318492, IMG submission 203292) | Tropical soil microbial communities from Luquillo Experimental Forest, Puerto Rico - GRE.SIPMG.108b1f22 | ecosystem: Environmental > Terrestrial > Soil > Tropical forest > Bulk soil... | reverse complement strand
TCGCTGCGACGGGTGGGGATCCCTCCGCCGTCTGCGCGCCGTTCCCCGGCAGGCCGAATCGCCGCGCGAGCAGCTCGAGCGCGAGCTTCGCGGCGGCCTGCTCCGCGTCCTTCTTCGAGCGCCCGGTCCCGCGTCCGAGCACCTCCCCGCGCAGGTCGGTCTCGACCTCGAACGTCTTGGAGTGGTCGGGCCCGTGCTCCGCGACGACGCGGTAGCGCGGGGTCGCCCGCAGCCGGCTCTGAGCGAGCTCCTGGAGCTGCGTCTTGTAGTCGCGATCGAGGGTGCCCGCGGCCGCGCGCGCGAAGGCCTCCCCGAGGAAGCGGTCGGCGAGCGCGAGCACCGCCTCGAGCCCGCCGCCGAGGTAGATCGTCGCGACCACCGCCTCCATCGCGTCGGCGAGCAGCGACGCCTTCCGCCGGCCGCCGGTCAGCTCCTCGCCGCGCCCGAGCCGGAGCAGCGCGCCCAGATCCAGCGCGCGCGCCATCTCCGAGAGCCCCTGCTCGTCGACGACCGCCGCGCGCATCTTCGAGAGGTCGCCCTCGCTCGCCCCGGGGAACCGCTCCATCAGCCGGTGGGACACGGCCAGGTCGATCACGGCGTCGCCGAGGAACTCGAGCCGCTCGTTGTCCGCGAGCCCCGCCTCGTCGCGGTGCTCGTTGACGTACGATTTGTGCGTGAGCGCCGCGATCGCGGTGCGGCGATCGCCGAGCGACATCCCCACGCGCCGCTCGAGGATCGCGACCGGATCGTCGGGCGGCGCCGAAGGAGGTCTCTCGTCTCGCGGTGAACCGGCCTCGCTCATCTCTTCTCCTCCGTGGGTCACGCGCGGAGCCGCGCGGCGAGCTCGTCGGCGAGGGCGTAAGGATCCGCCTCGCGCGCGGCGATCCGCTCCGCGACCGCGTCCAGCTTGCCGAGCTCCGCCTCCAGCCGGGCGAGCGCGCCGGCGACCAGCCGCTCGCGGAGCACGGCGACGAACGCGGCCCGGGCGCGCGCCGCCTCACGCGCGCGGCGCTCCCCGGTCCGCTCCAGGCGCGCGCGGTGCGCGTCCACGGCCGCGGCGAGCTCGGCAGTGCCCTCGTCGCGGACCGCCACGGTGCGGACGATGGGCGGCTCCCAGAGCTCGTCGTCGGGCGCGGGGGCCGGCGCGGGCGCGCCGTGGAAGCGGTGGTGCGCGTCGTGGTCGAGCGGCCGCCCGGAGACCGTGCGCCGGAGCTCCAGCATGGTTTGCAGGTCCCGCACCGTCCGATCGGCGCCCTCGCGGTCCGCCTTGTTCACCGCGAACACGTCCGCGATCTCGAGCACGCCCGCCTTGATGGCCTGGACGTCGTCCCCGAGCCCGGGGACCGCGACGACCACGACCGTGTGCGCGAGCGAGGCGATCTCGATCTCGTCCTGGCCCACGCCGACGGTCTCGACGATCACGACGTCCTTGCCCATGGCGTCGAGCACCAGGACCATGTCCGCCGTCGAGCGCGAGAGCCCGCCGAGGTGGCCGCGCGTGCCCACCGAGCGGATGAAGACGCCGGGATCGAGCGCGTGATCCTGCATCCGGATCCGGTCGCCGAGGATCGCGCCGCCGGTGTACGGGCTCGTCGGATCGATGGCGACCACGCCGACCGTCCGCCCCGCAGCGCGGTGGTGGGCGATGAGCCGGTCCGTGAGGGAAGACTTGCCCGCCCCCGGCGCGCCCGTGAGCCCGATGACGTACGCGCGGCCGGTGCGCGGGAAGAGGGCGCGGAGCCCGGCCTCCGCGGCGGGCTGCCGATCGTCGAGGCCGCGCATCAGCCGCGCCGCCGCGCGGACGTCGCCGGCGAGCACCCGGTCGGCGATCGCGTTTCCGGTCGACATCAGTAGGCCGCCGCCTCGGGGACGAAGTTCGCGACCAGGATCGCCGCCGCCATCCTGCGCGGCGCGCCGATCGGCTGCCGCTCGCGGTCGAGCTGGCGGTACAGCACGGTCCCGTCCTGCACCTGATCGACGAGCACGAGCAGCCGCCACCCCCCGGCGTTTGCCGCGAACACCGCCTCGAAGTCGGCGCGCGGGAGCACGCGCGCGGCGCCGTAGGGGCGGCCGTCGATGTCGGTCCCGACGTAGCGCACCTCGTCCGCCCCGCCCTCCTCGACCACCACGTTCATCACCCAGACCTCGCCGGAATGGGGCTGGAGGTGCGAGGGGACGCTCCCCTCCCCGCCCTCCGCGGCCGGCGGGCGATCCGCGACGCCGAGCGCGAGCGCGACGACCTTCTCCGTCCCGGGGAAGCTCGCGAGGTCGAAGCGGTCGGACCAGACGTCGCCGCTCGGCCCGATGAGGCGTCCGCGGAACAGGGTGCCCATCTCCCGCGCCGCGAGGAAGCGGTAGCGCGTGCCGCCGTGCTGGAACTCCTGGACGAGCTCGACGGTCGCGTTCGGGGCGAGCACGGCTTCGGCGCCGAAGCGCTCGGCGAGCGCGCCGAGCGTCACGGCGTTCCGGGGCGGCGTCGTCGTCTCGAGCGGCGCCGACGCGGGCGTCGCTCCCTGCGCGGGCGTCCCCCCGCGCGCCTCGGCGGGGCGCATCTCGGCCACCTTCGCCGTGAGGTGCAGCTCGAGATCGCTCGGGGTCTGGAACTCGCGGAGCGGGAGCGCCGGGAACTCCGTCGAGACCTCGAACGGCCTTCCGCCGACCGGCGCGACGCGCGACACGCGGACGGCGGTCGGATCGCCGAGGAGCTCGAACGCGTGCGCGGGCGTCTTCACGATGGCGCGCACCGCGAAGCGGTCGGGGTCGAGCCCGACCTCGAGGCGGAGGGCGCGCATGCGGGCCGCGACGTCCTGGAGCGCCGCGGCGCGCTCGCCGAGCGCCGCCGCGACGGCCTGCTCGAGCGCGGAGGCCCGCTCGTGGTCGTAGAACGGCACCGCCCCGAGCGCGGCGAGCGGCGGGTCCGTGAAGCGCAGCCGGTCGTGCCCGACCACCACGAAGCGGGCGCGCGGGAGCGGCTGGCCGGTGGCGGGGTGGATGGCGCGCGAGAACGCGAGCTCGCCCTCGAGCGTCTCGCGATCGGCGCCGAGGCGGACGGGGATCCCGAGCGCCGACAGCTTGCGGGAGGCGATCTGGTTCAGCCGCTCCCGCGGGATCTTTCCGATGATGGTGTGCTCGCCCTCGCCCATTGCGCGCGCCCGGTGCCGCGCAGGTTACCTCAGAACGGCCCGGGAGATGCCGCTCGGCGGAGCTCACGCCCTCACCCTCACGGCGCGCGCGCCGCGGCGCTTGACACCTCGCTCGCGGCCCGGTACCCGTGCGGCCGTCGCACCTCGGAGGAACAGGGAAGCCGGTGCAGGCGCCGCAGCACAGGGCGCCGAGTCCGGCGCGGTCCCGCCACTGTAGCCGGGGAGAAGCGCCTGCGGTTCGTCACCACTGCCGCGTCGTCACGAGCGGCGGGAAGGTGCAGGCGCCGCGGTGAACGAGGTCCTCCCCTCGTCGCCGCACCCCGGGAGCCAGGAGACCTCCCTCCGAGCAGGCCGCGGAATCCCTCCGCGTCCGACCTTTCCGCGCCCGAAGGAGGCGCGAGAATGGCTCGAGGCGTTCCAGCCCGCGTGGGCCTGGCAGCATTCGCGCTCGCGCTCCTCGCGCCGGCGCGCGCGGACGATCCCGAGGAGCCGGTCTATCAGGCCGACGAGATCGTCGTGCGGGTGCCGCGCGCCGACGCGACGACCGACCCCACCACCGCCGCGACGGTGGTGGACGCCCGGCGGTTCGCCGGAGAGTCGAAGACCGTCGCCGAGCTCGTCACTGCCGCGCCGGGCGTGGCGGTGAACGGATACGGCGGCCTCGGCCAGCTCACGACCGTCTCGATCCGCGGCTCCGACGCCGCCGAGGTGCGCGTCTTCCTCGACGGGCTCCCGCTCGACACCGCTGGCGGCGGCGCGGTGGATCTCTCGCGCATCCCGCGCGCGTGGATCGACCGGATCGAGATCGTCCGCGGCGCCGCCGGCGCGACGTACGGCCCGGGCGCCATGGCGGGCGCGGTGTACGTCGTCACCCGGTCCGCGGCGGCGGGGAGCTGGTCGGCCACCGCGAGCGGCGGCTCCTTCGGCACGTTCTCCGGCGGTGTCGATGGCGCCGTCGGCGGCAAGAGCTGGGGCCTCTTGCTCGCGGGAGCGCTCGACGGAACCGGCGGCCGCTTTCCCTACGAGCACGATCGGACGCCGTCCTCGCCCGGCACCGACGTGGTGACCCTCCAGCGCGAGAACGACGCATCCGTGAGCGGCGGCGCGCTTGCGAAGCTCTGGGCGACCCTGGGCGACGCGCGGCTCGATACGATCGTCCAGGTCTCCGGGGGGCGACGCGAGCTGCCCGGCATCGCGTACCACCTGACCCCGAACGACGGCCAGGACGACCTGCGCGCCGGCCTCGTCACCCGCCTCGCGCAGCCGCTCGGCGCCGGTCTCGACCTCGAGCTCGCGCTCACCTACCGGGAGGACCGCCTCGACGTCCGCATCGCCCCCTTCCCCGAGTTCCGGCAGCGGGACCACGCAGGGGAGCTCGCCGCGCGCCTCTCCTGGCGCGCGGGGCCGAGCACGCTCGCGCTGCGCGTCGCGGGCTCCGCGGAGGGCCTCACGCTGGAGGGCGCGGGCGGCCACGCGTGGGGCGGGGCGGCGCTGGCGCTCTCCGACGAGCTCGCGCTCGCAGAGGGGCGCGTGCGGCTCAGCGCGGGCGCGCGCTGGGATCGCCAGGGGCCGTTCGACGGGCTCAGCGCGCGGGCCGGCGCACGCTGGGCGCTCGGCGGCCCGCTGTCGTTGCGCGCGAGCGGCGGCCGTGCCTTCCGCATCCCGAGCTTCGGGGAGCTGTACCTGCAGCAGGGGCTCCTCCTGCCGAACCCCGCGCTCGTCCCGGAGTCGAGCTGGACCGCCGACGCGGCGCTCGTGGCGGAGGGGCGGCTCGGCCTCGCCTCGGCCGGTGCGTTCGCGCAGCTCTACGACGACGTCATCGTCTACGAGGCGATGTGGCAGAGCCGGATGAGGCCCTTCAACGAGCGGCACGCCTTCGCCCGCGGCCTCGAGCTGGAGCTGGCGTCTGCGCCCTTCTTCGGTCCGGCCGCGCTGTCGGCCAGCGCCGCGTACACCTGGCTCGCCACCGAGATCCTGCGCGGCGCCCCCTCGATCGTGGGGAACGAGCTGCCCCACCGCGCTCCGCACCGCCTCTTCGCGCGCCTTTCCGCGGCGCCCGGGCCGCTCGAGGTCCACGGCGAGGCTCAGTACGTCGCCGCGCAGTTCGGCGACGTGGAGAGCTCGGTCCGCATCCCCGCGGCGGTCACGCTGAACGTGGGCCTCTCGGTGCGCCTCGCGCGCGCCCCCGAGCTGCGCCTCGGCCTCGAGGCGAGAAACCTCCTCGACGACCGCTCGCTCCAGGACGGGTACGGGTACCCGCTGCCGGGGCGAATGGTCCTCGTCACGCTCCGCACGTCCAACCAAAAGGAGAACCGCACGCCATGAAGAACCGCCTCCTCCCGGTCCTCACCGCGCTCGCGCTCGCCGCCGCCGGCTGCAACCCCACCGCCGAGAAGATCTGCCCCTCCGACCAGCGCCTCTGCGGCGGCGCCTGCGTCTCGCTTCAGAGCGATCCGCAAAACTGCGGCGCCTGCGGCACGGCCTGCGGCGCCGGCCAGGGCTGCTCGCTCGGCGTGTGCGTCGCAAGCGCCCCGAAGGCCGACGTGCTCGCGGCCTGCTTCAACGTGAACCAGGTCCGCGCGTTCGATGCGGCGCTCGTGCAGGTCGGGGCGCCGGTGGCCACCTCCGCCGGTCCCGGCAGCCTCGCCGCGCTCGGTGGCGCGATCTACGTCGCCGACGTGACCGGCGGCGCAGTCGAGCAGGTCACGCCGCCCACCGCGACCGCGACCGCGGTCGCAAGCGTGAAGGGCGTCAGCTACAACGACCTCGAGCACCTCGGTGCCTTCGGCGGCCTGCTCTGGGTGTCGAACGCCGCGGTGGGAAGCCTCGTCGCGATCGATCCGGTCGCCCGCAAGGTGGTCGACGAGCTCTCGCTCGTGTCCGGCAGCGACGCGCCAAACCCGCTCGGCTTCGACTTCGCGAACCAGAAGGCGTACGTGGCGCTCAGCGCCGGCCTGGGGAGCTCGCCGAACGGGCTCGCGGTGGTCGATCTCTCCCTGGCGCCGCCATGGTCGGTGAGGCCGGCGGTGAAGCGGATCGACCTCTCCCAGTTCGCCCACCCCGGCGCGAGCCCGGGCGTGTCGCGCGTCCTGGCCTCGCCCGACGGGAAGCGCGTCTTCGTGACGCTGAACGATCTGTACGACGCCACCTTCCAGCCAGTCCCGGGTGCGACCGGCAAGCTGGTGGTCGTGGACACTGCCACGGACGCGGTCGTGGGTGACGCGGTGGACCTCGGCGCCGGCTGCCTCGATCCGAGCGGAATGGCGCTCGCGGGGTCCACGCTGTGGATCGGCTGCGGGTACACCGTCTACAACGCGACGGGCACGGCGGTGACGCCGGTGGGCGGGGCGCTCCTCGCGGTGGACGTCTCGGGCGCGACCCCGGTCCCGCGCGCCCCGGTGCCGATGCCGAATGGCCACTCCATCGGCAGCGTGCGGATCTGCGGGGGCCGCGGCTACGCGGGCGCCTCCGACAGCGGGACGCTCGTGACGTTCGATCCGTCCTCCGGCGCCGTCTCCACCGTGAACGAGCAGGCATGCCCGGCGAGCGCGAGCGGGTTCTCCGCGGTCTTCGACGTCGAGTGCGCGCCGTGAGCCGGAGCGGGCGCCAGGCCGCCGTCGCGCTGGCCCTCGCCCTCGCGGCCTGCGCCGCGCCGGCCGTCGCGGCGGCGTCCGCGGGCGACGAGGGCGCGACCTGGCTCGGCCCGCGGCCGCCCGCGCGCCCGCGCCGGGTGGTCTCGCTCGCGCCCAGCGTCACCGACCTCGTGGTGGCGATGGGGCTCGTCGACCGGCTGGTGGGGGTCACGCGCTTCGACGACGCACCCGAGGTGGCGCGGCTCCAGCGCGTCGGAGGCTACCTGGACCCGAACGCGGAGGCGGTCGTGGCCCTCCGCCCCGACCTCGCGGTCTGGATCGACGACGACGGCGGCGTGGCCGCGGTGCGGAAGATCGCTGACCTTGGCGTGCCGGTGATGGTGCTCCACGTCGTGGGGGTCCGCGACGTGATCGCGGGCGCTCGCGCGCTGGGGACGGCGCTCGGCGAGGCCGCCGCCGGGGAGCGGGTGGCGCGGGAGCTGTCGGAGTCGCTCGCGCGGGCGCGCGAGAGCCGACCGGGACCGCGGACTCGAGTGCTGATCGTGGTGGGGCACGATCCGCTCGTCGTGGCCGGCCCCGGGTCCTTCCCCGACGAGCTGTTGCGGCTCGCCGGCGGCGAGAACGTGGTGAGGGACGCCCGGCCCTGGTCCTTCTACTCGGTGGAGCGCGCGGTCGCCGATGACCCTGCGCTGGTGATCGACGCCGGCGTGCACGAGCCGCCCGCGACCCTCGCCCGGCTCGACGCGATCCCGGCGGTGCGCCGCGGCGCCGTCCGCCGGCTCTCCGACGACTCCGCGCTCCGCCCCGGCCCCCGCTTCGCGCGCGCTCTCGCCGAGCTGGCGCGCATCCTCCACCCCGCGGGCGCGGTTGCGCCCGCGCGCGCCGCGGAGGCCGCGCCGTGACCCGGGAGCTCGTGCTCATCGGCGGCGGAGTGCGGTCCGGGAAGAGCGCCTTCGCGCTGGAGGTCGCGCGCCGGCTCGGCGCGCGGCGCGCCTTCGTCGCCACCGCCCAGCCCTACGACGAGGAGATGCGGGAGCGGATCGCGGCGCACCAGCGCGAGCGCGGCGCCGAGTTCGACACCGTCGAGGCGCCGCTCGACCTCGCCGGCGCGCTCGACGCGCTCGGCCACGCGCCCGCGCCGCCGGAGGTGGTGGTCGTAGACTGCCTCACGCTCTGGCTCTCGAACCTGCTCTTGCGCGGGGACGACCTCGGCGCCCTCGACGCCGCGGTGGCGCGCCTCGCCGACGCGCTCGCGGCGCAGCCGTTCCACTCCGTCCTCGTGACGAACGAGGTCGGCATGGGCGTCGTGCCGGAGACCGCCCTCGGGCGGGCCTTTCGCGACGCCAGCGGCCGCGCGCACCAGCGCCTCGCGCCGCGCGCGCACCGCCTCTACCTCGCTGCGCTGGGGTGCATCGTGCGCCTCCGGCCCGGTCCTCTGTCCCTCGTCACAAGCCCAGGAGATGCACCATGAGAACGCTCGAAGAGACGATCGGCTCGATCCCGCCGCCCGACGCGGCCGCCGCGCGCGAGGCGCAGGCGCGCCTCGACGCGAAGACGAAGCCGCCAGGGAGCCTCGGCCGGCTCGAGGAGCTCGCCTGTGCGCTCGCGGCCATCCGCGGCACCGCCGAGCTCGAGCTGCCGCGGAAGGCGCTCGTCGTCATGGCCGGGGATCACGGCGTCGCGGAGGAGGGCGTGAGCGCGTTCCCGCAGGAGGTGACCGGCCAGATGGTACTGAACTTCGTCAGCGGCGGCGCCGCCGTGAACGTGCTCGGCCGCCAGGCGGGGGCCGAAATCGTGGTCGTGGACATGGGCGTGCGCTCGCCCCTGCCGCCGGACCCTCGGGTCCGCTCGGTGCGCATCGGCCCCGGCACCCGCAACCTGGCGCGCGGCCCGGCGATGACGCGCGCGGAGGCGGTGCGCGCGCTCGAGGCGGGGATCGACGTGGCCCACCAGCTCGCCGACGACGGGGTGACCTTGGTGGGGATCGGCGAGATGGGGATCGCCAACACGACGCCGGCGAGCGCGCTCGTGGCCGCCTACCTCGGCCTCCCGCCCGAGGAGGTGACCGGTCGCGGTACCGGCATCGACGACGAGGGGCGCCAGCGGAAGATCGCCGCCATCTGCCGCGGGCTCCTGCTCGCCCGGCCCGACTCCGCCGATCCGCTCGGCACGCTCGCCGCGCTGGGCGGCTTCGAGCTGGCGGGGCTCGCCGGCGTGGCGATCGGCTGCGCGGCGCGGCGGATCCCCGTGCTGATGGACGGCTTCATCTCCACCGCCTCGGCGCTCGCCGCGGCGCGCATCGCGCCGCGGTGCGCCTACGCGCTCCTCGCCTCGCACGCGTCGGTGGAGCCGGGCCACCGCGCGGCGCTCGCCGCGCTCGACCGGCGGCCGCTCCTCGATCTCGGGCTACGGCTCGGCGAGGGCACCGGCGCCGCGCTCGCGATGCACCTCGTCGAGGCGGCGGTGCGGATCATCCGCGAGATGGCCACCTTCGCCTCCGCCGGCGTGAGCGGCGCGGCGTGACGGGCACCCCGTGAGGCGCCTCCTCCACGCGGTCGCCTTCCTCACCCGGCTCCCGGTGCCGGGCGCGCCGATCGCGGGCGCGGCCGACGTGGGCCGCGCCGCGCCCTTCTTCCCGGCGGCCGGTGCGCTCCTCGGCGGGCTCCTCGCCCTCGCCGCGCGAGCCCTCGCGCCGCGGGTGCCGCCGCTCCCGCTCGCCGCGCTGCTCGTCGCGCTCCTCGCCGCGCTCACCGGGGCGCTCCACCTCGACGGGCTCGCCGACACCGCCGACGGCTTCGGCGGCGGACGCACGCGCGACGACGTGCTGCGCATCATGCGCGACCATGCGATCGGCGCGTACGGCGCGACCGCCCTCGCGCTCGTGCTCATCGTGGAGGTGACGCTCCTCGCGGCCCTCCTCGAGCGGGGCGGGGCCGCCCCCGCGCTCGTGGTCGCGCCCGCGCTCGCGCGCTGGGTCCCGGTGCCGCTGTCGCGGCTCCTCCCCTACGCCCGCGAAGGCGGGGGGCTGGGTGCGGCGGTGACCGACCATGGCAGCTGGCTCGGGCTCGCCGGCGCCACCGCGCTCGCCGTCGGCGTCGCGGTCGGGGTGGCGGGTAGAGCGGGCCTCCTCGCGCTCGCGGCGGTCGCGCTGTTCGCGCTCGCGCACGGCCTCGCCTGCCGGCGCCGCATCGGCGGCGTCACCGGCGACACCCTGGGCGCCGGGGTGGAGCTCGGGCAGGCGGTGGCGCTCCTCGTCCTCCTGGCAGCCGGATGAGCCGCTCGGCCGCGACGATCCTCCACCTCGTGCGCCATGGCGAGACAACGCTCGCCGGGAGCGGCGTCATCGCCGGGCGGCTCGACGTCCCGCTCTCCGCGCGCGGCGAGGCGCAGGCGCGCGCGGCCGCCGCGCTCCTCGCGAACCAGCCGCTCGCGGCGGTGGTGGCGAGCCCGCTCGCCCGTGCCCGCGCCACCGCCGCGCCCATCGCCGCGGCCCACGGGCTCGCGGTGGAGCTCGACCCCGACCTCCGCGAGCTCGACTTCGGCGCGGCGGAGGGGCTCACCTTCGAGGAGCTGGAGCTGCGGGCTCCGGAGACCGCAGCGGCGTGGGTGGCTCGGCCGCACGAGGTCGTCTTCCCGGGCGGCGAGGGGCTCCGCGACGTCGCCGCGCGGGCGCTGCGCGCGGTGCGGGCCGTGCTCCGGCGCCACGGCGGGCGCGAGGTGGCGATCATCTCGCACGCCGGCCCGATCCGCGCGCTCCTCGGGCTCGCGCGGGGGCTCGAGCCGACGGCTGCGCTCGCCCTCGACTGCCCGAACGGCTCCGTGATCTCGCTCGAGCTGCCGGACGGGCGGCTCGGGATGCCCAGCGTCTGAATCTCGCACCGGACGCTACGGGTTCACCGGCCGAAGCCCGAAGTGCCCCATGACCTTCGCGATCACCTCGGGCGGAGGCAGCCCAGTCGTCGCCGCTGCCGCCATCTCACGGAAGTATTCGAGGTAGCGCGCGGCGACGATGATGTTGAGGAAGCGCACCCGCGCGCCGCTCTCGTTCCAGATCGCGTGCGGTACCTGGACCGGGATGGTGAACGAGGTGCCTGCCGTGGCGGTGAAGGTCCGGTCGCCGAGCTTCACCCCCATGCGTCCCTCGAGGACGTAGATCGTCTCGTCGTGCTCGGTGTGAATGTGGGGCGGGATGCGGAAGGCTTCGCCGCGGAACTCCGCCACCGCGAGGTTCATCCGCGTGCCGGAGCCATTCTCCTTCACGATGATCTCGAGCGGTCCAAGGCGGAACGCCTCCCCGTCATCGGGGCCGAGGTGAACGGCGGGGCTCATCGCGACGACGTTCGGCTGGGGCATGGCGGTCTCCCGGTTCGGTGGCTTGCTCCGGTCGCGTAAGGCATCGGCTGGGAGGTCGCTCGTCCCAAACACCCCTACCCCCTTCGCCGCTCGGCGCGAGAGGGAGCGAAGGCGGGAGCGCGAGCGACCGCTCGACAGGCGTCGCAGGGCAATAGCGCGGCGGACTACTGGTGCTGACGAGGCGGAGTGGCTCGGATGTTTCGCGAATCGCAGTGGCCGCCGGGTTCGTGATTGCGCCCTCGGCGAGGGTTCGATTTCGCCCGAGCTTGAAGCGATATCCAGCCTGGCAGAGAGTCAGCGCCATGGGGCTCTTGACCTTCGCGCTCAACGTGACGCTGGACGGGTGTTGCGACCACCGCGAAGGGGTCGCCAACGACGAGCTGCTCCGCTACTGGACGCGCGTCATGGACGCGGCGGGAGCGATGCTCTTCGGGCGCCGGACCTACGAGCTGATGGAGGACGCCTGGCCCCAGGTGGCGCGAGACCCGAAGGCGACACGGTCGAACCGGGACTGGGCGAAGAAGCTCGAAGCCAAGCCCAAGTACGTGGTCTCGACGACGCGCCGCGACTTCCCGTGGAGCAACACGCATCACGTCGAAGGGGACCTGACCCTGGCGGTGAAGGCGTTGAAGAAGGCCACGCCGCGCGGACTGCTGGTCGGTAGCCCCACCCTCTCGGCGGCGCTTCAGCGCCTGGACCTCGTGGACGAATATCGCTTCGTGGTCCACCCCGTGGTGGCCGGGCACGGTCCGTTCTTGTTTTCCGGGCTGCAGCCCTCATTGCGCCTGAAGTTCGTGGCCGCGACGCGGCTCAAGTCGGGCATCGTGGCGTTGCACTATCGCCGGCGCTAGCCGCGGTCCGAGTGGCACCGGCCCTTGCCTGCCGTTTGCGCGGCGGCCGTGGGGGCGAGGTCCACGGGGTCGAGCAGCTCGTGGCGAGGCACGAGGTGTCCGGGGCGGGCGTGCGCTGGCGGCGCCGCCATGAAAAGATAGCGGCGTGAACGAGCTCGCGCCCACCCTCGCCGACTTCGCCAGCCCGGTCCTCCAGCCGCTCGCCGACGACACGCCGCTCGCGCGGCGTCGCGAGGCGCTCGGTCTAGCGGTGATGGTCTGGAACGCGGTCATCCTCGACAGGAACGGGGGCGACCATGTCGCCACGATCCTCGAGCAGCTCGCGCGCCTCCCCGAGCCGGGCGGGATCATCCTTACGCGCCTCGCCGAGGATCTCGTCGCGCGGAAGAAGGAGCGGTACCCCGGTGACCTTCGTGTCGTCGTTCGCTGGGAACTCACGGAGCTGGCGCCCGGCCAGCTGTCGCTGCAGGTAGAGGGGGGGCCGGCCACGTAGAGGGGGCCGGATACGTAGACCCGTCATTCCGGTGCCCGACGATGCGCCCGCGCGACCTCGCTCTCGTCCTGCTGGTCGTCCTCCTGTGGGGCGTGAACTTCGTCGTCATCAAGCTCGGTCTCCGTGGGGTCTCGCCGTTCGTGCTCGGCGGGCTCCGGTTCACGTTCACCGCCCTGCCCGCGATCTTCTTCTTGCGGCGCCCGAAGCTGCCGTTCCGCCTCTACGCCGGGTTCGCGCTCACCACCTTCCTCGGGCAGTTCACGTTGCTGTTCTGGGCGATCAAGGTCGGGATGCCGACCGGCCTCTCGTCGGTCGTCCACCAGTCTCAGGCGTTCTTCACCGTGCTGCTCGCGGCGGTCGTCCTCGGCGAGCGGCCGCGCCCCGCGCAGTTGGCCGGAATGATGGTCGCCGCGCTTGGGCTCGCCTCGATCGCCACCGGCAGCGGCACGTCATTCCCGCTCGCAGGGTTCGCGCTGAACCTCTGCGCGGCGATGGCATGGGCGGCGGGGAACCTCGTCGCCCGCTCGCTCGCGCGTCATGGCGAGGTGAACGCGCTCGCGTTCGTGGTCTGGTCCGCGCTCCCGCTTCCGATCCCGTTCTTCGCGCTCGCATGGGCGTTCGAGGGCCGCGACGCGGTAACTGCCAGCCTTACCGCAATGGACGCGCTCTCGTGGGCGGCGGTGGCGTACCTCGCGTTCGGCGCGACGCTCACGGGCTACGGCCTCTGGAGCCGGCTTCTGAGGACGTACCCAGCGGCGCAGGTGGCGCGGTTCACGCTCCTCGTGCCCGTGATCGGGCTCGGCTGCGGGTGGCTCGCGCTCGGCGAGCGGCTGAGCGCTGCGCAGCTCGTGGGATCCGCGCTCGTGACCGCCGGGCTCGCGCTGCCGTTCGCCGCGGCGGCTTCGTCACGCCTCGTAGGCCGCGGGCTGTAGCGATCTACGGCAACAACCGCCCGATCTGCTCGACGTCGCAGGGCTTCGCGATGTGCGCGTCGAAGCCTGCCTCGATGGCGCGCTTCACGTCCTCGGGCTGGGCGTAGCCGCTCAGAGCGATAAGCCGCATCCCGTTCGCGCCGCTCGCGCGCAGCGCCTTCGCGACCTCGTACCCGCTCATGCCCGGCAGCCCGATGTCGCATAGCACCACGTCCGGCGGGTTCGCGCGCGTCCTCTCGATGGCCATCGGCCCGTCGTGCGCCACCTCGACGGAGTGGCCGAGCATCCTGAGAAGGTCCGCGAGCGACTCGGCGGCGTCAGGGTTGTCATCCACGACGAGGACACGGCGACTCTCGTGGCGACGCTGCACATCTGGCGCCTGGCTGTGCTCCGCGCCGGCCACTGCCGCGAGCGGCACTCGAACGACGAACTCTGCCCCCTTCCCCCTGCCTGCGCTGCTCGCCTCGACGCTTCCGCCGTGCAGCTCCGCGATCCCCTTCGCGAGCGCGAGGCCGAGGCCGAGGCCGCCTTCGGTGCGCGCCAGCGTCGGGGCGCCCTGCGTGAAGGCGTCGAACATCTTCGGCAGCAGCGCCGGATCGATGCCTGCGCCCGTGTCACGCACCGAGAGCTCCGCGTGGTCGTCCATGGTGCGCAGCGACAGCACGACGTCTTCGCCACGGCGCGAGAACTTAGCGGCGTTGTGGAGCAGGTTGCCGACGACTTGCGTGATCCGCGTCGTGTCGGCGTCGACCCAGACCTCCGCGGTGGGGAGCGACGTGTGGAACGCGATGCCCCGCTCGGTCATCAGCAGCCGGTAGTCGTCCGCGGCCCGCCAGACCACCTCCCGCAGATCGATCTTCTCCCGCCGAAGCTCGATCTTGCCGTGGGCGATGCGCGTCACGTCGAGGAGGTCGTCCACGAGCCGCGTCATGTGGGTGAGCTGCCGGTTCGCGATCTCCTTCGCCCTCCGAGCCTGCTGGCTGTCGGGCTCCGCGTGATCGAGGAGGTAGAGTGAGTGCCTGATCGGCGCGAGCGGGTTGCGCAGCTCGTGAGAGAGCATGCCGAGGAACTCGTCCTTGCGGCGGTCGGCCTCGCGGAGCGCCAGCTCCGCGCGCTTCAGGTCCGAGATGTCGCGAGTGATCGCGAGGAGGAAGCGTTCACCGTTGGCCTCGAACAGTTGCGCCGAGATGGACGCGGTGAACACGGTCCCATCTCTCCGGCGGATCGCAGCCTCGGCGTGCTCGACTCTCCCTGTGCTCAGCAGGAGCGCCATCAGGCGTTCCCGCTCTTCCCAGTCGACCCAGACATTCAGGTCGACGACGGTCTTCCCCAGTGCCTGCTCGCGGGGCCAGAGGGTGAGCTGCTCGAAGCTCCTGTTCACGGCAACGTACACGCCGCCGCCCCGCAGCCGAGTGATGTTGATCGCGTCCGGGGAAGCCGCGAAGGCTGCCTGGAGCCGCTCGTCGCTCTCGCGCAACGCCTCCTCGGCGCGCTTGCGTTCCGTGATGTCGCGCACCACGCTGATCAGCGTGTGCGTGCCGTCCACGGTGACGCCTCGGGAGCTGACCTCCACGGGGAACGTCGAGCCGTCCCGCCGCTGGTGAACCGACTCGAGGAGCACACCGCGTACGTCGGCCTCGGCCATCTGCGACGCGATCAGTGCGCGCGTCTCAGGCGCCCGCAGGTCGTGGATCGTCAGGTCGAGAAGCTCGTCGCGAGTGTAGCCGTAGGCCGACGTCGCGGCAGGGTTGGCCTCGAGGATGCGTCCGTCCTCATGACGCATGATGAGGATGATGTCGCGGCTCTGCTGCACCACCAGCTCGTAACGGCTCTGGTCGGTGAGGAGCGAGCTGGATGGCTGTGCTGCCATGAGCAGTAACCTTTGCGGTACGGTTGGCGGCGACGCGGGCCCAGCCCGAGGATCAGCGCAAGACCGAGCGGGCTATCACCATCCGCTGCACCTCGCTCGTCCCCTCCCCGATCTCGCAGAGCTTCGCGTCCCGGTAGTACCGTTCCACCGGAAAGTCCTTCGTGTACCCGTAGCCGCCGTGGATCTGGATCGCCCGCGAGGTGGCGCGCATCGCAGCCTCGCTCGCGTAGAGCTTGGCCATGGACGCCTCCCGGCCGAACGGCGCGCCGGAGTCGCAGAGCGCGGCGGCCCGATGCACGAGGAGGCGCGCGGCGGAGAGCTCGGTCGCGACGTCCGCGAGCATGAAGGCGATGGCCTGGTGCTCGGCGATGGGCTTGCCGAAGGTCCGGCGCTCCTTCGCGTAGGCGCGCGACTCCTCGAGCGCGCCGCGGGCGAGGCCGACCGCGAGCGCGCCGATGGTGACCCGGCCACGGTCGAGGATCTGGAGGGTGTTCAGGAACCCTTGATCGACGTCCCCGAGCCGCTGCGCGTCCGGGACCTCGACGTCCTCGAGGAGGAGCTCGGCCGTGTCGGAGCTTCGCATCCCGAGCTTTCCGTGGATGGGGCGCTGTGAGAACCCTTTCATCCCCTTCTCCAGGATGAACGCGGTGATGCCGTGCTGCCGCCGCTCGGGCGCCGTCCGCGCGAGCACGACGAAGGTGTCGCCCACCGTGCCCTGGGTGATGAAGGTCTTCGCGCCGTTCAGGACCCACCCGTCGCCCCGCCGGACGGCGGTGGTCTGCAT
>Ga0318492_10000203_pt1 | contig 16026 bp, 9 predicted proteins | sample GRESIP108b1f22_FD_203292 | JGI IMG/M metagenome (GOLD analysis project Ga0318492, IMG submission 203292) | Tropical soil microbial communities from Luquillo Experimental Forest, Puerto Rico - GRE.SIPMG.108b1f22 | ecosystem: Environmental > Terrestrial > Soil > Tropical forest > Bulk soil... | reverse complement strand
AGGAGCGAGGCCAACTCGGCGGTTGATGTCCAGCGGGTGTCCGCGCGGACGGGCAGTGGACGCCGAAACCGCGGAACGGCGCGCTTCGTGATGTGGTCCATGCGTTGCAGTGGTCCCCTCCCATGCGCTGGCCGATCCATCCCATCGAATCCGTGCGTCCCTCGCGCTTCCGCCCGCCGTTTTGTCCCTGGCCGGAGTGCATCGCCCATCGATGCCGCAGACGCGGCTTCCACCGTCACGGCTCGTATCGCATTCGCTCCGAGCGAAGCCCCGTCCCGCGGGCGCGCTGCCTCGACTGCAAACGAACGTGCTCCCGCCGGACGTTTTCGACCCGCTACTACATGAAACGGCCGACGCTCCTGGCCCAGGTAGCAGCGGGACTGACCGCGGGCTCGGCCCACCGCCAGATCGCCCGCTCCACGCGCTCATCGAAGACCTCGGTGACCCGCATCGCCGAGCGTTTGGGCCGCCATGCCGCGCTGTTCCATTCCCGGGCGCTCGCCTCGGGAATCCGCATCCGGGAGCCCGTGGTCCACGACCACTTCGAGACCTTCATCGGCCGCCAGGACCATGCGTTGGGCGGAGGGACCGCGGTGGGCGCCCGGTCGTGGTTCGTCTACGACGTCGACCCCGCGCCGCACCGCGGCAGCGGCCGCCGACCGGATCGACAGGCCAAGGAGCCCGAGACCGTATCCACTCCGTACGTCTCGAGCATCCGCCGGACGGTGGCGGGCTTGCTCGAGCTCCTGCCAACGGATGAGCCTTTGCACCTCATCGCCGACGGGCGAGCCGACTACCGCTTCGCGCTTCGCCGCAAGGACCTGGGTGGACGGATCGTCCTGCACGCGTACCCGAATCCCAAACGTGGTCCGAAGGGAACCCCACGATCGGCGGAGGCGATAGCGCGCGATGCGGCGATGTTTCCGGTGGACTCGTTACACCAGTTCGTGCGCCACACCTGCGCGGACCACAAGCGCGAGACGATCGCGTTCGGCCGCCGGCTGGAGTCGATCATCGGCCGATTGCAGCTGATGGCGGTCTGGAAGAACTTCATCAAGGGACGATCGGAGCGGGCGCCGGACCGAACGACGCCGGCGATGCGTATGGGCCTGGCCGAAGAACCCTGGGACTGGGCGCGGGTCCTGTCGCGGCGCCTCTTTCCCACCCGGGAAGCACTCTCCGACTCGCAGACCCGCCTGTACTACAAGCGCTGGACGCCCGGGCTCCCCGAGCTCCGCCGTTCGCACGCCGTCTAGCGCCGCTTCATCGTCGAGTCTCCGCAGAATTTCGCTGTCCCCGCCGATGGCGCGCCGGCGGTCCCAACAACCTTGCGGCCACCGTGCTAGCGCCCGCCGCGCAGCGTCCACCGATCGAGCCAGTCCAGCACGGTGTCGTGCCAGAGGATGCTGTTTTGCGGCTTTAGGACCCAGTGGTTCTCGTCGGGGAAGTAGAGGAGCCGGCTAGGGATCCCCTTCCGCTGGAGGGCGGTGAACGTCGCGAGCCCTCCGGTCTCTACGACGCGGAAGTCCTTCGCGCTGTGGACGACGAGAGTCGGCGTTTTCCAGTTCTTGACATAGTCGATTGGGTTGTGACGGGCGTACCCCTCGGGGTGCTCCCACGGCACGCCGCCGTGCTCCGCCTCGGGAAACCACAGCTCCTCCGTGGTGAAGTAGGCCATCCGCTCGTCGAGATTGCCGTCGTGCGCGACCAGGCAGGTGAAGCGGTCGGGCCAGTTCCCGGCGATCCAGTTGATCATGTAGCCGCCGTAGGAGGCGCCGAGCGCCGCGACCTTCGTCCCGTCCATCCACGGGTACTTCGCGAGCACGGACTCGAGCCCCTTCTTCAGATCCTCGAGCGGCTTCCCTCCCCAGTCCCCCTGGATCGCGTCGGTGAACGCCTGCCCGTACCCGGTCGACCCGTGGAAGTCGACCATCACCGCTGCGTACCCGTGGCCGGCATACGTCTGCGGGTTCCAGCGGTAGTGGAACTCGTCGGCGAACGACCCTTCGGGACCGCCGTGGATCAAGAACGCCACCGGATACTTCTTCTTGGCGTCGAAATCGACCGGCTTGACGACCCACGCGTAGACGGTGTCTCCCCGTGCGCCCTTGAAGCTGATCTGCTCGGGCTCGCCCAGGCGCGCCGCCGCGAGCCGGTCCGCGTTCAGACTCGTGATCGGGCGCGAGGCCCCTCCCGAAGCCGGCGTCACGTACAGCTCGGCGGGCCCCTTCAATGAGTCCATCTGGAAGACGACGCTCCTCCCGGCGGCGAGTGGCGAGGATGCGTGCCCGCCTCTCTCGAGCGTGCGCGCCTTCCCGGTCGCCGCGTCGACGGCGAAGATCGCGCGCCGCCCCAGATCGTCGGCGGCGCAGTAGATCTCCTTGCCGTCCGGCGACCAGGCCAGCTCGGCCGGGGAGCGATCCCAGGACTCGGTCAGGACCCGCTCGGTGCCGTCCGGCCACGCGCGGAGCACGATCCGGAACCGGTCGCTCTCCGACCCCGGGCGCTTCATCGCCAGATACGCGAGCGTCCGGCCGTCGGGAGAGAAGACCGGGAAGGCATCCCACGCCTTGTTCGCGGCGGTGAGGTTCCTGGGGGGAGCGCTCGCGTCCACCGGGGCGACGAACAGGTCGAAGTTGGTCGACCAGGCCTCCTCGCGCCCGGCATCGCGCGCGCCGAACACGATCGCTCGACCGTCCGGGGTGAACGTGTACTCGCTCGCGTCGCCGAACGGCTTCGACGGCACGTCGGCGTCCATCGCCTTCATGACGTCGACGGCCGCGCCGCCGGAGGCAGGCATCACGAAGACGTGCGAGCGGCGGCCGTCGGCCCAGGTGTCCCAGTGCCGGATGAAAAGGGAATCGTAGATTCGGCCCGACGACTTCCGCGCCGCCTCCTCGTCGAGCTTCTTCTTCGTCGCCTCCGGAGTCGTCTCCGGGAAGACCTCCATCGAGAAGGCGATCCGCGACCCGTCGGAGGAGAGCGTGAAGCTCCCGACGTCCAGCGGAAGCGCCGTCACCGGCTCCGGCTCGCCGCCGGTGAGGGCGAGCCTCCAGATCTGGGACGAACCGCCGCGCGTAGAGAGGAACAGGATCGATTTCCCGTCGGCGGCGAACACGCCGCTCGTGTCGGCCGCCTCGTGCCGGGTCAGCTTCCGCACCTGCGTGCCGTCGATCGATGACAGCCAGAGGTCGCTGCGGCGCTTGTTCGCCTCGAGGTCGACGGCCGAGACGGTGAAGACGATCCACGCGCCGTCCGGCGAGAGACGCGCCTCCGAGATCCGGTCGAACGCTACGAGGTCGCGGACGCCGAACGGGTGCGTCTCCCGGACCGCGGCGAAGGCGAGCGGGGCGAGCGTGCTGGAGAACAGGAAGGCGAGCGGAAGGAGTCGCATCGAAAAACCTCCGGATCGGCGCGCGAGTATACAATTCGAGAGGCGTGCGGCCGGACCGCATCCGCGCAGGGTGAACCGGCATGAGCGAGCATCGCAGCGAAGGGCGGCGGAAGAGCGACGAGGCGCTCCGGCAGAGCGAGGAGCGCTACCGTCGTCTCGTCGACCTCTCCCCCGACGCGGTCGTCATCGTCCAGGCGGGACACATCGTTTTCGTCAACCCCGCGGCGGTCACGCTGCTCGCGGCGAACGCCCCGGCCGAGATCGTCGGGCGGCGGGCCCTCGACTTCCTCCACCCCGACGAGCACCCGGCGCTCCTCGCTGGCATCCAGGAGGTGTTCGAGGGGACGAAGACGGCGGCGTTCGTGGAGCGGCGGTGCCTCCGGTTCGACGGGACGACGATCGACGTCGAGGTGGCCGCCACGCTCTACCCCGATCCGGGCGGCCCGGCCATCCAGATCATCCTCCGCGACATCACCCATCGGAAACGCGCGGAAGTGGCGCTGCGGAAGAGCGAGGAGCGCTTCCGCGAGATCGCCGAGTCGATCGACGAGGTCTTCTGGATCACCTCGCCCGACAAGAACCGGATGATCTACGTCAGCCCGGCCTACGAGAAGATCTGGGGGCGCTCCTGCGCGGACCTCTACGCGAATCCGCGCACCTGGCTCAGCCCCATCCACCCCGACGACCGCGACCGCGTCATCGAGGCCTCGCTGACCCGTCAGAGCCTGGGGACGTACGACGAGGCGTACCGCATCGTCGTGCCGGACGGCTCGATCCGCTGGATCCGCGACCGCGCGTACCCGATCTTCGACGACACGGGAACGATCGCGCGCATCATCGGCCTGGCCGAGGACATCACCGAGCGCAAGCGGGTCGAGGCCGAGCTGGTCGAGCTCTCCGGCCAGCTCGAGGCTCGGGTCGTCGAGAGGACGGCCCAGCTCCGGGAGGCGAACGAGGCGCTGCGCGGGGCGGAGGCGCGGCAGCGCGCGATCATGAGCGCGATCCCGGACCTCGTGCTGCGCATCCGGCGAGACGGCCTCTACCTGGACTTCCTGGCGCCGCGGGGCGCAGCCCCGATGCCGCCGGACCGGATCATCGGCTCGCGGTTGAACGAGTCTGGGTTTCCGACCGGCGTGGCGCTCGCGATCCAGGCGGGGATCGAGCGGGCCCTGTCGTCCGGGCGGGTCGAATCGCTCGAGTACGACCTCGCGGTCGAAGGCCAGCAGCGCTTCTTCGAGGCGCGCATCGCCCCCAGCGGCGCCGAGGAGATCGTCGCGACCGTCCGCGACGTCACCGACCGCAAGCTTGCGGAAGCGCAGCGCGAGCGGCTCGAGCATCAGCTCCGCCAGTCGCAGAAGATGGAGGCGATCGGCACGCTCGCCGGCGGGATCGCCCACGACTTCAACAACATCCTGACGGCGATCATCGGCCATACCGAGCTGCTGCGCGCCAAGCGGCCGGGCGATACGGACCTCCAGGAGCGCTTGAACGAGATCGCGAAGGCCGGGGGACGGGCGAAGGAGCTCGTCGCGCAGATCCTGACGTTCTCACGCCGTCAGGAGAGGACGCGCACGCAGATCGCGCTCGGTCCGGTCGTGCGCGAGGCCCTGCAGCTGCTCCGGGCGGCGATTCCTGCCTCGATCGCCATCGAGGCCGAGGTGGACGCCGACGTGCCGGAGGTCTTTGCGGACGCCACGCAGATCCACCAGGTGGTGATGAACCTGGCCGCCAACGCCGCCGCCGCCATGGCGTCCCGCCCGGGGCGCCTCAAGGTCGGCCTTGGCGCCGTGCGCGTCGACGCGGCGCTCGCGGCCCGCCATCCCACCCTCTCGGCGGGACCGTACGTGCGGCTGCAGGTTCGGGACGAGGGCGTCGGGATGCCGCCGGAGGTCGTCGAGCGGATCTTCGACCCGTTCTTCACGACGAAGGACGCCGGAGAGGGGACCGGCCTCGGTCTCTCGGTCGTCCACGGGATCGTCACCGCCCATGACGGCGTGATCCTCGTCGACAGCTGCCCCGACACCGGGACCACCTTCGACCTCTACTTCCCGGCGGTGACTGGAGGCGCCTCCGCCCCGAGCCGTCCCCACCCGGCGGCACCCCGAGGCGCCGGGGAGCACATCCTGTGCATCGACGACGAATCGACCCTCGTCGAGCTGCTCAAGGCGCAGATCGAGGCGCTCGGCTACCGCGTCACGACGCACACATCGCCGGTCGAGGCGCTGGCGGACTTCCTGGCGCGCCCGTTCGCGTTCGACCTCGTGCTCACAGACCTGACGATGCCGGGGATGAACGGCGCCGACCTGATCGACCGGCTGCGGGCGGTCCGTCCGGAGCTACGGGTCGTGATGGCGACAGGCTACGGCCGCGTCATCAGCGAAGACAGGGCGAAGGAGCTGGGCATCGGGAAGCTCCTGCTCAAGCCGTTCTCGATGGCGGCACTCGGCGAGGCGATCCACGACGCGCTCGCGGGCGGGCGCATCACGTCCGATCGGGCCCGCGACTAGTGTCCACGGGCTTCGGCCGGGGCGGCCCGCCCTGATCGTCGAGCTGGACCAGCAGGTCTTCCTTGCGCTCCATCTCGCGCAGAACCTCGACCTTCCTCTCCGGCTCGAGGAGGTTCTGGACCTCCATCAACCCGGCGCGGGCGAGGGCGCTCCCGGCGCCTCTCCCCTCGCCGCGGCCGTACTTCCGTCGCTGCCGCGCGGACTCCAGCACGATCAGGAGAACGAGCAGCGAAAGACCGATGAGAATCGCGAGAAAGCTCAACGGAACCTCCGTGCCGCTTGCGCGCGTTATTTGGGACGCCGATCTTTTCCCGTCAAGCGGTCCCGCGCGGTCCGGGGCCGTGGCCGGACGACGGAGAGACCGCTAGAATCCTCGCACCGATCAGACAGGAGCCGCCGTTCGTGAACAAGAAGACCCTGGCCGCCGCCGCAGTCGCGGGACTTGCCGCCTTCTGGCCCTCCGCCGCGAATGCCCCCGCGGTCGGCGCGCGGCGGACGCTGGACGAGATGGCGCACGCTGCCGCTGCGGTGCGCGATTACACGATGACGCTCATCACGCAGGAATGGGACCATGGCACTCTGGGCCCTCCGCAGACGCTCGCGACGAAGTGGGCGCGGCCGTTCCAGGTCTACTACAAGCGACTTTGCGAGCCGCACAAGGGACGCGAGGTCCTGTTCTCCCCCGACTGGAACGAGGGGCGGCTCAAGGTGAGCCTTCACACCTGGCCGGTGAACGTCAGCGTCAACATCGACCCTCACGGCACCCTGGCCATGGAAGGGACGCACCACCCCGTCGACGAGACGTCGATGGTCTACCTGGTCGACGCCGTGCTCGGGAACTTCGCGAAGGCCGACCAGAACGGCGACGCCACGGTCGAGGACCTCGGCCCGGAGACGATCCTGGGGCGGCCGTGCGACCGGATCCGCCTGCAGGCGCGCTGGTCGACGACGACGCGGGTCCTGGGTCCGAAGGAGACCCTTTGGGACGTCAGCCGGACGGCCGACATCCCGATGGCGCCCCTCCTCCACGCGAACGCGGCGATGGGCTGGGAGACGCCTTCGGACGCAAAGCCCGGGCAGAAGGTCACGATCCCGCGTTACTACGGCGCGCGGGTGGATCTCTGGATCGACCAGGAGATGCGGCTGCCGCTGCGCGCCGAGATCTACGACGGCAACGACGCGATGTTCGAGCGCTTCGAGCACCGCGACCTGAAGGTGAACGTCGGGCTGAGGCCGATCGACTTCTCGCCGACGAACCCCCAGTACAAGTTCTGAGTCCCTTGGGACTAGGTCTGGTGCTCGGGGCGGAGGAGATCGTCGACCGTCTTCACCGGCGTGAAGGTCTCGAGCGGAACCTCGACGAACAGCGTCAGCCATCCGGCCATCGCGCCGTTCCAGAGACCCGGCCGCTCGAGGGCCAGGATCTCCCGCCCCCCGAAGCTCTTGCGCGTGACGATCGAGGCGGCCGGATCGACGAAGCGGTCGAGATCGAAGCGAGCGCCGGCCGCGTCGCGCATCGCGCAGGCCAGATCCACCGGATTGAAGTGCGTCGCCGAGCGGAACGTCGCCCGGGCCTGGGCTGCGGCCGGGTCGATCTGAGCGGGCTCGACGATCTGACGCGTGACCTGTCCTTCGCGGGTGCGCACCCAGAACGGCCCGCCTCCGGGCTCGCCGGTGTTCCGGACGACGCCGCAGACGCGGATCGGGCGGTCGAGCGCGTCCAGGAGCGCCCGGCGGCGCGCATCCGCCGGTAGCGAGACGGGAAGGGCGAGACCGAACCGGTCCCGCGCGAACCTTGCGGCTTCTTCGACCTGGGTGGGCTCGACGTCCGCCGCGCGGAGGCGAGCGACGTGGCCGTGCGTTTCCCGCGCGACCTCGACGAGCCGCCCGCCGAGGATCTTCTTCCAGAGAATCGTGGCCGCGCGGCGGGTTTCGGGCTGGACGTTGTCGATGTTCTTGACGAACAGGAGATCGGCGCCGAGCCCGGCGAGGTTGGCGAGGAGCGCGCCGTGCCCCGCCGGGCGCAGGACCAGCTCGCCGGAATCGGTCGTGAACGGACCGCCTTCCGTGGCACCCGCGAGCGTGTCGGTCGCCTCGTGTTGTGTCGAGAACTCGACCCGCATGGGGTCGTAGAGGCGGCGCTCCCGGTCGGCATGGGCCTGAAACGCGCCGCGGGCCTCCGGCGCCACGGTGAAGTGCACGCGGCCGCCCCCTTCCGCGTCACGGATCGTCGCGGCCGCCTCGGCGAGATGCTCGGCGAAGGGCGTGCGCGCACCGTTGGTCCCGCGGTGGAACGGGATCAGCCCCTTGGGCTTCGTCGCGTAGGACAGTCCGGCGGATCCGAGCAGCGCGTCGACGATCTCGGCCTCGCCCCCGGACCGGCGCAGCGTCTCCAGTGCGCGGCCGCGCGCGGCGAGGGCGGCGCTGAGGTCGTCGACGAACGGGAACCGGTCGAGATTGCGGATGAACTCGCCGGTGGCTCTCCCCGCAAGCAGGTCCTGGAACATCCGCGTCGCGGCCCCGGACGCCGGGACGAACTTCGTGAAGCGCGCCTGCGACGCCGCCTGCTCGTGGAGGAGCACGAGCCGCTCGCGCCCCTCCAGGGGGATCGCCTCGATCCCATCCCCGACGGTACAGGCGCGGACGAGGTCGGCGTACGTGGGGGGCGCTTCGAACAGGGCGAGCTGGCGGTGCGCCTCGTCCTCCGGAATGGCGCGCTTCCGGAGCTGCTCCTTCTGTCGATCCGTGAATTCAGCCACGCGGGTGCCAGGATAGCGCCAGGTCAGGGATCGACCGGCCGGACCTCGGTCAGCGGCGGGAGCGTGTACGGCACGACCCGCCGGAAGACCGCCGCCCCGGCGACCTCCTCGATCGGATAGAGAGCGCGCAAGCCCGTGGGAAGCTGCCGGTCGACGGCATCGAGGACCTGGAAGAAGCGATCGCCGCACGCGAGCACCGTGCCTGGGGTCCAGTCGGGCTTGCGGCGCGAGGCGACGACGACGAGCGGGGCGTCCGCGATGCCGACGCGCTCGCCGGGGACCAGCCGGTCGGCGACCTCCGGCCCCTCGAGCGCCAGCCGGGCGGCCTCCTCGCGCGCGGCGCGCCGGGCCCTGTGCTTCCGCCGCACGGTCGTCAGGACCGCGCCCGCGACCGGATCGCCGCGCCGCTCGCCGACCGCGGCCGCGACCGCGCGGTAGAGTCCGGTGACGAGGAGGTAGGTGCTCAGCCAGCCGAGCGGAGTGCCGACGACGAACTGGAGCGGCGCCAGCGCCGTCAGCGCGACCGACGAGGCGGTCGTCACCTCGGGTCCGGGGGCCGAGCCATCCTGCTGGCGCCGGGCGACGGCGAGCATCGCGTCGTCGTTCTCCGAGGCCGCCCGGATCGCGAAGCGGAGGAAGCCTCCGGCGCCGATGACGAAGCCGGCGAGCAGCGTGGCGATCGCCGCGGGAGCGCTCGAGCCGGCCTCCTCGACGCGGCGGAGGAACTCCCCCGAGCGCAGGGTGGCCATGGAGTGATTGTACGGAGAACCCGGCCCCCGCTACGGGCGAAGGAGCAAGAACGCGGCGAGGGCGCCAAGGGCCATCGCGACCATCGGGGGCGCCGCGACGAGGAACAGCCGCCGCCCGCCGACGACCGCGACGATGCCGAGCTTGACGACCATGTTCACCAGGAACGCGAGCAGGATCGCGAGCATCGCGTCCGCGATGGGGAGGCTGCCGGCACCGAAGATCGTCGCCACCGCGAGCGTCGCGCCGTGGACGTCGCTCGTTCCGGCGATCGCGGCCGTCACGATCACTCCGGCGGCGCCCAGGGTCCGCGACGCGACCCCCGAGATCGCGAGAATGACTCCGAAGATCGCCGCCATGGCGAGCGCCGATTCCAGCTCGAGGGGGTTCGACAGCTCGAACGCGGCCTGGGGCGGCGTCGAACCGCCGCGCCGCCGCAGCCACCATGCCGCGGTCGCGCTCCCGAGGATTCCGACGGCGACCGGTGCCGCGATCATGAGCCCGGCGGTCGGCAGCAGGCTGCTCCCCGACACCCCGATGATCAGGATCTGGGCGGCGGCCGAGGCGACGTTCGCGAGCACGATGCCGATCGCGAGCGGGGCCGCGAAGTCGGGCTCGCCGCGCGCGCGCCGTGACAGCGAGAGCGTCGCCGCCGTCGACGACACGAGCCCGGCGCCGAACCCGGCGGCGGCGAGACCGCGGGACGGGCCGAGCGCGCGCACGGCGATGTATCCGGCGAACCCCACTCCGGCGATCGTCGTGAACAGCAGCCAGAGGCGCGACGGGTTGAACAGGCCCCACGGGTCGACCGCGCGATTGGGGAGGAGCGGGAGCACGACGAGAGCGATCACGAGGAAGGTGAGCGCGGCGTTGGCCTCCTTGTCGGAGAGGCCGTCGTGCGCGAAGCGGTGGATGCGCGGCTTGAGCCAGAGCACCGCGAGGATGATGACGCCCAGCATCGCCGCGAGGACCACGTCGTCGTGGGCGAGCCAGCCCAGGGCGAACGTCGCGACCGCGGCGACCTCCGTGGTCGTGCCGACGCCCGGCTCCGCCGGACCGCGCGGCCGCAGATAGGCGGCGATCGAGATCGCGGCGACGAACGCCGCCAGCACGATGCCCACGCCCCCGTTCGAGACGTGCGCCGCGAGCGTGCCGAGCATCGCGATCAGCGCGAACGTGCGCGAGCCGAACGCGAGATGCCCATCCTCGCGGGAGAGCGCGCGCTCGCGCTCGATGCCGAGCACCAGGCCCAGCGCCAGCGAGAGCAGGAACGGCTTGGCGGTCTCGAACACGTCGCCTCCGCCTGGAAGGCCTTTCTGTATCATGGGCGGCGCCGCTGAGCTATCCTCTTCCGCACCGAAGCTCTCCGAGGTCCGACGGTGCGCGTCGTCTCCCATCTCGATCCGTGGGTCCTCGAGGCGGAGCTGCTCGACCGCGTCGCCGCGACCCGTGCGCGCGATCCCTGGGGCCCGATCCTCGTGATCGTGCCGACCACGCGCCTCGCGGATCACGTGAAACGGCGCCTCGTGGAGCGGCTCGGAACCGTGCTGGGGGTCGAGATCCTCACGCACCGCGGGGTGGCGAGGCGGCTGCTGGCACTTGCGCAAAGCCCGGCGCCCCGCGCGCTGTCCCGGGACGTGTCGGACGTGGTGCTGGGTGAGGTCGTCCGGACCCCGCTGCCTGGGAGGATCAGGGAATTCCTGCGCGAGCGACCCCGCGCCATCGCTTCGCTCGCCGGCACCCTCGCGGATCTTCGCGAAGCAGGGGTCGAGCCCGGAGCAGCCCGACGTGTCCTGGACGGCGGCGACGCCGAGCTCGCCTCGATCTACGCCGCCTGGTCCGAGCGCTTGTCGCGCCTGGCGGTGGGCGGACTCTCCGACGACGCCGCCGTGGTCGGCCGCGCGATCGCCGTCGCCGCGGCGGGCGCGTCCCGCTACAGCTTGATCATCCATCACGGTGCCTACGATCTGATAGGAATTCACGCGGACCTCGTCAACGCATTGGACACAGGCCGCGAGGTGATCGCGCTCGTACCGGACCGGGTCGATCGGGTGTTCGGATTCGAGCGGCCGGGAGCGCGCACCGGCGTATCCGATCTCGAGGATCTGCTCGCTCGCAAGAGCGTCCGCTTGGCGCACGCGCAGGGCTCACGCGCGGAGATCAGGCTCGCTTCGCGGGAGGCGCTCAAGGCGGTGGCGGATGGAGCGTCGCCCCACGATGCCGCGATCCTCGTGAGGACATTCGGCCCGTACGCGTCCGCCGTCGAAGAGCTGTGCGCCGGCGGGGCGCCGGGGTGGCAGACCTCGCTCAACTCGCCGCTGCGGCGCGATCCGGCGATCGCTTCCCTCCTTGCGAGACTGCGTGCGGAGGCGAACGGTCCTGAGCGAAGCTGGGGCGCGCATGCGGGCGCCATTTCGGACCTCTCCCGGGCGATGCTCCCCGCGTCTGTCGCCGGAGCGGGGGCGGCGCTGTCTCGGATCCTCGTTGCGATGCGCTCGATCGAGCTCGATCTCGGCGTTGGCGGCCTGATCCCTCAACCCGTGGCGGTCGACTGGGTCAAGGCGGCGATCGACCGCGCGACCGTACCGCAGGGCGCGGAATCCGGGCCGATGATCCTCGATGTGATGCAGGCTCGGGGACTCACGCTCCATACCGTGGCCTTCGTCGGCCTCAATTCCGGGATCTTCCCGCGCGTCGGCCGCGCGGATCCGTTCCTGTCCGACGACTCGCGCCGCCACCTCGCGAAGAAAACGGGGCGGCCGGTCCCGATCCCGACCGACACGGAGGGCGAAGAGCGTCTCCTCCTCCTCGGCGCTCTCGGGTCGGGGCGTGAACAGGTTCTGCTGTCCTGGCGGCGCGCCGATGAGTCCGGCCGGCCCGTCGTCCCGTCTCTCGCTCTGCGGGACCTCGGCCGGATCGTCTGCGGCGCCCCCGGCGCCGACGAGCTCTCCGTGCGCGCGCGCGCGCTCCCGGCGCATCCGCTGGCCCGGCTCGAATCACTCGCGGGGGCGCCGGGGCTTCTCGACGCCGACGAGGAGGCCTTGTTGGTTGCCCTCCAGAGCCGCATCGCCGTTGACGGCGGGCGTTTCCTCAGCCAGCGCGCGCCCGAGCTCAGCGAAGGGTGCCGCTGGGTGGAAGCGGTTGAATCCTTCGGCCCCACAACGATGGCCGTCGATGGGCGGGCCGGCGCGCGCTCCATCGACGGAATCGCAGCCACCTCACTGGAAGCGCTCGGTCGATGTCCGCTGAAGTACTTCTTCGGCAAAGTTCTCAGAGTTCCCGAGCCGGAGACGCTCGTGGGGCCGCTCGAGCGGGACGCGGCGGATCTGGGCAATCGGATCCACAAAGTTCTCGAGCTGGCCTATCGGTCTCTCGTGTCGCTCGGCGCGCTCGAATCGGGTGATCCCGTACGCGCCCGAGCGGCCGCCGCGAAGGCGCTGGACGAAGCCTGGGCGAGGACCGCGGATGCCGTCGATGAGGAGCGCGCTCGGACCTATCCCTTGCTCGAGCGGATCGAGGCCGAGCGCGTCGGCGAGTCGCTGCGGGAGTTCGTTGCGTGGGATCTCGATCGCCTCCGTCGAATCGGAGCGCGGCCGGTAGAGTTCGAGCGGACGCTGTCGGAGTCGATCGCCCTACCCTCCGGCCGCGAGCTTTCCGTGAAGGCGAAGCTCGACAGGATCGCGGAGGGACCGGGGGTTCGGCGCGTCGGTGACTACAAGACCGGGCGAGGATCTCTCAAGTCGCGCGTCGATGCGAAGGCAATGCTCGCGGGGCTCGAGATGCAGGTGCCGCTGTACGCGATGCTCGCGGACGCCGAGGTCGAGCTGCTCCGCGTGGGGCCGGTGGTCGCTGCGGGCGCGAATGAGACGGAGCGTGTCACCGAGCCGTTCCGCGACTTCAAGACATCCGCACACCGTGGCGGTTTCCTCGAGACCATCGAGGTGCTGCTCGCAATGGCGGAACGCGGTGTGTATCCGTTTCGGAGCGAGCGCCACTGCACCTGGTGCGCCTACCGGCCCGCGTGCCGGAAGGGACACCCTCCGAGCGAGGCGCGTCAGGAGGCCGCCACGGACTCGTCCGACGCGCGTGCCTGCTGGCGGAAGACGACGACGCAGCCGCTGCTCGCCGACGTTCGCGCGGAGCATGCGCCGTGAGCCGCGCGCCGCGGGACGCAGGGCAGCGAGAGATCGCCGCGACCGAGTTCACGAGAAACCTCGTGGTGAGCGCCGGCGCGGGAACCGGAAAGACGAGCCTCCTGGTGGAACGGATCCTGATAGCCGTCGGCTCAGGACGCGTGCGGCTGGATCAGATCGCCGCGGTCACGTTCACGGAGAAGGCCGCCGGTGAGCTTCGGCACCGGCTCGCGGCAGGATTGGCGTCGCTTCGGGGGCCGATGGCGGCGCCCCCCGCTCCGGACGAGCCCGGCGAGGCGGTCCGGGCGCGGCGGCATCTCGCCTCCCGGCCAGGATTCGATCCTGCCGTCCTCTCCGCGAGGGCGGACGACGCGCTGGCACGGCTCGATGCGGCCGCGGTGTCCACCATCCACGGCTTCTGCGCCGAACTCCTGCGGTCGTACCCGGTGGAGGCGGCAATTCCGCCGGGATTCCGCGTCGAGCCCGGGCCCGTCGAGGAACAGCTGCGCGACGAGGTGTGGGCTGCATTTGCGGCCGAGGAACTCGGGCCGGCGGCCTCGCGACCCGCGATCTGGGAACGTGCGCTGTCGATCCTGACGATGTCTCAGCTTGCGCGTCTGGGCAAGGACCTCTCGCGGGGCGCGTTTTCTTCGTCGCTGCTTTCGACCCGCCCAGGGGCGATGATCGACCGGCTGCGGGACCGCGCGGCAGCGGTCGCTCGCGACATCCGCTCGGCGTCGCTCGTCACGGGCGTGGGCGAGGCCGCGCGCGATTGGTTCCGGAGAGCCGGGCGGGTGTGCGAGGCCCTCGAAACGGGCGGCCCTGACGCGGCGCGCGGAATCCTCCGGATGGACGACGCTCTCGCGAAGGAGACCGTGAACCTGAAGACGGTCGGCGTCCCTCCCGGCGACCGCCGACGTCTCGCGCGAATCGTCAGGGACGCCAAGGCCCTGCTTCGCAATCTGCCAAACCTCGACGACGCGGCTGCCGACGCCGTTCTGGAAGCGGTACTTCCGTACGCCCACCGGACGCGGCGTGAGTTCGCGCGCGCGGGATTCGTCGACTTCGATACGCTGCTCGTTGGAGCGCGCGACCTGCTCCGGGATCATCCGCTCGTGTGCGACGCCCTCAAGAGGCGGTTCCGGATGCTGCTCCTGGACGAGTTCCAGGACACCGATCCGGTCCAGTACGAGATCGTGATGTGGCTCGCGGAGGCTCTCGGCGAACACGCGGCCAACGCCTGGCGGACTCGCCTGGAGCCAGGACGCCTGTTCATCGTGGGAGATGCGAAACAATCGATCTACCGCTTCCGCGGCGCCGATTACGCCGCGTACCGCCGTGCGATCGATCACGTGGTCGAGCAGGGCGGGCAGGAGGTTTCGCTGACGTCGAACTTCCGCAGCGTCCCGGAGACGCTGGAGCCCATCAACGCGCTCTTCGCGGCGCCGCCGCGCGGGTGCTGGGAGGAATCCCCCTACCTCTCGCGGTACGAGCCGGTCGCCGCCGAAAAGGAGAGCTGCCGGAGAGCGGCGGTCGAGATCTGGACGACTCCGTCCTCCGGGGACGATGCGGAATCGCGGCGCCGGGCGGAAGGCGACGCGCTCGCCTCGGAGATTGCCGCGATCGTCCGGTCAGGCGCTCTTCGCTACCAGGACGTCATGGTGCTGTTCCGCTCCATGACCAACATCGGCATCTACCTGCGCCCGCTGCGCGAGGCCGGCATCCCGTTTGTCGTCAGCGGCGGGAGGGAATTCGCGGAGCGGAGCGAGATCGTTCACGCGATCGCGCTCCTGCGCGCGATCAACGACCCGGACGACCCGATCGCGCGCCTGGCCGTGCTCCGCTCGCCGGTCGGCGGCGTCCCCGACGACGAGATCGAACGCTTCGCCGCGAGGTCGGGCGCCTGGGGGCCCGAGGCGGCGATCGACCCGGCCTCCTGCCCGCGCGTGGCCGCGGCGCTGGCTCGGCTTGCAGAGCTCCGCGCGAGAGTCCTGTGCCTTCCGGTCGATCTCCGCATCCGTGCGATCGTCGAGCAATCAGGACTCCTGGCGCTCTCGGCGCTCGGCTTCGACGGCCCCCAGCGCGTCGCGAACCTGGAAAAGCTTGCCTGGGACGGTGCCGCGTTCGCGCGAGACGGTCGCCTCTCGTTCGAGGAGACGATCGATGCGCTCGAATCGCGTCCCCGCGGAGAGGACGAGGGCGACTCGCCGCTCTCCGACGAGGCGACGGACTCGGTGCGCCTGATGACGATCCACAAGGCGAAAGGCCTCGAGGCCCCGCTCGTCATTGTCGCGGACACGGCGGCGGGCCAGGCCGGCGGGAACGACCCCGACTACGATTACGCAAGCGTGGCGCGCATCGAGGAGTCCGAGGCGATCGCGGTGAGGACGCCGGGGGTGGTGAGCTCCGTCGAAGTTCTTCGGACGCTGGACGACCATCGGCACGAAGAGGCCGAGAATGTGCGGCTGCTGTACGTCGCTCTGACG
>Ga0318492_10000188_pt1 | contig 16602 bp, 5 predicted proteins | sample GRESIP108b1f22_FD_203292 | JGI IMG/M metagenome (GOLD analysis project Ga0318492, IMG submission 203292) | Tropical soil microbial communities from Luquillo Experimental Forest, Puerto Rico - GRE.SIPMG.108b1f22 | ecosystem: Environmental > Terrestrial > Soil > Tropical forest > Bulk soil... | reverse complement strand
AGAGTTGGTGGTTGAGCGGGATACGCTGGGTCGCCCGTTCATTGCTCGGCCTCAGACCGATTTACAGTTCAGTCAGGCGCGGCGCGACGGTTTCGTCGTGTTGGCTGCCTCTGAGCAAGGTGCGGTGGGGGTGGATGTGGACCTGCTCCAGCCCGGCGACTGGCAGGGCAAGTTGGCCGGGGACTTCTTCGCACCGAAGGAAAAACGCTGGCTGGACAGTTTGGCCGAGGAGGATCGTACTTTCGGCTTCTTTCGCCTTTGGACCGGAAAGGAAGCGGTGCTGAAGGCCTTGGGGCTGGGAATCGCTCAAGGCATGGCCGAGCCGGATTTCAGCAAAATCATAGCCTTGCGCCAGTCCTTCCTGGAAAATTCCGCGCAGTTGTCGGCTCGCGGGAAATTGTTCCACCTGGAATGGTGGTCACTGGAAATCGACGCCATATCTATTGTGGTGTGCAAAGCAACGCAGGACTCTTGAATCCACACATGGCTCTCCTCTAAAAAGAGGGCTTCACGTCCGGCTTGCGACAGGCTATGCCCCCTTATCGAGGCAATTTTGCTGCCGAGACGCTTTTGCAGTCCGCGTACCCCCGGAGTCTGGGACGGCGCGGCCGTTGGATGAAATGACGAACGCTTCGCCCGTCTTGCCGGTTATCGCTCCCGCTTGGGATCCCAGCCTTCTGAGGGATGAGCTGCTGCCCGAAATCTTTTCGGACTCCGCAGCCCGCCATCCCACCCGCCCCGCCATCGAATTCGCCGGCGAGGTGATCGCCTATGCCGAGTTGGAGCGACGGGCCAACCGCTTCGCCCGGTCCTTGCGAGCCAAGGGAATCGGCGTCGGCTCCTTCGTCGGTTTGTGGATGCAGCGATCGGCTGATCTGCATGTGGCCTTGCTGGGTATTCTGAAGGCGGGCGCCGCCTATCTGCCGTTCGACGCCGATGCGCCGGTGGACCGCGTGGCCGATTGCCTGGGCGACTGCGCCGCCGCCGCCATCGTGGTGGATGCCACCAATGGCGCCAAGCCGGGCGAGCTGCCGGCTCCGCGCCTGGATTTTGCCGCGACTCTGGCCGCAGGTGAAGACGGTCCGGCCCCGGATCTTCGCTCCGAGGGCAAGGGAGCGCAGGACGCCGCCTATGTCATCTATACCTCGGGCTCGACCGGCAAGCCCAAGGGTGTGGTGATCAGCCACCGCAACATCTGCCATTTCCTGCGCTCGGCCAATCTGGTCTATGGGCTGGGCGAGACGGATGTGATGTTCCAGGGCGCGTCGGTGGCCTTCGACCTGTCGCTGGAAGAAATCTTCCTGCCCTATCTGAATGGCGCCAAGCTGTGGGTGGCCAGCCGTGCGGTGATGCAGGATACCGAGAATCTGGGCCGGGTGCTGACCGCCGCCGGGGTGACGGCCATCGATACCGTGCCGACCCTGCTGTCGATGTTCCCCGCCGATGTGCCGTCTCTGCGCCTGATCATCCTGGGCGGCGAAGCCTGCCCGCCGGCCTTGGCCGAGCGCTGGTGCCGCCCTGGCCGCCGGCTGTTCAACAGCTATGGCCCCACCGAAGCCACCGTGGTCGCCACGGTCGCCGAGGTGCTGCCCGGCCAGCCTGTGACCATCGGTCGTCCGATTCCCAATTACACCTGTTATATCGTCGACGAGAACTTGCAGCCGGTGTTGCCGGGCCAGCAGGGCGAACTGCTGATCGGCGGCCCCAGCGTCGCGGCTGGCTATCTGAACCGGCCCGAACTGACGGCCCAGAAGTTCGTGGCGAATCCTTTCCCGTCAGACCGTTACGACCCGATCCTCTATCGCTCGGGCGATGCCGTCAGTTTGGACGAGCAGGGCAATATCGCGTTCCATGGCCGCATCGACGATCAGGTGAAGATTCGCGGCTATCGCGTTGAGCTGGGCGAGATCGAGGCCCGGCTGGCGCAGATGCCGGGGGTTTCCCACGCCGCCGTGGTGATGCGCAATGAAGGCGGAGCCGACCGGCTGGTGGCCTTCCTGACCGGCAAGGAGATCGCCGGGCGCGATCAGTATCGTCAGGCGCTGAAGGCCGATCTGCCCTGCTATATGATCCCGTCGCACTACGAGGCCTTGGCCGAGCTGCCGCGTCTGGCCTCGGGCAAGGTGGATCGCAAGGCGCTGGCGAAGCTGCCTCTGTCCGCCGCCCTGGCGGAAGAGCAGGAAGAGCCTGAAAGCCAGACCGAAGCCGCGCTGCTGGCGGCGGCGCAGGCGGTGTTCCCCGGCCAGTCGCTGCCGTTCGAGGCCGATTTCTTCACCGAGCTGGGCGGCCATTCGCTGCTGGCGGCGCGGTTCGTCTCGGCGGTGCGTCAGACTCCGGCGCTGGCCGGGCTGACCCTGCAAGACGTCTATAATCTGCGCAGCCTGCGGGCCATGGCGGCGTTGCTGGACGAGCAGGGCGGCGCGGAAGCCCGCGACCTGTCCTTCGCCCCGCCGCCGTTCCTGCGCCGCTTCCTTTGCGGTCTGGCTCAGGCGGTGGTGCTGCCGCTGATCCTGGCGCTGATCACCGCGCCCTGGCTGGGGGTGTTCGTCGCCTATCAGCTGTTCTCGGGCGATGAAGAGAACTTCGCCGCCGAGGTGCTGGCCCTGTTGCTGACCTATGGCGTCATCAATATCGGCACCTTCTGTGTCGCCGTCGCCGGCAAATGGCTGGCCATCGGCCAGACCAAGCCGGGCCGTTATCCCTTGTGGGGCGCCTATTATTTCCGCTGGTGGCTGTCGCAGCGCTTCGTCAGCATGGTGCATGTGAAGTGGCTGCAGGGCACGCCCCTGATCCGCATCTATCTGCGCCTGCTGGGGGCCAAGATCGGACGCGATGTCATCCTGGGCGACTTCGAGGCCGGAGCCATCGACCTGATTTCCATTGGCGACGGCGCGGCGCTGGGGGCCAAGCTGCTGCTGGCCAATGCCGAGGTGGTGGGCAACGAACTGATCATCGGCCATATCGAGATTGGTGCGGATGTGCTGATGGGCAGCTCTTGCGTCGTCTCGGGCGATGTGGTGGTGGGGGAAGGGGCTCAGCTGAGCGACCTGACCAGCCTGCCGATGGGCAGCCGCGCCGGAGCTTGGGAGCGCTGGGACGGCACCCCTGGCCGCAAGATCGGCGAAGTGGACCCTGACAGCCTGCCCGAAGCGCCCTTCGCCAGTCCGGCGCGCCGCACGGTGCAGGGCATGCTCTATCTGCTGATGATGCTGATCCTGCCGCCGGTATCGCTGATGCCGATCCTGCCGGCTTTCTATTTCATCGACAGCATCGGTGACCGGCTGGGCGAGTTCTTTGGCGTCGATCCTTTGCTGATGCTGCCGCTGACCGCCTGGCCGGCAGCCATCGCACTTATCGCCATCACCGTGCTTCTGATTGCCGCCGTGCGCTGGACGGTGCTGCCCAAGGTCAAGCCGGGGCATTACTCCATCCATAGCTGGTTCTATCTGCGCAAATGGTTCGTGGCGCTGGCCACCGAACTGACGCTGGAAACCCTGTCGTCGCTCTATGCCACCGTCTATATGCGGGCCTGGTATCGGCTGATGGGCGCCAAGATCGGCAAGGATTCCGAGATTTCCACCAATCTGGCGGGCCGCTATGACCTGACCGAGATCGGCGAGAAATGCTTTATCGCCGACGAAGTGGTGCTGGGCGACGAGGAAATCTATCGCGGCTGGATGATCCTGGAACCGGTCAAGACCGGATCGCGGGTGTTTGTCGGCAATGACGCGGTGGTTCCGCCCGGGACCTCGATCCCCGACGGATCGCTCATCGGCATCAAGTCCCGCCCGCCGGCCCGCGAGGTGGCGATGGCCGAGGGCGATATCTGGTTCGGCTCGCCGCCCCTGAAGCTGCCGGTGCGCCAGCGCTTCGAGGATGTGGCCGCCAACTGGACCTATACCCCGCCGAAATGGCGCAAATATGCCCGCGCCTTGTTCGAGGCGCTGTCGGTTTCGCTGCCGACCATGCTGTTCATCACCTTCGGCACGCTGGCGGTGGACTTCCTGGCTCCGGCCATTCTGGCCCGCGACTTCCTGACGCTGCTGCCGCAGTTCATGATCTGCTCGGTGGCGATTTCCTGCCTGCTGGTGCTGGCGGCGATCGCCGTCAAATGGATGACCATGGGAACCTATCGCCCCACCGTGAAGCCCATGTGGTCCTGGTGGGCGCTGCGCACGGAAGCTGTGGCGGTGATGTATTGGGGCATGGCCGGCAAGGTCTTGCTCGACCATCTGCGCGGCACGCCGATGCTGCCCTGGGTTTTGAAGCTGTTCGGCTCGAAGTTCGGCAAGGGCGTCTTCATGGATACCACCGACATCACCGAGTTCGACTGTATCCATGTCGGCGATTTCTGCGCCATCAACTCGCTGTCGGCCTTGCAGACCCATCTGTACGAAGACCGGGTGATGAAGGTCGGGCGCGTGACCCTGGGTACCGGCGTCACCGTGGGTTCTGGGGCCACCGTGCTTTACGACACCCATTGCGGCGATTTCTCACGCGTCGGGCCTTTGACCATCATCATGAAGGGCGAGGAAATTCCCGCCAGCAGCGAATGGCAGGGCGCGCCGGCCGTTTGTCGCCGTGACGAAGTCAGCAATCCCAACCCACCGTTGGCCCGCGCCGCCGAGTAAAGCTCAGCGGGTCGGGACCGGGTTGCGCCGGTAATAGGCGTCGAGGAAGGGGGCAATCCGGCTGGCCGGGATGAAACTGGTCAGATCGATCCCGCGCGAGGGATCGGACAGCTCCAGCGAGATGATTCCTTCCAGGCAATTGCGCACCGGATCGAACACGCCGCCGCCCGACGCCCCATGGGGATAGCCGGTGCTAAGGATGTTGGTCCAGCCCTGGGTGGCATGGGCCGCATTGTTCAGCCGCTCCATCGGCTGGGGGATGGTCATGGCGGAGCTGATCTTGCCCTGCGCCGCCACCGTCATCGGTATGTTCAAGCCAGGGTTGGCTGGACAGACCAGCGTCGGGGTCTCGTCGCGCCGGCTGGGCGTCAGAGCGTTCATATCAAGCCGGATCAAGGCGATATCCAGATCGGGGGAATAATCCGTTCCTTCCATCACCACATCGCCAGAGATCAGGGCGCGCTCGGGGAGCAGCACCTTCACTCCCGGATGAGCAGGGTCGACATGCACCACATGATCGGCGGTCAAGACCAGCCCGGCCCCCAGATAGACGCCCGAGCCGGTCGAGAAGGTGACGCCGTCGCCGGTGGGTTTTTGCAACACCACGCCAATCTCTTGCGGCAAAGGCTCGGCGGCCCAGGCGGCGGCTGGGGGCAGCAATGACAGAAGTAGCAGAGCGGTCTTTCGCATAGAGATCAGCTTAAGCCCATCCCCGGTCACTTCACAATCCCTGCAGATTTTCCCCGTCACTCGGCAAGACTTGCCGAGCGTGATGGGGGCGTCACATTAAGTGTCTTTTAATTTCAATAGGCTAGAAATTGGCATGGTCTTCGCACAGAGGAACATGGTCAAAGCTCCGGGCCGAGGCGGTTTGGTCACCGCCAGCCAGAAGAGGACGGTTCGGGGCGAGCCTGGAAACAGGCAAAACAGGGACGAAAGCCGTGGTCACATCCATCTCGTCATATAGCGTGGCGCAAATCGCCAGCATGACGCAGACCGACATCCAAGGTCTGACGGCGACCCAGATTCAGTCGATGACCGCGACTCAGATCGCGGCTCTGACCTCCACCGAAATCAGCGAGCTGTCCTCTACTCAGTTCGCCGCCTTCCTCACCACTCAGGCGGCGGCGCTGACCTCGGACCAGCTGTCGGCGATGTCGTCGAACCAGTTCGGCTTCACCTCGACCGCGATCAGTGCTTTGAACGCTGTCGCCATTCTGGCGCTGACCACCGCCGATATCGCCGCCCTGAGCACCACTCAGGTCCGGGGCTTGAGCACCACCGACATCGCCGCCATGAGCGCCGATCAGATCGCTGCTCTGTCCTCGTCCCAGCTGGGGGCGATGTATGCGGTTCAGTTCAAGGCGCTGACCAACGACGATGTCGCCTCGCTGTCGGCGACCCAGCTGTCGGGCTTGAACTCGACCCAGATGTTCGCCCTGACCAGCACCCAGATGGGCGCGCTGTCCACCACCCAGTTGGCGGAACTGACCTCGACCCAGGTGCATTACCTGTCCACCCTGGCGGTGTCGGCGATGACCACCACCCAGTTCTCGTCGCTGTCGGTCGAGCAGGTGGTGGCGATGACCACCACCCAGCTGGCCAATCTGACCGGCGAGCAGCTGAATTGCCTGACCACCGCCGAGCTGGTGTCGCTCACTTCGACCCAGTTGGGCGGCCTGACCTCGACCCAGGTCGGGCAGCTGACCCCTGATCAGCTGGCGAACCTGACCTCGGCGCAGCTGGCCGGCATGACCAGCACCCAGCTGAAGGGTCTGACGGAAACCCAGGCGGGCAATCTGACGGCGACCGAGATCACCGGCTTTACCTCCACCGCCATCAAGGGTCTGACCACCACCGCCCTGCAGGCCTTGTCGGCGACGCAGCTGCAGGCCCTGACCACGGTCGAGCTCGCCGGTCTGACCTCGACCCAGATGGGGGGCTTTACCTCCACCGAGCTGACCCAGCTGAGCACCACGCAATTGACGGCGCTGACCTCGACGGCCTTTACGGGCCTGAATTCGACTCAGATCGGCGGCTTGACCACCACTTTGCTGTCGGCGATGACCACCACTCAGCTGCGTGGCCTGAGCAGCACCGCGATCGGCGCGCTGGACGATGATCAGTGGGCGTCGCTGTCGACGACCCAGGTTTACTTCCTGACCACCACCCAGATGAAGGGCCTGAGCGGCAATCAGCTGACCAGCCTGACCGCCACCGAGATGGCCGCCTTCACCAGCACCGAGCTGGGGGCGCTGACGGTGACGCAGATGAGCCAGCTGGGCACCACCCAGTTGTCGGAGCTGAACAGCACCCAGATTTCCGGTCTGGTCAGCACTCAGATGGCCGCTCTTTCGGCGGATCAGCTGGGGGCTTTGTCGGTGACGCAGCTGGCCTCTCTTTCGGTCACTGCCATCAAGGGTCTGACCAGCACCGGCTTGGCGGCGCTGTCCAACGACCAGTTGGCCGGCCTGACCACCACCCAGATCGCCGCTTTGACGGTGACGGCTTTGCAGGGCATCGCCGATACCCAAATTTCCAGCCTGTCCACCACGCTGCTGCATTCCCTGACCTCGACGCAGATGGGGGCGCTGACCTCGACGGCGGCGTCGGCCCTGACCTCGACCCAGGTGGGATCGCTGTCGCTGACCCAGATCAAGGGCCTGTCGACCACTGCCATCTCGTCGCTGTCGCCCGATGATTTCGCCGAGTTCTCCTCGACCGAGCTGGCGGCCCTGACCAGCACCCAGATCAAAAGCTTGACCAGCGATCAGATATTCTTCCTCAACAGCACCGAAATTTCCGCATTCACCTCAACCCAGATTTCGTACCTGACCACCACCCAGCTGGGGAACCTGTCGCTGTGGCAGATTCCCTATCTGTCGAATACCCAGATCTCGGGCCTGACCAGCACGCAGATCGGCGCTTTATCCACCGACCAGCTGAATGCCATGAGCACCACTCAGATGGTTTCGGTTTCCACCACCGCGATCCAGGGCCTGACCAGCACCGAGATCGCCGGATTGAACACCACCCAGCTGTCGTCCCTGACCACCTGGCAGCTGGCTAAGTTGAGTTCGCTGTCTCTGTCGGGCCTGTCGGATACGCAAGTCACGTCTTTGACTACCACCCAGCTGTCGTCCTTGAGCGCCAACCAGCTGTTTGGCCTGACCTCGACGGCGGCATCGGCGCTGACGGCGACCCAGGTGGCGTCGTTGAACACCACCCAGATCATGGGGCTGTCGACCACGGCTCTGTCAGGCTTTAACGCCACCGATTTCGGCGAGCTGTCGTCGAAGCAGCTGACCTCGCTGACCGCCTCGCAGATCAAGGGCCTGAGCAATGACCAGCTGGCTTCGCTGAACGCCACCGAGCTGGGGCAGTTGACCAGCACCCAGATTTCCGCCCTGACCAATACCCAGGTGGCGTCGCTGACCGATGGCGATGTCTCGCTGCTGACCTCGACCCAGATTACCGGCCTGACCTCGGGCCAGCTGTCGTCCTTAAGCGCCGATCAGGTGTCTTACCTCAGCACCAGCCAGCTGGCCGCCATGAGCTCGACCAGTCTGAAGGGGCTGACCAGCACGGCGTTGGCGGCTTTGTCCACCACCCAGCTGTCCTCGCTGAACACCACCCAGATCAAGGGGCTGACCACCACTGCTCTGGCAGGTCTGACCGATGTGCAGGCGTCGGCGCTGACCACCAGCCAGATGTTCGTGCTGACCTCGACCCAGCTGTCGTCGTTGACCTCGACGGCGGTGTCGGCGCTGAACGCCACCCAGATCGCGGCGCTGAACTCGACCCAGATCGCCGGCCTGTCCACCACTGCCATCGCCAACCTGAGCGCCACGGACCTGGCCGAGCTGACCCCCTATCAGCTGTCGAACCTGACCACCACCCAGATGGGGGCTCTGACCGCCGATCAGCTGTCGAACCTGACCAGCACCGAGCTGACGGCCTTCACCAAGACCGAGATGTCGGCGCTGTCGGCAACCCAGCTGGACAACCTGAGCACCACTCAGGTCGGGCTGCTGAACTCGACCCAGCTGTCGGGCCTGAACTCGACCCAGCTGGCCTCGCTCAGCAAGGATCAGGTGGCGGCCATGAGCTCCAGCCAGCTGAAATATCTGACCACCACGCAGATGAAGGGCTTCACCAGCACCGAGATGTCGGCGCTGACCGCTACTCAGCTGGCCGGTCTGTCTTCCAGCCAGTTGGGCGCCATTACCAGCACCGCGCTGGGTGGTCTGAACGACGTTCAGTTGTCCAGCCTGACCACCACCCAGCTGGCCGGTCTGAGCAGCACGCAGATCGGCGGACTGACCAGCACGGCGGTATCGGCGCTGTCGGCGACGCAACTGGCCTCGATGACCTCGACCCAGATTTCCGGCCTGTCGAGCACCGCCATCGCCGCCATGACCACCACCGAGATGTCGCTGCTGTCCACCAAGCAGTTGGCGGCTCTGACGGCGGCGCAGCTGTCCAGCCTGTCGAACGATCAGCTGACCGGCCTGACCAACACCGAGCTGGCGGCTCTGACCTCGACCCAGGTGGGTAGCCTGACCGCCACGCAGCTGAACAGCCTGACCACCACCCAGCTGTCTTCGCTGACCAATTCGCAGATGTCGGGCCTTGGCAGCGGCCAGTTGGCGGTGCTGGACTCGACCCATGTGGGCGCGCTGACGGCGACCCAGCTGTCCAGCATGACCAGCACTCAGCTGGCGGGCCTGACCAGCACCGAGCTGGGCGAGCTGACCGGCACCCAACTGGCAGCCTTCTCGGCCACTCAGGTGAACAATCTGACCACCACCTCGCTGGGCGGCCTGACCTCGACTCAGGTGGGGCAGCTGAGCAATACCCAGCTGGCGGCGCTGAACTCGACCCAGATGGGCGCGCTCAGCAGCACTGCCATCGACGCCTTGTCGGCGACCCAGGTGGCCTTGCTGACGGCGACCCAGATGACCGGGCTGTCGGCGACGGCTTTGTCCTCCATGTCCTCGACCGAGCTGGGCGAGCTGTCGGCCAAGCAGTTGGCGGCCCTGACCTCGTCGCAGATTTCCAGTCTGACCAGCACGCAGATGGCCGGGCTGTCGGCGACCTCGCTCTCCTCTCTGACCTCGACCCAGCTGGCCTATCTGACGGCGACCCAGTTGAACGGTCTGGGCACCACCCAGCTGGCCAGCCTGACCAATACCCAGCTTGACGGGCTGACCGCTACCCAGATGGGCAATCTGGACAGCAACCATATCAGCGCTTTGACCACCAGCCAGCTTGCCAGCCTGACCAGCACCCAGCTGCGCGGCCTGACCAGCACCAATCTGGCGGCGCTGACGGTGACCCAGCTGTCGGGCCTGACCACCACTCAGATTTCCGGCCTGACCAATACCAATCTGGCCGGTCTGACGGCGACCCAGGCGGCGGCGCTGACCACCGCCCAGCTGGGCAATCTGAGCGCCGGCCAGATGAGCGGCCTGTCCTCGAACGCCCTGGCCTCGCTCAGCGCGACCCAGCTGGCGGCGTTGAACTCCACCCAGCTGGCCGGCCTGTCCACCGGCGCCGTCTCGGGCCTGACCAGCACCGAGATGTCGGAACTCAGCTCGAAGCAGCTGTCGGGGCTGACCACCTCGCAGCTGGCGGCGTTGAGCGACACTGTCGCCAACAGCATGACCGTGACCGAGGTCACGGCCTTCAGCTCGACCCAGATCGCCGGCCTGACCGCCACGCAGCTGGCCGAGATGCCGGTGACCACCGTGTCCGGCCTGACCACCACTCAGCTGTCGGGCCTGACCAGCAGCCAGCTGTCGGCTCTGACTACCAGTCAGGTCGCCGCGCTGTCGGTGTCGCAACTGGCGTCGCTGACCACTACGGCGGTCGTGGGGTTGGCCAACACTCAGCTGGCGGTGCTGAACGCCACCCAGATGGCCGGCCTGACCAGCAGCCAGATGGCAGCGCTGACCACCACCGCCATCGGCGGTCTGTCGGCCACCGACCTGGGCTCGATGACCAGCACCCAGTTCGGAGCGCTGTCGGCCACCCAGTTCTCGGCGCTGACCTACACCCAGATTTCCCAGCTGACCACCGGCCAGATCTCGGCCCTGACCACCACCGAGATCAGCGGCCTGAACGCTACTCAGCTGTCGGCGCTGTCGGTGACTCAGCTGGCGGCTTTGTCCTCGACCCAGCTGTCGGCCCTGACCAGCAGCGGCCTGACCGGCCTGAACGCCACGCAGATGACCTCGCTGTCGGTGACCCAGCTTGATGGTCTGAGCAGCACCGCTCTGTCGGGTCTGATGGATACCCAGGCGGCGGCTCTGTCGGCGACCCAGCTGGCCAGTCTGACCACCACCCAGTTGGCGGCTCTGAGCAGCACCGGCGTCTCTGGCCTGACCGTCACCGCCTTGGATGCGCTCAGCACCAGCCAGTTGACCTCGCTGACCAGCAGCGCCCTGGCCGGTCTGGCCGATACCCAGCTGGCCGGTCTGACCGATACCCAGCTGGCGGCGATGACCACCACCCAGCTGGCCTCGCTGACCTCGGCGCAACTTGACCAGCTGTCGGCCAGCCAGATGACCGACTTCAGCGCCACCCAGCTGGCGTCGCTGTCGGCCACCGCCATTTCGGGTCTGTCGGCGACGCAGACGGCGGCTTTGAACGCGACCCAGCTGTCGGCCCTGTCCACCAGCAGTCTGGCGGCGATGACCACCACCCAGGTGGCGGCGATGACCACCACTCAGCTGTCGGCCCTGACCGCCACCCAGATCCGCAGCCTGACCAGCACGGAACTGGCGGCGATGACCGTCACTCAGGTTGACAGCCTGTCCACCACTCAGCTGTCGAACCTGACCACCACCAGTCTGGCCGGCCTGACCAGCAGCCAGCTGGCGAGCCTGTCCACCACCCAGCTGTCGTCGCTGAGCTCGACTCAGCTGTCCGCCCTGACCACCACCGCCATGTCCGGCTTCACCGTGACGGCCCTGGGCGCGCTGTCGTCCTGGCAGTTCTCGGGCCTGACCAATACCCAGGTGGCGGCGCTGTCGGCGACCCAGATCGGTGCCTTGTCCACCAGCCTGATCGCATCCCTGACCACCACCGAGGTCAGCGGCCTGACCGATACCCAGGTGGCGGCGCTGTCGGCCACCCAGTTCGCCACTCTGACGGCGGCCCAGGTCGCGGCGCTGACCAGCACCGGCGTGTCTGGCCTGACCAGCACCGAGATCGGCGCGCTGACCGATACCCAGTTCGCCGCCCTGACCGCGGCCCAGCTGTCCGAGCTGTCCTCGACCCAGGTGAGCGAGCTGTCGGCGACGCAGCTGTCGAATCTGACCACCACCCAGCTGGCGGGCCTGACCAGCACCGGCGTCGCCGCTTTGTCGGCAACGCAGCTGTCGGCGCTGTCGACCACCCAGATGCGCGCCTTCAACAATACCGCCCTGGCCGGCCTGACCTCGACTCAGGTGACCGAGCTGACCTCGACCCAGGTGTCGGCGCTGACCACTACGCAGCTGGCGGCTCTGACCTCGAATGCGTTGCGCGGGCTGGGCTCGGATGATTTGGGCGCGCTGAGCAGCAAGCAACTGGCAGCCTTTACCTCGAACCAGATGGCGGGCCTGACCACCACCCAGCTGACATATCTGAACACCACGCAGATCGGCTATCTCAGCACCACCGAAGTGCTGGGCCTGTCGGCCACTCAGCTGGCTTCGCTGAGTTCGGATCAGCTGGCGGCGATGTCTTCGACCCAGATTGCGGCTTTGAGCATTACCTCGCTGGATGCCTTGAATTCGACGGCTCTGGCGGCCTTCACCACCACCGAAATTTCGTCGCTGACCGCCACGCAGCTGAACAGCCTGACCGCTGATCAGATGGCGGGTTTGACCGCGACCCAGATGGTGTCGTTGACCACCACCCAGATCTCCGGTCTGAACAGCACCTTCGTCTCGTCGCTGGGCACGGCGCAGATTTCGGCGATGACCAGCACCCAGATCAAGACGCTGTCGTCCTATGGCGTGGCGGGCCTGACCGCTAGTGAAATCGGGGTGATGAGCTCGGACCAGCTGTCGGCGCTGACCACGACCCAGGTCACCTATCTGACCACCACCGCCGTGTCGGGCCTGAACGTCACCGAGATTTCGTCGCTGTCGGCCAAGCAGTTCGCGGCGTTGACTCAGACCCAGGTGGCGGCCCTGACCAATACCCAGATCGCTGCTCTGACCAGCACCCAGATCGCCGCTCTGACCACCACCGAGATCGGCGGTCTGACCAGCACTCAGGTGACGGCACTGGCCGGCACCCAGGTCGCGGCGATGAGCGCCACTCAGGTAGCCGCGTTGTCTGCTGGCGGCGTCTATGGTCTGACCACCACTCAGCTGTCGGCCCTGAGCTCGGATCAGCTGTCGGCCCTGACCGCGACCCAGATGGCCAACCTGTCCACCACGGCGGTGTCGGCGCTGTCGGATAGTCAGATCGCCAGCCTGACTTATACCCAGCTGCAGGCGATTTCCTCGACCGGCATCCAGGGCCTGACGGCGACTCAGATCGCCGATATGACCATCACCAGCGTGCATCTGCTGACCGCCAACGAAATCTCGGGCCTGACCTCGACCCAGGTGGCGGCGCTGACGACGACCGAATTCTCCAATCTGGCAGCCACTCAGATCAGCGCCTTCAGCACCAGCGCTATCGCCGGCCTGACCACGGACCAGATCGGGGTGATGAATACCACCCAGCTGAGCGCCCTGAGCGCCACCGAAATCTCGGCTCTGACCACCACGGCGGTGTCGGCGTTGTCGGCGACCCAGATCGCCTCCTTGACCACCACCCAGTTCGCGAGCCTGTCGGCTACCGGCATCACCGGCCTGACCGCGACCCAGATCGCCGGCCTGTCCACCAGTAATATCAAGCTGTTGTCGGCGGCGGAAATCTCGGGTCTGACCTCGACCCAGGTGGCGGCCATGAGCACCACCCAGTTCGCGGCCTTGACCAGCACCCAGATTTCGGCCTTCTCGCGCGATGGTCTGACGGGTCTGACCACCTCGGACATCGACGCCATGACCACCACGCAGCTGGCCGGTCTGACCTCGACCCAGATCGGCGAGCTGACCTTGACGGCCATCGCCGAGCTGTCGACCAGCGACATTACGGCGCTGACCATCACTCAGCTGTCGGGTCTGGTGCGCATGCAGCTGCGGTCCCTGAGCGCCGATCAGCTGGATGCCATGAGCACCACCCAGATCGCCTCGCTGTCGGTGACTCAGGCATCGAGCCTGTCGGCTGACGAACTGAACGAGCTGACCGATACCCAGTTCGAGACTCTCAGCTCGACCCAGATGGCCGGCTTCACCGCCAGCCAGCTGAACGGCCTGTCGACCACTCGCATCGTCGAGATTTCGGCGGTGCAGCTGTCCACTCTGACCACCACGGTGATGACCGGCTTGAGCTCGACCTTCCTGTCCAGCATGACCACGTCCGAGCTGGAATCCCTGAACGGCACCCAGGTCGAGGCCTTGAGCACCACGCAATTGTCGGCTTTGAGCAATGACCAGCTTGCCGCCTTGCTTGAGGCGGTGTCTTAAACCATATAGAACAACGGGCCAGGACGCGGTCCTCCTCAGAAATAGGACTGCCGGCGCAGGGTTGGGACGCGCCGTTACCCATGGGTTGGGGCTATTGACGCACCGTAACGTGTGGGTGACGAGTTATGACTATTGCCTGGCGCGACGCCATGTCCATCGGCGTCGCGGAACTGGATGCCGATCATAAACGCCTGGTGGCTCTGGTGAATGCTTGCGAAAAAGCCGCCGGAGAGGTGAACCCGGCTGTCGGCCAACGCATGTTCGAGCTGGTGGTGGATTACTGCACCACCCATTTCAAACGCGAAGAAGTGTTCCATCTGTCTTCGGGCGCGCCTGACTACGAACGGCATAAGAAGCAGCATCAGGAGATGACGGTCGAGGCGCGCAATCTGTGGCGCGAGTTCCTGGCCGAGGTGGACCCGAAGCGCAAGGCGGCCTGCGTTGGGCGGTTGAGCGATCTTCTGAACCGCTGGATGATCGAGCATGTTCTGAAAGAGGACATGAGGCTGAAGCCCTATGCCGGCAAGAAGGTGCAATTGGCACAGGTCAAGCCCGCCGCCAGCGCCGCACCCGAACCGGGGCTGCAAGCCGTCACGCAAATCTCCGAGGTCAAATCCCGTACCGGCGAGAAACGCCAGGCCACTGATATCGAATATGAACTGCCGCCCGAATTGGCGCATTTGATGCAGCGCTTCCAGTTCGTGGTGCCGCAGATGCCCGAGGTGAAAGGCGACTTCGACAGCTTCGAACAGCTCTGCGAAGCGGCGATCCATCATCGGGTGAACAAGATTCTGGTGTTCTTCCAGCGCTCGAATCCCGAGGTGAAGCGCAAGCTGCCGCCGGTGTTCCTGGCTTCGCCGGCCTTTGCCGCCAAGTTCCATGCCGCGGTCAGCAAGTTCATCATTCCCGCCATCACCGCCAGCCGTCAGATCAAGATGATGTCGGCCAGCGTCGATTGCTCCGGCCTGGATACCGAAAATTTCTGGGAGCTGCTGAAGCAGATTCTGAAAGACAGCATCCTGGCCACCTGGCGCTCGGCCTGGGACGATCTCCGGCTGGTGCCGGTGACCAAGCCGGATGGCTCCCGCGTGTTGCAGGTCAAGGACGAAACCAAGCTATTGCGCGAGATGCTGGCCGCCGACGAGGATGCGCTCTACGATCTGCCGAAGGTCGGCAACCGCGAGATCGATGTCTTCATCTCGCTGCTGGATACCACGGTGGATTGGTGGGACAGCCTGAACCGCACCTGGGATATCGTCGAAGATATCTATGAGCAGGAAAAGGACCCGCGCGTCTTCCAGGACAAAGCGCGGGTCGGAGCCCTGCGCGACAATCTGCTGGCGGCCTTCCAACGCTTCCCTGAACAATGGGGCGATTTCCTGATCCTGGCCTGCCATCGCATGTTCCCCAGGGTGTCGTCCCTATTCATCGAGGACTTCACCCGCAGCGTCGGGCGCAATGAGACTGAGCGCGAGGCGATCATGCCTTACACCATCCGCTATCTGCGCCAGGTCCGCGACTTCCCCTCGATCCGCGAGAAGGAAGCCGCCGAAGAAGCCCAATGGCAGGCGGAAATCGACGAGCTGCGCAAGTTCCTGAAAGGCTGGGGCGGGCAGACCCAGGATTAGAACCCGAATTACAAATCGATCTCGTGCCGGGTCTGGCCGTATTGGATGACCCGCACCTTTTCGACGGTCACCAGGGTGCTGACCAACAAATCCTGCACGGCGTTCAGATAGGTTTCGATCTTCGGCTTGGTGTCGACGATCTCCAGCACCAGCGGCAGATTGTGGGACAGGTCGAGGATCTTGGCGCTGTGGATCTTGCCGGAATGGCCGAAACCGAGTGGGCCGCGCAGAACGGTGGCGCCGGCCAGTCCCAGCTCGCGGGCCTTCATCACCAGGGTCTCGTACAAGGGGTGCGAGCCGGCATGTTCGGTCTCGCCCAGATAAATCCTCAGCAGCAGAGCGGCGTTGGGAAGGGTCATGATGATCAGACTCCGTTCAGCAGATTGGCGGTGACGGCTCCCAGCCAGGCGCCGAACAGGCAGAGGCCCACCGAAAGCCCGACATTCAGCCCGGCATTCAGCCATTCGCCGCCCTGGGCCAGCGCCAGGGTCTGCATGCTGAAGGACGAGAAAGTGGTGAAGCCGCCACAGATGCCGACCATGAAGAACTGCCGCCATTCGCCGGGCACGAAGATGCGGGCGTCGGGGGCGGTCAGCATGGCGAAGAACATGATGGCGAACGAACCGGTGATGTTGATCACCAGCGTTCCCCAGGGAAAGGTCTGACCGACCCAGTTGGCGATCAGGCTGGAAAGCCAGAAGCGGAGGGTGGAGCCGATTGCCCCTCCGATGGCGACAAGAAAATAGGTCATAGCTGCTTCTTCGCCTTGTT
>Ga0318492_10000168_pt1 | contig 17435 bp, 12 predicted proteins | sample GRESIP108b1f22_FD_203292 | JGI IMG/M metagenome (GOLD analysis project Ga0318492, IMG submission 203292) | Tropical soil microbial communities from Luquillo Experimental Forest, Puerto Rico - GRE.SIPMG.108b1f22 | ecosystem: Environmental > Terrestrial > Soil > Tropical forest > Bulk soil... | reverse complement strand
GCCGAAGCGCACGGCGGTGAGCCAGCCCGGCGACAGCCACTGCAGGGCCAGCTTGGACAGCGGCACGGTGGTGCCCCACAGCAGCCCGGCCGCGATGAGAGCTGCCACGGCGTGACGGCGGTTGATGTTCATGCATCCATACTCACCGGTATCTGCTCTATATTCGGCAGTGAACGTCAGTAGCGATATAAGATTTTGTATTATGACAATTCCGCTTGACGATGTTGACATCCAGCTGCTGACCGCGCTGCAGGAGGACGCGGACCGCACCAACGTCGAACTCGCCCGGATGACCGGGCTGTCCCCGGCCGCCACCCTGCACCGGGTGCGGCGACTGAAGGAGACGGGCGTCATCCGGGTGATCCGCGCCGAGGTCGACCCGGCCGCGGCGGGCTTCCCGCTGAAGCTGTACGTCACGGCCTCGCTGGCCCGGCACGACCCGCGGTCCAGCCGCGTGTTCGACGACCTGATCAGGTCCCTGCCGCAGATCATCGCGGCGGACAACGTGGCCGGCGAGACCGACTACCTCCTCAGCGTGGTCGCCCGCGACGTGTCCGAACTACAGGGGGTGCTGGCCAGCCTGGCCACCCGCGGCGGCCAGCGGCTGGTGACCTACCTGCGGCTGGAAGAGATCAAGCCCCCGTCCCGGCTGCCGCTGGCCCCGGTGACCGCGCCGGCCCGCCGCGGCTCCCGCCGGACCCAGCACCTGGACCGGGAATGAGTTCGGCCGCCACCCCGGCCGTCGACGCCCTGGTGCCGCCGTGGTTCGCGCTGCGCATGGTCACCGAAGGCTGACCGCCGCACCCCCGGACCGCCATTGATCCCGAACGGGCCGAGGTTCCACGCCTCGGCTGGCCTCCTCCGCGCCGCTGGCTTGTGGTGGGATGTAGGTGTGGCTGCGGTGCGCCGCGATCTCGTCCGATCGGCCGAATGGCACCGGGTTCGTGACTTCGCCCAGGAGGTCCGGGCCTCTCCCGCTGCGCTGGCCATCGAGGGCGAGGCCGGCGCGGGCAAGTCGACGCTGTGGCGCGCCGGAGTCGAGGAAGCCGCCGCGGCCGGCCACCGCCTGCTGCGCAGCGAGCCCTCGGCCAGCGAAACCGACCTGTCGTTCGCCGGCCTGTCGGACCTGCTCGCCGAGGTCCTTCCCCTGGTGGAGGCCCGTATCCCAGGTCCGCAGCTGGAGGCGCTTCAGGTCGCGCTGCTGCTGCGTCCGGCGGGTGACGAACCGCCCACCGTCCAGGCGATCGGCCTCGCGATGCTGGCCGCCTTGCGCGGCTGCCTATCCCAGCACCCCGTGCTGATCGCGATCGACGACGTTCAGTGGCTCGACGACGCCACCCGGGAGGTCCTCACGTTCGCGCTCAGGCGGGTGTCCAGCGGACCGCTGTCGCTGCTGGTGGCGGCCCGCACCGAGGCGGTCGCGGATCCGCTGACCGCCGGCGCGCCGCCGCCGTCGCGCGATTGGCACGAACTGCTGGCAGCCGTACCCGAGGCGGAGATGATCGCCTTGACGCCGCTGGACCTGTGGCAGGTCCAGAACCTGCTGCCGTCGGACGTCACGGCGGCGCAGGCCCGGCTGGTCGCCCGGCAGTCCCGTGGTAACCCGTTCTGGGCCCTCCAGATCTCAGCCAGCCTGGAGCGCGCCGAAAGTCAGGTGCCTCCGCTGGCGCGCACGCTGACCGACCGCCTGTCCCGCTCGCTGAGCGCCGAAGCCGCGGCGGCGCTGGCCGTGGTCGCGGCGGCGGGCCGGATCGCTGTCCCTGAGGCGCTGGCCGTGCTCGCTCACCTCGAGGATCCCGCCGCGTCCGTCGATGCGGCGGTCCTGGGCGGCGTGGTGGTCGAGACAGACGGCCGGCTCGCCGCCGCGCACCCGCTGATCGGCGCCGCCGCGGTCGAATCGCTACCGCCTGGGCATCGCGCGCAGCTCTACCGTCGGCTGGCCGACGTCTCATCCGGTCCCGAACGCTACGCACACTTCGCCGCCTTGGCGGTCGGCCCGGGACCGGATCCCGCAGTCGCGGAAGCGCTGGACGCGGCCGCCACCGCCGCACACGCTCGTGCCGCTAACGCCGCCGCCGCGCAGTTCGCCGATCGGGCGGTCCTTTTCACTCCGGAGTCGGACTCCGGCGCCCTGGTCCGCCGCCGCATCCGCGCGGCCGAACTGCTGTTCGTGGCCGGCAACATCGAACAGTCACTGGAGCGGCTGGAAGGACTCGACACCGAGCGGCTCGCGACGGAACATCTGGAGCGGGCGTTGCCGCTGCTCACCGACGTGACCGACCTGGTGCACGGTGACGCGGCTGCCGTCGCTATCGTCACGCGCGCCGTCGAGGCCACGGGAACAGATCCCCGTCGGCGAGCACTCGTGCTAGCGCTGGCGTCAGATGTCGGGTACGGCATCCGCGGCGAGCGGCGGGCAGCCGCGATCGAAGCGATCAGCTGCGCCGAAGCGGCCGGTCCCCCTGCTTCCCCGGCGCTGCACCGTGCCCTCCTCAACCTGGTGATGGCAAAGGTCACCGCGGCCGAGGGGCTGGACACCGAGCTGCTCGAGCGGGCTGGGCTCCTGGAAGCGGGCCTGCCGGCGGGACCGCTGCACGACACCGCCGATCTGCACCGCGGGGTGTGGTCGCGTTGCACCGACGACCTGGACACCGCGCGGGCGGCGCTGCGACGGTGCATCGCCCGCTCCCGGGACACCGGCGAGGACATCGCGCTAGTGAATTGCTTGTCCTATCTGGCGGCTACGGAGGCACTGGCGGGCGATTACGCGGCGGCTGCGGCGGCCCTGGAAGAGGCCGACCAGGCCGCAGCCTGGCACGACTGGCCGACGTCCCCCTTCCGGCTCGAGCCGCGCTGCGAGTTGCTGATCGCGGCCGGGAACCTGGACGAAGCGCTCAGCTTCGTCGATGAGCTGCGCGACGACGAGGCCCAGCCGGTGGTGGCGCGCTTCGTCGGTGCCTGCGTGCGCGGCAAGGTGAGTACCTGGCGCGGCGATGCCGCTGCCGCGGTGCGGCATTTCGAGCAGGCCACGTGGTGCGCGGACCAGTACGACTGGGTCGATCCCGGCGTTCGGTCTCGGGTGGACCATCTGCTGGCCGAGGCGTATGTGACGACACACCGCCCCGGCGACGCCCGGCGGATCTCGGCCTGGCTGCGAGACGTCGGGGAGCGGCTGGCCCGTCCCGCGCTGACCGGCGACGCGGACCGGATCGACGCGCTGGCCGCTGCCGCGGCCGGTGACCTGGACGCCGCCGCCGCTTCGGCCCGCGCCGCGGTCGCGGCGCACGAGTCCTCGCCGCTCCGCCTGGAGCTGGCCCGCAGCCTGCTGGTCCTGGGCCAGGTCGAGCGCCGTCGCAAGGCTCGGCGGCAGTCCCGCGCCGCGCTGCGCCGCGCGCACGAGCTGGCCGCCGGTATGGGCCACCGGCCGCTGCTGGCCCAGATCGAGCGGCAAGTGCCGCGGGTGGCGGCGCCGCGGTCAGGCACCGAGCTGACCGCGACCGAGCGGCGGGTCGCCGACCTGATCGCGGCGGGCGCGACCAACCGGGACGCCGCCGCCGCCCTGTTCGTCAGCGTGCGGACCATCGAGACCCACGTGGCGTCCATCTACCGCAAGCTGGACGTGCGCACCCGGGCCGGACTGGCCCGGCGCCTGGCCGGGCCTCAGTAGTCCTACGGATACGGTGCCCGGACGCGACCGCCCGGGCGCGGGAATATCCGTAATCGCGCGGATTTGCTCCAGGGCCTGGATCCGTAGCGTCGAGGACGAATTCCCCACCTCTTCGCTAAGGAACCACCGATGCCCGCTGTCATGGCCGCGCCCATCTTGATGCCCGGCGACCCCGGCTGGGACGACGCCCGCCAGGCGTGGAACCTGGCCGTGGGCCAGCATCCCGCCGCGGTCGCCCTGCCCCGGTCGGCGCAAGACGTCGCCGACGTCATCCGCTTTGCCCGCCAGCACGGCTTGCGGGTCGCCGCGCAGGGCACCGGTCACAACGCCGCCCCGCTCGGCCTGCTGGCCGACACGATCCTGCTCAAGACGGAACACATGCGGCACGTGAGTATCGATCCGGTGGCCCGGATCGCCCGGGCCGAGGCCGGAACGGTCTGGCTGGAGGTCGTGGAGGCCGCGGCCGGGCACGGGCTGACGGCGCTGGCCGGCTCCTCGCCGGACGTCGGCGTGGTGGGCTACACCATCGGCGGCGGGATGAGCTGGCTGGGCCGTGCCTACGGGCTCTCGGCGAACAACGTCGAGGCGATCGAGGTCGTCACCGCCGACGGACGGCTCGTGCGCGCCGATGCCTGCACCGAGCCCGACCTTTTCTGGGCGTTGCGCGGCGGCGGCGGCAGCTTCGGCGTGGTCACCGCGATCGAGCTCCGGCTGTTCCCGATCGCCGAAATCTACGCCGGATTGCTGTGGTGGCCTGCTGAAGCGGCCGCCGAAGTGCTGCACGCCTGGCGCGCGCTCACCCAGAGCGACGTGCCGGACGAGTTCACCTCCTCCGCCCGGGTGATGACCTTCCCCGCGATCCCGGGTATCCCCGAGCACCTGCGCGGACGCTCCTTCGTCGTCGTCGACGTGATCCACCTCGGCGAGCCGGCCGAGGCGGACCAGCTGCTCGCCCCGCTGCGGGCGCTGGGCCCGGTCACGGACACGATCCAGATGATGCCCGCCAGGGCCCTCAGTCACCTGCACATGGACCCGGAACAGCCGACTCCCGGCGTGGGCGACGGGCTGATGCTCGCCAGCCTGCCCGCCGAGGCGGTCGAGACGCTCGTCCGCGTGGCTGACCGCGCGGCAGGCACGTCGCTACTCGGGGTCGAGCTGCGTCATGTTGGCGGCGAGATGAAGCGCGTCCGCCCGTCTAGCGGTGCCCTAGCCGCCATCGACGCCGATTACGCCCTGTTTGCCGTAGGCCTAGCGCCCTTTCCGCAGGCCGTGGCCGCGGTAAGCCGCAGCGTCGCCGAGGTGCGGACCGCCATGCGACCCTGGGCGGCCCGGCAGATGTACCTCAACCTCGCGGAAACCCCCCGTGACCCGGCCAGCTTCTGGACCCAGCAGGCCTACGACCGGCTCCGTCGCATCAAGGCTGCGTTCGACCCGGACAACCTGATCCGCTCGAATCACCCTGTCCCGCCCTATCAAGAGCACTGAGAAGGCCACCATCATGAAGACCCGCACACCGCAGGACGCCCCGTTCATCGCCGCGCCGCGGATCACCACGGTCGCCGGTTACATGCTCACCAGGCTGGCCGAAGCCGGCCTGGCGTCAGTCTTCGGCGTGCCCGGTGACTACAACCTGCCCATCCTCGACGCGATCGCCGGCCGGCCGGAGCTGGCCTGGATCGGCATGGCCACCGAGCAGGGCGCCGGCTACGCCGCCGACAGCTACGCACGGCTGCGTGGCATCGGCGCCCTGGTCACCACGTTCGGCGTCGGCGAGCTGTCCGCGATCAACGCGATCGCGGGCGCCTACGCCGAGTCCGTCCCGGTCGTGCACATCGTGGGCACCCCGGCCCTGACGACCAGGGAGCCTGGCGCCACGCTGCATCACAACCTGCCCGGCTCGGACTACGGCCACTTCGCCCGCATGGCGGCCGAGGTCACCGTGGGCCAGGCCGACCTGCGCCCGGACACCGCCCCCGAAGAGATCGACCGGGTACTGAGCGCCGCGCTGCGCACCTCCCGGCCGGTCTACCTCACGGTTCCCGCCGATGTGGCCGGGATACCCGTGCTCGCCCCGGCGAAGCCGCTGTCGCGGGTCATCGAGGATCCCGATCCGGCCGTCGTGGCCGCGTTCACCGGGCGCACCCGTCGGCTGCTGGCCGGCGCGGCCAGCGCCAGCCTGCTGATCGGCCACCTCGCTGCCCGGCACCGGGTCATCACCCAGGTCCGGGACCTCGCGGTCGCCGGAAACCTCCCGGTGGCCGTGCTGTCCATGGCCAAGGGGGATTTCCCTGAGTCCGACCCGTGCTTCGCCGGGCTCTACACCGGCCCGGCCTCGGCCAAGCGCGCCCGGGTGGCGGTCGAGGATTCCGACGTCCTGATCACCGCCGGGGTCACCCTGGCCGACACCGTCCTTGGCGGAGCGCATGACCTACCGGAGAATCGCCGCATCGACCTGGCCCCCGGGCAGGCGCGCATCGACGGCACCGTCTACCTGGGTATCGGCCTGCGTCAGTCGCTGGCCATCCTCGCCGCGGCCGTCCGGTCCGTGCCGCCCTGCACCGTCCTGGCGGACCTGCCCCACCCTGAACCCGAGCCGGAGGTCAGCCGCGGCCGGCTCACCCAGCGCAGCCTGTGGGCGCGCGTCCAGGCCTTCCTGCGCCCCGACGACCTGGTGATCGCCGACCAGGGCACCGCGTTCTACGGTGCCGCCGGGCTCACCCTGCCCGACGGGGCCCAGCTGGTCGGCCAGCCGCTGTGGGCGTCGATCGGCTGGACCTTGCCGGCCGCCCTCGGCGCGTCGCTGGCCGCGCCGGACCGGCGTGTGGTGCTGATCGCCGGCGACGGCGCCATGCAGCAGACCGCGGCCGAACTCGGGACCCTGCTCGGTCAGGGGCTGACGCCCGTCATCATCGTGCTCAGCAACCGCGGCTACGCGATCGAGCGCGCCATCGGCCGTCCCGGCGCCGGATACCACGAGATCCCCTCATGGGACTGGACCCCGCTGCTCGCGGCCATCGGCGCGGCCACGTCTGCGGTGGCGTTGCGGGTCAGCACCCCGGACGAGCTGGCCTGGGCGCTCACCGCGGCTGGCTACCACGCGGGCGCGGGCCGGCCGGTCCTGATCGAGGCGGTCCTCGGCGCTGATGACATCCCACCCCTGCTCCGGGACCTGACCCGGACCCTCGCGCACACCGGCTAAGGAGAAATTCCGTGCCCGCCACCGCCGTTGCCGACACGACCAGCGCAGACACAAAGAGCCTGGCTAGCCTGATCCGCACGCCCGACCAGCGGATCCGGGTCTTCGTGAGCTCGACGCTACAGGAGCTAGCCGCCGAGCGGACGGCGGTCCGGGACGCCGTGACCCGGCTACGCCTGGTCCCGGTGATGTTCGAGCTGGGCGCCCGGTCACACTCGCCGCGGCAGGTCTACCGCGCGTACGTGGAGCAGAGCCAGGTCTTCGTCGGCGTCTACTGGCAGAGCTACGGCTGGGTGGCGCCAGGCGAACAGGCGTCCGGGCTGGAGGACGAGTACCGGCTCTCGGCCGGGATGCCCAGGCTCATCTACGTCAAGTCGCCCGCCCCGGACCGCGAGCCGCGTCTGGCCGAGCTGCTCGCCCGGATCAAGGACCATGACAGCGTCTCCTACCAGCGCTTTTCTGACCCGGCGGAGCTGCAGCGCCTAGTGGAGGACGACTTGGCGGTACTGCTGAGTGAACGCTTCGAGATGACGCGGCCAACCAGTGCCGCCCCGGTTCCGGCTCTTCCGGTGCCTGCGACGCCGCTGGTTGACCGCGAGCAAGAGGCCGCGGAGGTGGAGGATCTGGTGGTCCGGCAGGGCGTGCGCCTGATTACCCTCACCGGACCGGGTGGCGTGGGCAAGAGCCGGCTCGCCATCGAGGCCGCGGGCAGGCTCAGCGCCAGATTCCCCGACGGGGTGATGTTCATTGACCTGGCCCCGGTTTCGGCGGCCGGCCTGGTACCAGCCGCGGTAGCCGCCGGGCTCGGGCTGACCACCTCTGGCGACAAGATCGTGGCCGACGTGGTGTCGTATCTGCGGGCGAGACAGCTCCTGCTGGTCCTGGACAATGTCGAACAGCTCACCGAAGGAGCCCCGCTGCTCGCCCGGCTGCTGGCCGCCGCTCCGGGCCTGGCGGCCCTGGTGACGAGCCGGACCGTGCTCCGGATAAGCGGCGAGAACGAACTGCGCGTGCCACCGCTCGCGGTACCCCCGAGCTATACGAAGGATCCGCTGGCCTTCGCCTCGGTCCAGCTGTTCGTGGCCCGGGCCCGCGCGGCGGCGCCCGGCTTCGAGCTGACCGCACGCAACGCGCAGGCCGTTGCGGAGATCTGCCGGAGGCTGGACGGCCTGCCGCTGGCCATCGAGCTGGCCGCGGCCAGGATCAGGCTGCTGCCGCCGCGGGCGCTGCTGGCCAGGCTCGATGACCGGATGAGCGTGCTGACCTCGGGACCGCGCGACCTGCCCGAGCGGCAGCGGGCGCTCAAGAACACCCTGGACTGGAGCTTCGGCCTGCTCGCCGTCGGCGAGCAGGCCCTGTTCGGCCGGCTGGGCGTGTTCGCCGGGACGTTCGGCCTTCCGGCCGCCGCGGCCGTCTGCGGCGATGTCGCCGACGTGGACACGCTAGGCTCGCTGGTGGACAGCAGCCTGGTCCGGCCCGAGGCCCTCGACGATGAGCCGCGGTTCAGGCTGCTCGAGACCATCAGGGAGTATGCCCTGGACCGGCTGGCCGAGACCGGCGACTGGGCCGCCGTGCACGACAGGCATGCCGCCTACTTCATGACCCTGGCCCAGCCGGCCGAGGCCGAGCTGCACGGCGCCGGGCAGCTCGCCTGGCTGAACCGGCTGGAGCTAGGGCACGACAACCTCAACGCCGCGCTGTCCTGGCTGCTTGACCGGGGACGGGCCGCGGAGGCCCTGGACCTGGTCTGGACGACCTGGAGGTTCTGGTGGCTGCACGGACACGCCGGTGAGCTGGCCCGCCACGTGGACGTAATCCTGACCCAGAGCGATGACATGCCACCGCGCCAGCGTGCCCTGGCGCTGAGCGGAGCCGGCTTCGTGCGCTTCGCCGGGGGAGACCACGACCAGGCCAGGCGGCTACTCAAGCGGAGCCTGCCGCTGTACCGGAAGGCCGGAGACAGGCTGGGCCTGGGCCTGACCGCGGCGGCCCTTGGTCACCTGCTGGCCGCCACGCCAGACCTGGCGGTCGCGACCGACCTGCTCGAGCAGACCCTCGGCCAGCTGCAGGAGATGGCGGGCGAGCCGTTCACCGAGCCGCAGCGCCTCCACTACCTGCTGGACGTCGCCCTGGCCGCCAACTTCCTCGGCCAGATTCGGCTCGATCAGGGAGATCACCGCCGCGCGGCGGACCTGTTCTCCGACGGCCTGAGCGCGGCGCACAGCGCGGCCGACCGGTTCACCATCCTCGTCTCGCTCTATGACCTGGCCCTCAGCCGTCAGGCCGGAGGTGACCTGGACGATGCCGCGGACCTGCTGAAGCAGGGCCTCTCGGTGGCGGGCGAGGCGGGGGACGAGCCGAGCCTGGCCTACTACCTGGAGGCGCTGGCCAGCACCGCTGCTCGGCAAGGCCACCCGGGACGCGCCGTCGGCCTGCTCGGCGCCGCCTCGGCCCTGCTCGAGGCCAACGGCAGCGGCTGGCTGCACGCCTACGTGCCGCGCGCCCCCCATGGCGACGGCGTCCTGGCCGATCTGCGGGCTCGGACGACGGGCGCGGTTTTCGAGGGCGCCTGGTCGGACGGCCGCTCCCTGACCAGCCCCGGCGCCGCCGTTCGGTACGCGCTGGACAACACCAGCCGGCCGTCCTAGCCGATCGTCCTCCATGGCTGCCATGGCGTGCGGATCGTCGACCTGGATGCCGCGAGCCGGGTCACGCCCGACCACCAGGTTGTCCCCGGACAGGCAAGACCGGCGGCCGCTGGACGCGTCCGGGCTCACGACGGCGAGGGGCCATCCGCGGCGGGGCGGGCCTCTCCCGGGTGGCCATGGCCTGGCCCGGATCTCCCGGCGCGGCCAGCTTGAGCTGGATCCGCCCGATGCGAAGCACGTCGCTGTCTTGCATGCGCGTTGGCGCGCGCACCCGTGTGCCGTTGACGTACGTGCCGTTCGCCGAACCGAGGTCGGTGACCTCCACGGCATCGCCGCGGCGCCGGACCCAGACATGAGCCCGCGAAACGAACTCGTCCGTGCTGAACGGCGGGCCGAGCTGAACGTCCCGGCCGAGCACGATGCCCCTGAACGGCACGGGTATCTGCCGCGCCAGGCCGGTGCCAGATGTGATGACCAGGCTCGGACCCGGGTTGAACGGCGCCACCCCAGCCCCTCATCGTCGTGGCAGGACGCCATCGGCAGGCGCCCCTCTGCCGGGTAAGAGCCAGCTCACTGCGCGAAAATACAACCCGGCCCTATAGTTCGACGCTGCCGGTTACGCAGGTCAGCGTGCCGCCGCCGACCCATACCTGGCCGTCGGCGTCGCGGGAGACGTGCACCCGGCCGCGGCGGCCCATCGCGGTGCCCTGGCTGGCCACGTACGGCGCGGTGACCCGGCCGTCGGCCAGCAGCCACTGCCCGAGCGAGGCGTTCAGGCTGCCCGTGACCGGGTCCTCGATCGAGGTGATCATCGGGCTGAACGCGCGCACCTCGAACGCTTCGGGCGAGCCGTCCGGGTAAGGGCCGACCACGCCGATGTCCATGTCCACCGCACCCGGCCGGACCGCCAGCACCGCCTCGGCGCTGGCCAGCAGGACGGCCACCCAGCCGGGGCCGTTGTCGGCCCACGCGATGTCGACGAGGTCGGACGGCATGAGGTTCAGCGCCCGCACCACCCGCTCGGCCACCGCCTCCTCCACCGGGCCGCTGCGCACCAGCGGCGGCGCCGCGAACGCCAGGCCCGCGTCGGTCCGCCGGACCGTGATCAGCCCGGCTTCGCACTCCTGGACGATGGCGTCAGGGTCGGCGGGCCGGCCGCCGGCCTCCAGCCAGGCGTGGCAGGTGCCCAGCGTGGGATGCCCGGCGAACGGCAGCTCCCTGGTCGGCGTGAAGATCCGGACCAGGTAGTCGGCGCCGCTGGCCCGCGGCGCCAGCACGAACGTGGTCTCCGACAGGTTCGTCCAGCGCGCGAACCGCTGCATCTGCTCGCCGGAGAGCCCGTCGGCGCCGAGCACGACCGCGACCGGGTTGCCGAAGTACGGGGTATCGGTGAAGACGTCCACCTGACGGAACTGATAAGGCACACGCCGAGTGTAGGAGCCCGCGCGCCCCCGCAGCAGGGCCAATCCCGCCGCCTCTGGCCGTTTCGACGCGCTAGATCAGATGAGGTCCTGCCGCTTGGCGGCTCGGCCCGTGATGTCGGCCGTGTCTGGTGCACAAGTGCGTCATGGGGCGATCGGCGGCGAAAAGATCGTGGAAGAAAAGGGCTTCGGGGAGGATCCGGTGCACCATAGGCCCCCGGATCCTCCCCAAAGCCCGAATCCTCCCCGAAAAGTCAAGATCATCGCACTGGTGAGCGAACTGAGGTGCAACAGAGGCTGGTGTGATTGATGTGTTCCTCGTCGAGCGCCGGACCATGATCCGCGGCAGTGCGGCATAGTGCGGCATAGTTCTGACGCGCTGGTTCCGGCGCGCTAACGTGCGGGCATGCGAAACCCTCCGCGGGTCACCGTCCTGGGCAGCCTGAACATCGACATCTCCGTCACCGTGCCCCGGCTGCCCGAACCGGGCGCGACCGTGCTCGGCTCGGCGGCCAGGTTCACGCCCGGCGGGAAGGGCGCCAACCAAGCGGTGGCGGCGGCCAGGCTCGGCGCCGCGGTGCGCATGACGGGCTGCGTCGGCGACGACGACTTCGGCCGCCGGCTGCTGGCCGCGCTGCGCGAGGAGGGGGTCGACCACCAGGGCGTCCGCGTCACGGCGGACGCCCCGACCGGGCTGGCCATGATCTCGGTCGACACCGCGGGCGAGAACATGATCACGGTTGCGTCCGGCGCCAACCACCAGGTGGGCGACCAGCAGGTCGCAGCGGCCACGGGCCATGGCGACATCCTCGTGATCTGCGCCGAGATCCCGGTGCCCGCGATCAAGGCGGCCCTGACCAAAGCGGCCCCGACCAAAGCGGCCTCGACCAGGGCACCACGCTGCATCCTCAACCTGGCGCCCGCCCCGCCGGACGCCGCCGCCATCGTCGCGGCCGGCGTGGACTGGCTGGTGGTGAACGAGACGGAGGCTGCCGCCGTGCTCGGCCGGCCGGTCGGCGGCCTGGCCGAGGCGGGCCAGGCCGCCGCCGCCCTGATCACCGCGGGCGCGCGGCACGCCGTCGTCACCGCGGGCGCGCACGGCGCCGCCCTGGCCGGCCCGGACGCGACCGGCACGATCAGCGCGTTCCGGGTCGACGCGGTGGACACCGTCGGAGCGGGGGACACCTTCGTCGGCGCGCTCGCGGTCGCCCTGGCCGCGGGCATCCCGGCGGCCGCAGCGGTCCGCGCGGCGTCGGCCGCGGCTGCCACCGCCGCCACCAGGCCCGGCGCCCAGGCGGGCATGCCGCGCCCGGCAGATATCCTCGCCACCACTGGACTCCGCTGGCCGGCCGGGTGACGATTCGCTATTAACCCGGACGGGAAGGTATACAGATGTTTCCGGGGGCGGGCGTAGCATTGCCTGAAGGAGGGCGCCACGTGACTGCGGGTGGCCTACGGGAATTTGTCGTTGACTCGCCTGCCGAGGAGGACTCCACCCTGGCCGCGGTGCGAAGCGCGCTGTCACGGGCGTTCATGGTGGTGGAGGAACCCGGCGCGGCCAGCAGCGGCACGCACCGCCGGACCTGGCTGGACACCTTCGACTGGCGGCTGTATAAGGCCGGCCTGACACTCCGGTTCGAGCAGGCCAGACGGGGCGGTCGGCTGGTGCTGAGCAAGGCCGACGGCACGCCGCAGGCCGAACAGCAGGTGACCCGCTGGCCGAGACGTCCCGGCCTGGCCGGGGACCTCCCCGACGGACCCGTCCGGGACCGGATCATCGTGCTGACCAGCCCGAGAGCGCTACTGCCCATCGTCAAGGCGGTCAGCACGGTCAGCGTCACCCGGCTGCTCAACGCCGACGGCAAGACCGTGGCCCGGCTGGTCACCGAGCAGGCGACGGTCACCGCGCCCGCCGGCAGCACGGGGGCCGACACCACCGCCGAGCTCCCGCCGCGGCTGGCCGTGACCGAGGTCCGCGGCTACCCCGGCCAGGCGCGCCGGGCGGCGGGGCTGCTAGCCGGCGTGTTCGGCGTCTCGTACGCCAGCCAGAGCCTGTTCATCGCGGCGCTGACCGCCCTCGGCCGCCACCCGGCCGACTACAGCAGCAGCGTCGAGGCGGAGATCACCGCCACCATGCCGGCGCCGGTCGCGGTGGCCCGGTTGCTGCTGCGCCTGCTCGACACCATTGAGCTGAACGTCGACGGCGTGCTCCGCGACATCGACACCGAGTTCCTGCACGACTTCCGCGTCGCGGTGCGCCGAACCAGGTCGGCGATCAAGCTGCTCGGCACGGTGCTCCCCGCCGACCTGGCCGGCCACTACGCCGCCGAGTTCAAGTGGCTCGGCGACGTGACCACGCCGATCAGGGACCTGGACGTCCACCTGCTCGGCTTCGACGCGATGACCGGGCAGCTGGCCGCCGCGTCCCCGGCCGACCTGGAGCCGCTGCGCGCCTTCCTGGTCAGGCGCCGCGCCCGCGAGTTCCGGCGGCTGGCCGCGGCGCTGCGCGGGCCGCGGTTCCGCGCCATCACCGACGACTGGCGCAAGGCGCTGCTCGAGATCCGCGACGCCAGCGGCCCCAGAAGGCGGCGCCCCACCGCGGCCGCGCTGGCCCGCGGCACGACCGAGCGCGCGTTCCGCCGGATCGCCGCCCGCGGCGCCGCGATCACCCCGGACTCGCCCCCCGAATCCCTTCACGACCTGCGCAAGCGCGCCAAGGAGCTGCGCTACCTGCTGGAGTTCTTCGCGTCTCTGCACGACCCGGTCGCGTACCGCAAGGTGGTGAGCGATCTCAAGCAGCTCCAGGACTGCCTCGGCGAGTTCCAGGACAGCGAGGTGCAGCGCCACGAGATCCACGCGCTGGCTGACGCGATGCTGGCCGAACGGGCGGCCCCGGCCGCTACGCTGCTGGCCATGGGTGAAATCGCCGCACAACTGGCGCACAGCCAGGTCGAGGCCCGCGCGGAGTTCGCCGTCAGGTTCGCCAGGTTCGCCGGCCCGGCGGGCCAGGAGCGCGTCCGCGTCCTGCTCGAGGGCCGCCGGTGAAGATCTTCGCCACCTACAACATCAAGGGCGGCGTCGGCAAGACGACCGCGGCCGTCAACCTGGCTTACCTGTCCGCCGCCGACGGCTGCCGGACCCTGCTCTGGGACCTGGACCCGCAGGGCGCGGCCAGCTTCCTGTTCCGGATCAAGCCGCGGGTCAAGGGCGGCGGCAAGGCGCTCATCCGCGGCACCAAGACCCTCGACGACGCGATCAAGGGCACCGACTTCGACCACCTGGACCTGCTCCCCGCCGACTTCACCTACCGCAACATGGACCTGCTCCTCGACGGCAACGACAAGAAACCCACCCAGAAGCTCGCCCAGCTGCTCAGGCCGATGGCCGCCGAGTACGACCACGTGTTCCTGGACTGCCCGCCGAGCATCTCGCTGGTCTCGGAGAACGTCATGCACGCCGCCGACGTGCTGCTCGTCCCGCTGATCCCGACCACGCTGTCGGTTCGCACGCTGGACCAGCTCACCGAGTTCGTAGCTGGCTTCAACGGTCGCCGTCCGCAGGTATGGGCGTTCTTCTCGATGGTCGATCGCCGTAAGAAGCTGCACCAGGAGATCACGAAGGACCTTCAGTCCGAACGGCCCGGGGTGGCGGCCACCCCCATCCCCGCGCTCTCCGTGATCGAGCGCATGTCCGTGGAGCGGGCCCCGGTCACCGCCTTCGCCCCGCGCAGCGTCGCCGCCCGCGCCTACCGCGCCCTCTGGTACGAGGTCCAGCAGGACCCGAAACCCCCAAGGACGCCTCAGCTTAATCGCGGCCCTGCCAGGTGGTGATGCAGGCCTCGTTGCCCTCCGGGTCGGCCAGCACCCAGAACGCGGGCGCCTCCGCGTCGTAGACGACCGTGCCGCCGGCCGCCAGCGTGGCCTGGATCCGCTCGTGCGCCTGGTCGTGCGGCACCGAGACGTCGAGGTGGATCCGGTTGCGCTGCGGCCGCGGCGCGTCCATCTGCTGGAACCAGACCGCCGGCCCCTGCCCGAGCGGGTCGACCAGACTGCCCGACGGCCCGCTCTGGCCTGGCTCGTCACCGTAGCCGAGCACCGCCCGCCAGAACGGCCTGATCGCGGGGATGTCCAGCGCGTCGATGCCGATCTCGATCACCTGGACCCGGCCCGGCCGCGTGGACAGCCGGAACTCCTCGGCCACCGCCGAGATCCGCCGGGCCAGGTCCACGTCGCGCGTCGTCACCCAGGCCGCCGCCGCGGTCTGTAGCGAGAAGACCACCCGGTCCGCGCGCACGTCCATCCGCAGGTGGCCCTCGGCGCCGGGCACCGCCGCCGCCCGGCCGGCCACGTCGGCCGCCAGCGGCAGCGACCCGGTCCTCACCTCGGTCCTGAACTCGCCGAGCACGTACCGCCAGCCGAGGCCGGCGACGGCCGCCGAGGCGTCGGTCCGGGACAGCTTGGTGTGTTCCATGCCGCCTATCGTGCCAGCGCTATCGCCTAGCCGGAATGACGCTGCAGGAAATCCAGCGTCGGCCTGTTGAACCCCTCGACGTTCTCGTAGATCGGCGCGTGCGAGCAGTCCTCGAACACGATGACCTCGGAATTGCCGATGGCCTCGCTGAGCGGGGCGGCGAACCGGGTCGAGCACACCAGGTCGTGCCGCCCGAACGTGATCAGCGTCGGCGCCTGGATCGAGCCGAGCACGGCCGTGGCGTCGTGCGCCAGCACGGCACCGGACTGCCGGATGAAGGCGTCCACCGGCGCCGCCGGACGGCCGCGGACGAACTCGGCCAGCGAGTCGACGTACTCGGGCCGCGCGGTGTACATCTCCGGGGTGAAGCACCAGGGGAAGATGCCCTGGATGATCATCTCGGGCACGCTGGCCAGGGCCTGTGCCATGGTCTGCCAGCTCTCGACCACGGCGCGCAGGAACGGGTCACTGGCGGTCCAGGCGCTGTGCAGCGACAGCGACTTCACCCGCTCCGGGTGCTTGGCGGCCAGCCACATGCCGGCCGCGGCGCCGAGGGAGAGGCCGAAGACGTGCGCCCGCTCGATGGCGGTGGCCTGCATGAACGCGGCGATGTCGTCGGCGAGCAGCTCGGTGGTGTACGTGCCCTCCGGTTTGCCGGACAGGCCGGCGCCGCGCAGGTCCACGCTGAAGCAGGTGTAGTGCTTGGCGTACTCGGCGACCTGGAACGCGTAACATGCATGGTCAGCGGCCAGGTAGGGGATGAGCACCAGCGGCTCACCCGTGCCCTGCACGTCGTAGTTGATGTCGATCCCGTTCGCCTGCACCGATGGCATCTGCACCCTCCCGCATCCGCTGTTGCCTCGATCTTAGGATCGCCGTACGCGTTTAGCACCCAACTTCCGCCGTCCGATCCACCGCGCTCCTCCCGGATCGCGTTTTCCGACTTGGCCAGATGCCGCGCGGGCACAAAGTGCAGACGCCCGTACGACGTGGATGCCACATCCATGCTGTTTCAGCGACATGGCTGGGACATCCACGCCTTATGCGCGCCGGCACGGCGAGCCGGAGCGTGTATCACCGGTCACGGAAGTCTACTGAAAGCACGGGAGCACCACGGAGCGGCGCCTGCTCAGCTCGCGTGGGGCGCCTGCCCGGCGCGTGGGGCGCCTGCCCGGCGCGCGTGGCGCCTGCCCGGCGCTGGCGTGCGTCAGCGTGGCCGGCTTTCGGCGGCCACCACCACCGCCGGAGCGGGGGAGGTCCTGCGGCCGGCCCGCGAGCGGGATATGGCGACGCCCGCCAGGCACAGGGCGCCGCCGGCGATGGTGAGCCACTGGGGCACCTGGCCGAGGATGAGCCACGACATGAGGACGACCAGGCCGGGGACCGCGTAGGTGGTGGCGCCCATCTTCCCCGAGGTGGTCCGCGCGAGCGCGTAAGCCCACGTGGTGAAGCCCAGCATGGTCGGGAAGATGCCCAGGTAGACGACGTTCAGCGCGGCGCTCGCCGGGGCCGAACCGAGCTGGGCCACCAACTGCCCGGCGAAGGGCAGGCACGCCGTCGTCCCGGCGAAGCAGCCGAACGTGGTCACCTGGACGGCCGAGGCGTGGCCCAGGGCCGGCTTCTGGAACACCACGCCCGCCGCGTAGCAGACGGCCGCGACCACGCACAGGACCACGCCGAGGACCGAACTGCGGCCGCCGCCCGACTCCGAGACGCCGACAACGATGGCTCCGGCGAGCGACACGGCCATCCCGGCGCCCAGCCGCCGCGGGAACCCCTCGCGCAGCAGCCTGCCGCCGAGCAGCGCGATCAGGATCGGGCCGATGGTGACGACCATCGCGGCGGTGCCCGCGTCGACCTCGCGTTCGCCCCAGTTGAGCGTGATCATGTAGAGCCCGAACCACAGCACCCCGGAGCCGGCGATGCCGGGCCATGCCGCCCGGGGAGGCCAGCCATCGCCGCTGGCCAGCCACATCGCGCCGAGCGCGAGCGAGGCCACCAGCAGGCGTCCGAGCGCCAGCGCGCCCGGTGAG
>Ga0318492_10000166_pt1 | contig 17452 bp, 14 predicted proteins | sample GRESIP108b1f22_FD_203292 | JGI IMG/M metagenome (GOLD analysis project Ga0318492, IMG submission 203292) | Tropical soil microbial communities from Luquillo Experimental Forest, Puerto Rico - GRE.SIPMG.108b1f22 | ecosystem: Environmental > Terrestrial > Soil > Tropical forest > Bulk soil... | reverse complement strand
GGCCAGCACCGCCGGGTTCGGTTATGAGCTCACCCAGCCCAGGCAGCCGCCGGCCAACACCGGCCTGGCGTCCTGGCTGTTCGACCACCACCTCACCTACGGCCTCAGCGGCTACTGGACCAGCAGCAGCGTCACCGTGAACGGCGGCCAGCGGGTCAAGGTCAGGGCCCTGATGCAGTACACCCTGAAGCCGGACCTGTGGATGGCGAAGGCCGACTGGTACGACCCCAAGCTGCACAGCGCCAACTTCGTCATCCTGGACAGCCAGCCGGGCAACTTCTCGCACTGGGAGCCGTACCAGCTGGTCAAGAGGTACTTCGGCACCCCCGCCAAGATCTACCACACCGGCCCGTACACCATCATGGTCTGGAACAGGAACCTGCTGACGGCCCTGCCGGACGACGACCCGCCGCGCGCCGCTCCCGGCCAGTTTGACGTCGGCCAGTTACGCCCCGGAGGGCTACGAACCGGTGAACCTGCGCTGCGCGATCACTATCAGGGCGGGCATCGTCAGCGCGGCCAGCGAAGGGAGCAGCCAGGCCCCGAGCGTCCGCCGCGGGGTGGCCAGCAGGATGATCACGGCCAGCAGGTACACCTCGATGAAGGAGCGCATGTCCGCGTCCAGGCTGCTCCAGGTGCTCGGCGTGACGACGCAGATCTCCACCAGGTAGAGGACGAACGCCAGCCGTTCGTGCCCCGGCGCGCTGGTGGCCCGCAGGCAGAGCAGGGCCGCGACCGAGAAGAAGACGAGGATGGCCAGTTCCAGGAACCATAGGTCGTACTGCTCGAACTGATGCAGGTGGATGTGGGCGAGGTTGTGCCGGAACGCCTCGAGCGGGGCGATGAACGGAGTCCCGGCGTTCCGGCCGCCGTCGGCGAGCAACGGGACGCTTCCGGTTGCGACCTTCACCACGACCTGCCAGGCCGCGAAGGCCACCGCGGGCACCGCCCAGGCCAGATCCTCGCGGCCGGGCCGCGCGCGGCCGCGCAGCATGCCGATCACCCGCAGGATGGCGATGGCGGCCACCGCTACCATGACCGTTTCCCTGGTCAGCGCCCCGAAGGTCAGCAGCGCGGCGGCCAGTACCGGACGGCGGCTCCGGACCGCGAGCAGGCCGGCCAGCAGGCAAACGGCGGCGAGCGGCTCCGCGGTATCCCGGGACAGGCTGGTGAGGAGGCCGAAGTACCCGGGGATCAGCAGCCCGGCCAGCGCGTGCCGTCCGCCCTGGCGGGCGAACAGGGCGCCCAGGTAGCCGAGCGCGCCGATGGCGGCGATGTTGAGCGCGACCAGCGTGACCGGGACCAGGAAGTGCTGCCCGGCCGAGACCACCCAGGTGAGCACGGGATAGCCGATCCGCATGTACCGGTAGGGCCGGTCCATGGTGATGCCGTACGCGGTGTGGTGGAAGTTCAGCGGGTTGAGCGCCAGCCGGTAGAAGAACTGCCCGTCGTAGCCGTACGTCTTGGCCACCGGCATGCCGGGCGGCAGCTGGGACGGCGTGGCGAAGTGCCGGCCGACCAGGATGAACCGGCTGATGTGGCCGTGCGCCCAGGTCTGCCAGCGGACCAGGGTGAAGGCCACCGCGGCGAGCGTGGCGATCAGCGCGGCCACGGCGGGGCGGTCGGTCCTGGACGCTAGCGAGCGGGACGGAGGGACGGCGGGTTGCGAGCCGTCGGGCAGGACCGAGCCCGCGACCCGCGCATGGGCCGCCGGGTGCTCCTGACCAGGCATGCTGCATCCTCACCCAAGGCGGTCCTGACCGGGAACACCGCCAAGCTTGCGCGCCGCGAGCTTACCGTAAGCGGTGCCCGCCCGCTGCCTGGGGCCAGGCCAATCTGCGGCGACAACGGGGTAACAAGGCCGGTAGCCAGGCGGCTATGGCGGTAAGGTGAAGCGCCAGACACGTACGGGGGGCCTTTCATGGTGCCTCCAAAGGCCCCCGGAGGCCTGCCGTATCAGCCGGAGGTATACGCGGTGACCAATTTGCCTGATCAGGTCGACCGAGATGTGGTCGTCATCGGAGGGTGCGGGCACGTGGGCCTGCCGCTCGCGCTGGCGTTCGCCGACCGGGGCGCCCGGGTCGGTATCTACGACGTGAGCGAGACGGCGGTCGCCACGGTCAACTCGGGCCGGATGCCCTTCGCCGAACCCGGCGCGGACGAGGTACTGCACCGGGTGCTCGCCGACGGGCGCCTGGTGGCGTCGGCCGATCCCGCAATCGTGGCCACGGCGGAGCACGTGATCGTGGTCATCGGTACCCCGGTCGACGAGCACCTGAACCCCAAGCAGATCGCCATCACCAAGGCGCTCGGCGGCTGCTCGGGCTTCCTCAGGGACGGACAGCTTCTCGTCCTGCGCAGCACCGTGTTCCCCGGCGTGACGGCGCTGGTGGAGAAGATGATGGCCAGGCTGGGGCGGCAGATTGAGGTCGCCTTCTGCCCGGAGCGGATCGCCGAGGGCAAGGCCATGACCGAACTGTTCGAGCTGCCGCAGATCGTCTCCTCCCGCACGCCGGCCGGGACGAAGCGGGCGTCCGCGCTGTTCGGCAGGCTGACCAGCAAGATCGTGGTGATGTCGCCGGAAGAGGCGGAGCTGGCCAAGCTGTTCACCAACGTCTGGCGCTACATCAAGTTCGCCACCGCGAACCAGCTGTACATGATGGCCAACGAGCAGGGCCTGGATTTCGACCGGATCCGGCGCGGGCTCGCCGAGGACTACCCGCGGGCGGCGGACATGCCCGCTGCTGGCTTCGCGGCCGGGCCCTGCCTGTTCAAGGACACGATGCAGCTCGCGGCCTTCAACCACAACAATTTCCCGCTCGGGCACGCGGCGATGGCGGTCAACGAAGGCCTGCCGCTCTACCTGGTGCACCGGCTGGAGCAGCGGTTCGACCTGGGGTCGATGACCGTCGGGATCCTCGGCATGGCGTTCAAGGCGGGTTCGGACGACATCAGGTCGAGCCTTTCCTACAAGCTCAAGCGGATCCTGGCGTTCAAGGCCGACGCGGTGCTGTGCACCGACCCGTACGTGACCGTCGACCCCGACCTGCTGCCGCTCGAGGAAGTCCTGACCCGTTCCGACCTGCTCGTGGTGGGCGCCCCGCATCCGGAGTACCGGGGACTGGTGGTCGACAAGCCGGCCGCCGACGTCTGGGACGTGCTCGGGAGCGGGGTCAAGGTCTAATGACCGAGCGTCCCCGCGTCTCGGTGGTGGTGCCCGCCTACAACGAGGGCGAGGGGGTCATCAGCGTACTCGACCGGCTGTTCGAGTCGGTGCGGCTGCCGTCCGAGGTGCTGGTGGTCGTCGACTCGGCCGACGACACGACCGTCCCGGTCGCCGAGGACTACGGCCAGAAGGAGCCCCGGCTGAGGTGCCTCGTCAACACCTACGGCCGGGGACCTGCCAACGCCATCAGGTTCGGTATCGACGCCGCGACCGCGCCGGTGGTCGTGGTCACCATGGCGGACGGCTGCGACGACGCCAGGCAGATCGACGAACTGGTCCGGCTGGTCGAACGGGGGGTCGCGGTGGCCGCCGCGTCCCGCTACATGCCAGGCGGCCAGCAGGTCGGCGGCCCTGTCCTGAAGGGCACGATGTCCCGCCTGGCCGGCCGCTCGCTGCGGACGTTCGCCCACGTCGGCACCAGGGACGCGACGAACTCGTTCAAGGCCTACTCCACCGAATTCGTCAGGCAGGTCGGCATCGATTCCAGGGACGGGTTCGAGATCGGCATCGAGCTGACCGCGAAGGCCAAGCGGCTGCGCCTGCCGGTAGCCGAGATCCCCACGATCTGGCTGGACCGGCAGGCCGGGGTGTCGAACTTCAAGATCGCGCGATGGGTGCCCAGCTATCTGCGCTGGTATCGTTTCGCGTTCGGACCGCGGCTGACCGCCGATCAGGTGCGGGACCGCGGGACGGCTGGTCCGCCTGAGCCGGAGCAACGAAAAGGAGCACAGGAGTCCTGATGGAGCAGGTGCTGGTCAGCGGGTCCGCTGGCTTCATCGGCGGGTACGTGGTCGAAGAGTTGCTGAATCGCGGCTACGCCGTGGTGGGCCTGGACGACTTTTCCAAGTACGGGAAGGTCAGGAAGTCCTACGACGACGATCCGCGTTACCGCCTCGTCGAAGGCGACGCCAGGGACGTGGGGCTGATGAGCCGGCTGCTGGCCGACTGCGACCACTTCATCGCCGGCGCCGCCATGATCGGCGGGATCTCGTACTTCCACACCTACGCCTATGACCTGCTCGCGACCAACGAGCGGATCATCGCCGCCTCCTGTGACGCCGCGATCGCCGCGCACCGGGACGGCCGGCTGCGCAAGGTCACCTACCTGTCCTCGTCGATGGTCTTCGAGAGCGCCGACGAATGGCCGTCCTACGAAGGACAGCAACGGGAGATCCCGCCGCCGCTGTCGTCCTACGGATTCCAGAAGCTGGCGGTGGAGTACTTCGCCCGGGCCGCCTGGGATCAGTACGAGCTTCCCTACACCCTGGTGCGCCCGTTCAACTGCGTGGGCATCGGCGAGAGCCGGGCCCTGGGCGACCGGGAGATCCTGTCAGGGAACGTCGAGCTCGCGATGAGCCACGTGGTCCCCGACCTGGTGCAGAAGGTGCTCAGGGGCCAGGACCCGCTGCACATCCTGGGTTCCGGCGAGCAGGTACGGCACTACACCTACGGCGGCGATCTCGCCGCCGGGGTGGTGACCGCGATGGAACACGAGGATGCCCTCAACGAGGACTTCAACCTGTCGACCGCGGAAAGCACCACCGTCAGGCAGCTGGCCGAGCTCATCTGGCGCAAGGTCAAGGGCGAGGGCGTCCCGCTGCGGCTCGTCCACGACGACCCGTTCCAGTACGACGTCCAGCGCCGGGTGCCGGACACGGAGAAGGCCAAGAAGGTGCTCGGCTTCGAAGCCACCACCACGCTCGATCAGATGCTCGACGAGGTCATTCCCTGGATCGACGCGGCCATCAAGGCGGGAACCATCTGAGTCATGGCGGCCGGCGGCGAGAAGGTGGAGGCGGCCGGGCTCACCGACCCGGACCAGGGAACGCCAGGAACCCCGGAAACCGCCATCGCCGCCAGCGCCGCCGCTGACGCGGCGCCGGGACGGCGGCCGTGGTGGGTCTGGGCGGTTCCGTTCGCCGCGCTGTTCGCCCTGCTCTGCGTGCGGAACCGCTTCCTGTTCACCACCCGCCTGTACGAGCAGGGCGACGGCGGCGCCAACTCCATCCTGATCGAGCAGGCCAGGCACTTCACCCTGCTCGTCGGCAACTACTCGCGCGAGCGCTTCAACCATCCCGGCCCGGCGTACATGTACGCGCAGGCCATCGGCGAGTACCTGTTCCAGAACGCGCTGCACGTGGTGCCGACCGCGTGGAACGCCCACATGCTCTCGGTGTTCGCCCTGAACTGCGCGTTCGTCGCGCTGGCCACCGGGGTCGCCTACGGGTGGACGCGCTCGCTGCGTGGCGCCGCGGCCTGCTTCGCCGTCTTCGCCGGCTTCGTGATCGCCTACCCGCCGATCCTGAACTCGGACTGGATGCCGTACATGTACGTGCTGGCGTACATGGTGTTCATCCTCGCGGCCGGATCGGTGGCGGCCGGCCGCGCCCCGGACGCCTGGATCTTCGCGCTGACCGGCTGGTTCCTCATCCACGGGCACGCCTGCTTCCTGCTCTTCGTGCCCGCCGTCACGGCAGCCGTGCTCGCCGCCGTGCTGTTTCCTCATCGGCACGCGCTGCGCGCGCAGACCGCGCGCTTCTTCCGCGAGCAGCGCCGGGCCTGGGTGCCGGTCGCGGTCATAACGGCCGTCTTCGCGCTGCCGATCGTGGTCAACCTGGCGCTGCACTGGCCGGGCGACTTCGGCAAGTACATCTCCTACGGGGGCTCCGGCCGGGCCGGCGGCCACGGGGTACAGCAGGTGGCGGACTACGCGCTGTGGTTCTGGTGGCCGCACCAGTACGCCTGGCTCGCGCCGCTGCTCGGCTACCCGGTGGCCCTCGCCGCCGTCTTCTGGCTCGCCCGGCGCCCGCTGCGCGGGTTCCTGCTGGCGCTGCTCGCCGTCAACGTGGTCTCCTCGCTGGCGTTCCTGTTCTACACCGCGGCCGGGATCGACAACCTGAGCGAGTACTACATCGGCTACTTCTACTGGTCGGCACCCCTGATCACGGTGCTGGTCATCGTGCTGGCCGCGGTCGAGGCGCCCGCCGCCCGGCGGCTGAGCACCGGCGTCGCGCTGGTCGCCGCGGTGGCGGCCGTGGCGGCGCTCGCGGTGATCCCGGGCACCCGCACCGGCAGCACCAACGACATCGACGAGGCCCTGCCGCATGTGGTGGCCACCCTGGCCGCACGGGCGCACGGGAAGACGATCGTGCTGCACATCGACCAGCCGGCCTGGGTCGAGACGGCCGGGTTCCTGGTCCAGGCGGAGCGCACCGGGGTCAGGGCCTGCCTGCACGATCCGTGGTACACCTTCCTGATGACCAGGCAGTTCATCTGCACGCCGGAGCAGGCCGCGAGCGGCCAGGCCTACTGGTTCTACACGCCGGGCGGCCTGCCGCCGCACGCGCAGGTCCTCCTGCGCTTCAGCGGCATCGCGGTCGTGCCCGCCTCGCCGTGACGCACGTCGGGCGCGAACGGGAGGAGGCTCCCGCCCAGACCGCCCCGCCCGCCAGGACACCGGCGGCCGCGCTCGCGGTCCGGGCCGGCCTGGTCGCGCTGGTGGCGGCGGTCCTGTTCTTCTGCTACTGGCGCCAGTCGCAGGCGGCGCCGCTCTCCTCCGACGGCTCGTCGAACGTGCTGCAGGCCTGGGACATGCTGCACGGCAACCTGCTGCTGCAGAACTGGTGGGTGTCGGACGTGTCCTTCTACACCACCGAACTGCCGCAGTACATGCTGATCGGGGCGCTGACCGGGCTGGGTCCCTGGGTGGTGCACGCGGCCGCGGCCATGACCTACACGCTGCTCGTGCTGCTCGCCGCGGTACTGGCCAAGGGCCGCAGCCACGGCTCCGCCGGGTGGGGGCGCGCCCTGCTGGCCGCGGGCCTGATGCTGTCGCCCCAGCTCGGCGCCACCTCGATCCTGCTGCTCTCGCCGGACCACACCGGGACCGCGGTGCCCCTGCTGGTCATCTGGCTGCTGATCGATCGCGCGCGGCCCCGCTGGTACGTGCCGGTACTGGTGTGCCTGCTGTTCACCGCGACGATGGTGGCCGACTCGATCATCCTGCTGACCGGCATCGTCCCGCTGGTGCTGGTCGGCGCGGGGCGCGCGCTGGCCGGGCTGATCAGGCGCGGGAAGCGGCGCACGACCCGATGGTACGAGCTGAGCCTGGCCGGCGCGGCGGCCGTGGCCGGGGTGGCCGGATCGTTCGGGCCGCGGGTGATGGCCGCCCTGGGCGGGTACCAGCAGTCACCCGTCGTGGCCGGCCTGGACCTGAGCCAGCTGCAGCACGGGTCGTGGGTGACCCTCCAGGCGTTCCTCGAGCTCTTCGGCGCGAACGTCTTCGACACCAGCTTCTTCGGCGCCCGGCCCGCGCTCGAGGTCGTCTTCGTAGCGGTGCACCTGGCCGGGGCGATCCTGGCGGCCTGGGCGCTCGGGGTGGGCCTGGCCCGGATCTTCCGGTTCGGCGAGCTGATCGTGCCGGTGTTCGCGGTGGCCATCGTGGCCAACGTGGGCGCCTACATGATCAGCACGCACGCGCAGGACCTGCTCGGCGCGCGCGAGATGGCGGCAGTGCTGCCGCTCGGCGCGGTGCTGGCCGGCCGCGTCCTGGGTGACCGGATAGCGGCCTGGACCCGGGCGGCGAAGGGCTGGTTCGTCCCGGTGCTCTCCGTGCTGGCCGCCGGCTACCTCGCCGCGCTCGGATTCGGCGCCGCCCAGGCCGTGGTTCCGGCCCAGAACCAGCCCTTGGCCAACTGGCTGGCGGCGCACGGGCTCACCCGCGGGCTGGCCACCTACTGGCAAGCCAACGGCACGACCGTGGCCAGCCGCGGCCAGGTCGAGCTCAGCGCGGTGGTGCAGGATGTCCGCGACCGCCTCGTGCCGTACCTGTGGGAGACCGACCTGGCGAATTACGACCCGGCGCGGAACTACGCGAACTTCGTCGTGGCGGACGGTCCCTCCGCGCTGCCCGGCATGCAGCTATCCGCGCAGCTCACGTTCGGCCGCCCGGCGCGGATCTATTACGCCGACGGTTACACCATCCTGGTCTGGAACACCAACCTGCTGGCCAAGCTGGACCGGCTCCCTTAGGGGCGCGCAGGAGCATAACTCGCAGAGTTTCCTGGCCTGGCGCGTGCACCACCCGTCACCGCTTTCACAGCCCCACGTATCGTGGACCAAAACCCGCTGAATCTGGGGGGTAAATGTCCACGATGACGTGATCTTGTTCGGAAGCGGGACGGTCAGCCGACCTTAGGTTAATAGCCGACGCGTCCTTAGTACCCTTAGCACCCCTTAGTCACATGTACAGGATGCGGCGCCTGGCCACCACGGCCAGCGCGGGCAGCACGCAGGCGGCGATCATGCCCAGGTACGGCCAGGACAGGTAGCGCCGCGGCGTGCTCACCAGCAGCACCAGCGCCATCACGTAGGGCTCGATGAGAGAGCGCCCCTCGCCGAACGTACTGGTCCAGATCTGACTGGACAGCAGGCCGAGCTGGAGCACGAAGAAGACGAACGCGAGCCGCTCGTGCCCCGGCGCGGTGGTGATCATCAGCACCGCGAACCCGGCCAGGATGAAGATCGCCAGCGTGGCGTACTCGAGCGTGGCGATGTCGATCGGGCTCAGGTGCGCGGTGTTGAGGTGCGCGGCGTTGTGCTTGAGCGCGTCGACGAGCGCGGTGAACGGCACGGTCAGATTCCGGCCGCTGTTGGCCAGCAGCGGGAACTCGCCCTTGACCACGACGTGCACCGCGAGCTCTATCAGCCCGAACCCGGCGACCGGGGCGAGCCAGGTCAGGTCGGCCAGGCCCGGGTTGGCGCGGCGCCTGACGACCGCGATCAGCCGGGTGACGGCGATCGCGGCCGGGGCGAACAAGATGGTCTCCCTGGTGATCGCGCCGTAGGTGAACAACGCGGCGGCCAGCAGGTACATCCGGGTCCCGCCCCGCCGGTACGCGAGCAGGCCGCCCAGCATGCACGCCTCGGCCACCGGCTCGGCGGTGTCCCGGCCCACGCTGATGACCAGGCCGAAATAGGCGACGAAGGCGAGCCCCCACAGCGCGTGCCGGCCGGCCTGCTGGGCGAACATACCGCCAAGTATGGCCATGGCCGCCACCGCGAAGAGGTTGAGCACGACCAGCACGACGGGCACCAGCTGATGCTGGCCGAGCGAGAAGATCCAGGCCAGGATCGGGTACCCGATGCGCGTGTACCGGTAGGACTGGTCCATCGTGATGCCGAACGCGGTGGCGTGCCAGTTGGCCGGGTCCAGCGCCAGCCGATAGTAGAACTGGCCGTCATAGCCCGCCGACGGCACCAGGAGCAGGCCGCGGGGGAGCTGGGCCCGGTGCGTGTAGGTGTGCCCGGCCATGATGAACAGGCTGAGATGCCCCTTGGCCCAGATCTGCCAGCGGGCCAGGGCAAAACCGAGCCAGCCGAGGAAGGCGATGATCCCCGGTACCAGCGGCCGGTTCAGCCTTGACCATAGCGACGGCGGGCGTTGCCGGAGAGACCTGTCCTCTTCCGACGTCGACGTGAGCTGCAACCGCGAGCCTCCACCATGGCTATCTCAGCGTGAAGGGATTTCTTGGCCAGGCGCGCGCAGCCTATCAGAGGACCCCTTACGCTGTGACAGGCTGCAACGAATACCATCCGCTCGCGAGGATGACATCGAGCCCGAAGGACCTGGTGGCTGCCGTGCCGAGAAGCGGGACGCCGGAGAGGGCCTCCGCATCGCCCCCTGCCGCCCCGGCCCGAGACGACGCCCGGGCCGCGGCCCAGCCGGAAACGGGGCGCGCGCCCGCCCGGCGGGCATCCGCCCGCCGCCTGCTCGCCGTGGCGGCGACCGCGCTGGCCGTGGCCTTGCTCTTCCTCGCCTACCTGCGGGTATCCCGGACGTACCCGGAGAACTCCGACGAGTCCAACGACCTGCTGATGGCCTGGGACATGCTGCACGGCAACGTGCTGCTGCACGGCTGGTACCTGTCCGACGTCTCGTTCATCACGACCGAGCTGCCGCAGTACGCCCTGCTGGTGTGGCTGTTCGGGCTGCACACCGACACCGCCCACATCGCGGCGGCGATGACGTACACCCTGGTCATGATCCTCTCGGTGCTGCTGGCCCGGGGCCGGGTATCCCGCCGCGAGGGCCGGGCGCGGATGCTGCTGACGGCGGGCCTCATGTTCGCCCCGCAGCTCGGCGTCGGCGTCTTCGTCCTGCTGCTGTCCCTCGGGCACATCGGCACGGCGGTCCCGCTCCTGATCATCTGGCTGGTCATCGACCGGTGCCCGCCGCGCCCGTGGGTACCGGTCCTGGTCGGGCTGCTGCTGACCTGGGTGCTCATCGCCGACCCCCTGGTCCTCCTGGTCGCCGTCGTGCCGCTGGTGGCGGTGTGCGCGACGCGCGTCGCCCGTGACCTGGCCCGGCGGCAGGACGATCGGGCCCGGGCTGTCCTGCGTGCCCGCTGGTACGAGCTGTCCCTGGCCGTGGCGGCCGTCGCCGCCCAGGGCCTGGCGTCGCTGTCCGGACACCTGCTCCAGGCTTACCTGCACCCGGTGCCCTACCAGCTTGCCCCGGTGCACACCTGGCCCAAGCACGCCTGGGTGACCGCGAAGGGGCTGCTCGCGTTGTTCGGCGCCAAGCCCGAGGGGCCGCCCGCCGCGATGGCCTTCGCGCTGCTCCACCTGGCCGGGGTGGCGCTGGTGGCCTGGGCGGTGCTGCGGGTGGCGCGGCGCTTCCTGTCCTGGCCGGACATGATCAGCCAGATCCTGCTCGTCGCGATGGTCCTCAACGTGGTCGCGTACGTGCCGAGCACGCTGGCCAACGCGACCGACCTGAACGCCCGTGAGTTCGCCGTCGTGCTGCCGTTCGGGGCGGTCCTGGCCGGCCGGACGCTGGCCGTCAGCCTCCTGGACGGCAGGCGGAGCCCGGCCCTGCTGGCCGGCGCGGCCGGCGCTCTGCTGGCCGGCTATGCGGCCAGCCTCGGCTGGGCCGCCGCCCAGCCGTCGGTCCCCGCGATGAACGCACGGCTGGTGACGTTCCTGTCCGCGCACCACCTGACCAGCGGCATCGGCGGGTACTGGGAGTCGAGCGTGGTCACCGTGGGCAGCGACGGCGCCGTCACCATCCGGGCCGTGCTGCCCGGCACGCTGCAGCCGGACCTGTGGGAGGCCAAGGGCTCCTGGTACGACCCCGGCTCGAACCGGGCGAACTTCCTGGTCACCAGCAGCACGCCCGGGTTCTTCAACTACTGGCAGCCCAACCGGGCCGCGCTGGCGGCGTTGGGCCGTCCGGTCAGGACGTACCACGTCGGTCCCTACACCGTGTACGTCTACGACAAGAACCTCCTGGCTGAACTGCCGCACCACTGACCTCACGGGCCGGCAACACGGAAGGGATGCTGTTGTCAGGGGACGACGGGACGTAGCCTTGGCGTGTGGATCGGCGAATATACGGGGTCGAGAACGAGTACGGCGTTACCTGCACCTTCCGCGGGCAGCGCCGGCTCTCGCCCGACGAGGTGGCGCGCTATCTGTTCCGGCGCGTGGTGTCATGGGGCCGTAGCAGCAACGTCTTCCTCAGGAACGGGGCGCGGCTCTATCTCGACGTGGGCAGCCACCCGGAATACGCCACCCCGGAATGCGACAACGTGCTCGACCTGGTGGCCCACGACAAGGCGGGGGAGCGGATCCTGGAGGGTCTGCTCGTCGACGCCGACCGGCGGCTGCGTGAGGAAGGCATCGCCGGCGACATCTACCTGTTCAAGAACAACACCGACTCCGCGGGCAACTCCTACGGCTGCCACGAGAACTACCTGGTCGGCCGGCACGGCGAGTTCGGCAGGCTGGCCGACATCCTGATCCCGTTCCTGGTCACCCGGCAGGTGATCTGCGGCGCCGGCAAGGTGCTGCAGACGCCTCGGGGCGCGGTGTACTGCGTGAGCCAGCGGGCCGAGCACATCTGGGAGAGCGTGTCCTCGGCCACCACCAGGTCCCGCCCGATCATCAACACCAGGGACGAGCCGCACGCCGACGCCGAGCGCTTCCGCCGGCTGCACGTGATCGTCGGCGACTCCAACATGAGCGAGACCACCACGCTGCTCAAGATCGGGTCGACCGACCTGGTGCTGCGGATGATCGAGGCCGGCGCGATCATGCGCGACCTGACCCTGGACAACGCGATCCGGGCGATCCGCGAGGTCAGCCACGACATGACCGGGCGCAGCCGGGTCCGGCTGGCCAACGGGCGCGAGCTGTCCGCCCTGGAGATCCAGTACGAGTACCTGAACCGGGCCAAGGACTTCACCACCAAGAACGGTGCCGACCCGGTCAGCAAGCGGGTCCTCGACATGTGGGAGCGGGCGCTGTCCGCGATCGAGACCGGCAACCTCGACATGATCGCGCGGGAGATCGACTGGGTGACCAAGTACCAGCTGATCGAGCGCTACCGGGCCCGGCACGACCTGCCGCTGTCCTCGCCCCGGGTAGCCCAGCTCGACCTGGCCTACCACGACGTGCACCGCGGCCGTGGCCTGTACTACCTGCTGCAGCGGGCCGGGGCGGTGGAGCGGGCGGCCCGCGACATCGACATCTTCGAGGCCAAGTCGGTCCCGCCGCAGACGACCCGGGCCAGGCTGCGCGGCGAGTTCATCCGCCGGGCCCAGGAGAAGCGGCGCGACTTCACCGTCGACTGGGTGCACCTCAAGCTGAACGACCAGGCCCAGCGGACGGTGCTGTGCAAGGACCCGTTCCGGTCGGTGGACGAGCGGGTCGAGAAGCTGATCGCCGGAATGTAGGCCGGCCACCCCGGCTCGGCGGACCCAGTAGGCTGACGGGGCTGACATCCACCACTCTTGAGGTTTTCATGCGACGCTTCCTCGCGCTCATCGCCATCCCCCTGCTGGCCTGCGTGGTCCTCGCGGGCTGCGGCGGGTCGTCGAAATCGACCGCCTCTTCCTCCGCATCCGCCGCCTCCTCCCCGGGCGCGAACACGGCCGTGACCGCGACCGGAGCGTTCGACAAGGCGCCGAAGGTGACCATCCCGAAGGCCAACGCGGGTAACAGCCTCACGGTCAAGACGCTCATCCAGGGCACCGGTACCACCTTGACCAAGAAGGACGCCCTGGCCGCCAACTTCGTGCTGTACTTCTGGCAGGGCACCAGTTCCTCACTGAAGGCCAACACCTACGGCGGCAGCCCCACGGTGATTGGCGGGACGATGCTGCCGGGCCTGGAGTCCGCGCTGATCGGCAAGAAGGTCGGCAGCCGCATCCTCGCCGTCATCCCGCCCGCGCAGGGCTACGGCACCTCGGGCAACGCGCAGCTCGGCATCACCGGCAGCACCACGCTGGTGTTCGTCATCGACGTGCTGAAGGCCTACTCCGACACCGCGGGCGCGATGGGCGCCCAGGTGTCGTCCGGCGGCGGCAACCTGCCCACCGTCGCCGCCAAGTTGGGCACCGCACCCACCCTGACCTTCCCGTCCTCCTCGCCGCCCAGCGCCCTGGTGACCAAGACGCTGGTCAAGGGCGGCGGCGCGAAGGTGGCCAAGGGCGATTACGTCATCGCGCAGTACGTCGGCTACATCTGGCGGACCAAGAAGGTCTTCGGCTCCTCCTGGTCATCGGGCTCGCCGTTCGGCTTCGTCATCGGCGCGTCGCCCGAGCAGGTGATCCCCGGCTGGGACAAGGGCCTGGTCGGCCAGACCGCGGGCAGCCGGGTGATGCTCTCCATCCCGCCAGCCCAGGGTTACGGCAGCTCCGGCGCGTCCCAGGCCGGCATCAAGGGCAACGACACCCTGGTGTTCGTGGTCGACATCATCGACACGCTCCATCACGGCTGATCCGCCGATCCTGGCGCAGCAGGCGGTCGGCGTGCCGGCCGGCCGCCGCCGCGGCCAGGAAATAGGCGAGATCCTCGTCCAGCCCGCGGCCCATGGTCGACAGCTGTGCCGGGCACGCCCGCAGCGCTGACTCGAGGCCGTCGACCGGCACGGTGACGACCTCGTGCCGCCCGCCCAGCGGGGCGGCCTCGGCCGCCACCCGTGCGCCGAACTCCCCGGCCAGCGCGGGCACCACCACGTCGGCCCGGGCCAGCGCGACCCGGCCGTAGGCGGTCAGGCTGTGGTGCGAGACGCCGCGGTGCCTCATCCGCGGGTCGGCGTCGCTGATCCGCAGCGACGCCACCGGGCGCCCGCCCAGCGCGGCCACGGCGTTGATCGCCTCGCCCGCCGCCACCCCGGAGAAGCCCCACCGGGTCCCGGTGCCGAGGTTGCCGGGCCCCTGCGCGATCACCGCGATATCGGCACCGAGCACATGCCGCGCGGCGAGCAGGCCGGTGTGCACGGTCACGGTCTCCAGGTCCCCGCCGAACGACTGCCCGGTGCTCACCGTGGCCGCCAGCCAGCCCGCCTCGCGGAGCGTGGCGCAGCTGCGCGAGAACCAGGCCGGCAGCGCCCCGCCGTCCTGCATCACGTACACCACCCGGGGCGCCCCGCCGGAGCCCGGGCGGTCGGTCCGGGACCGTTCGGCCGAGAAGACGCCGGCCAGCACGGCCGGGAGGGCCGAATGCAGGTCGGCCACCACCACGGGCATCCCGCCGATGTCGTCCGCGTCGCGCAGCACCTCGTGGTGCGGCGAGCCCTGCTCGTCCGCGCCGAGCACGCATGCCTGCAGTGGCGAGTAGCGGGCCTTGACCAGGTGACCGGGTAGCTCGGGGTCGGGCGGCAGCCGGTCGGGAACCGCGACCACCAGGGCGTAACCGCCGGTGCCCAGGCCCAGGTCGAGCGCGGTGGTGTTGACCAGCACCCGGTCGCCGGGCCGGGGACGGCCGGTCAGCGCCGGGTAGGCCAGCGCCCGTACCTGCGCCCCTTCCCCCGGTGCGCCGTCCACCGATACGTCCAGCTCGACCGCGCCCGGCCACTCGCGGCGCGTCCCGCCGGCCGTGCCGTTCCGCCATGTGATCATCCCGGCACTCTAGCCAATACGCTTCCTGGGGTCGTTCCCCCCGGGCTAGCACTTCCTGCGAGACAATAACCTGGAGCCATCTGGAGGCTTCGGAGGGATCATGTCCAAGCGCAAGACTGAGCGGCTGCTTGGCCTTGTCGTCTGCCTGCTCTCCACCAGGCGCTACCTCACCGCCGAGCAGGTCCGCGCGGCCGTGCCGGGCTACCCCGAACAGGACGACCTGTTCAAGCGGATGTTCGAGCGGGATAAGGAGGATCTCCGCGAGCTCGGCGTGCCGCTGGAGACCGGTGTCAACCATCCGTTCGACGACGACCCCGGCTACCGGATCAGGCAGCAGGCCTATCAGCTGCCTGAACTGCGGCTGGAGGCGGACGAGGCGGCCGTGCTCGGCCTGGCCGCGCGGGTCTGGCGACGGGCCGAGCTGGCCGGAGCCGCCGCCGGGGCGCTGCTGAAGCTGCGGGCCGCCGGCATTGACGCCGACCTGGACGGCGCAGACGAGCACTCGCCGGTGCCGCCGGGTATAGAGCCCCGGCTGGGCACGCCCGAGCCTGCCTTCGGGCCGCTGTGGGAGGCGGTCAGGGACCGCCGTCCGGTCACGTTCAGCTACCGCGCGGCCGGGCGGAGCGACCCGCAGCGGCGCGAGCTGGAGCCGTGGGGCGTGGTTAACCGGCACGGCCGCTGGTACGTGGCCGGCTGGGACCGGGGACGCAACGCCATCCGGGTGTTCCGGCTCGGCCGGATCGCGGGCCCGGTGAAGTTCTGCGGCCCGGCCGGCCGGGTGACCGTGCCGGAGGGCACCGACGTGCGCGAGCTGGTCCGCGACTGGGACTCCGCGCCCGCCCAGGAGCACCCCGCCCTGCTCAGGGTGCGGGCCGGAGCCGGCGTCGGGCTGCGCCGGCACGCCGTCTCCGTGCGGGCCGACGAGTCGGCGCCGGGATGGGACCTGGTCACCACGCGGTTCGCGGACCTGGGCTGGTTCGCCGATTACGCCGCCTCGTTCGGCCCGGACGTGGTGGTCCTCGACCCGCCGGACCTGCGCGAGGCCGTGCTCCGCCGCCTCAAGGGAGTGCTGGCATGACGGCCCTGGTGACCTCGACCGAGCGGCTGCAGCGGCTGCTCGCGCTGGTGCCCTACGTGATGAGCAGGAAAGTGGTGGGCCTGGCCGAGACGGCGGAGGCGTTCGGGATCAGCGAGCGTGACCTCGTCGACGACCTGAACCTGCTGTGGTGCGTCGAGCTGCGCGCTCCTGACCCCTACTGCCCGATCGACCTGTCCTACGAGGGCGGCGAGATCGCCGTCAGCCAGGCCGAATCCATGCGCCGGCCGCTCCGGCTGGCGGTCGACGAGGCCAGCGCGCTGCTCGTCGCGCTGCGCATGCTGGCCGAGGTGCCCGGGCTCGAGGACCGTTCGGCGCTGTCCCGGCTGATCGCCAAGCTGGAGGCCGCGGCCGGCGAGGCCGCCGCGGTGAGCGCCCAGGTCGCCGTGCAGGTCGACATCCACGACGACGAAGGACACGCCGGGCAGATCCGCGCCGCCCTGTCCGCGAAGCGGCGGGTGCACCTGCGCTACTACGTGCCCGGCCGGGACGAGGCGACCGAGCGCGACGTCGACCCGATGCGGCTGCTCGTGGTGGAGGGACGGCCCTACCTGGAGGGCTGGTGCCTGCGGGCCGAGGGGGTGCGGCTGTTCCGGCTGGACCGGGTGCTCAGCCTCGACGTGCTCGACGTGCCGTCCGCGCCGCCGGCCGAGGCCGAGCCGGTGGACGTCGACCAGGGCCTGTTCCGGCCGTCGCCGGACGACGTGCTGGTCGAGCTCGAGCTGTCCGCGGCCGGGCGCTGGGTGGCCGAGTACTACCCGTGCGAGTCGGTGACGGACCTCGGGGACGGCCGCCTGCGGGTGGCGCTGCGCACCCCGGACACGGGCTGGGTGCGGCGGCTGGCGATGCGGCTCGGCGAGGACGGCCGGGTGATCTCGCCGCCGTCGCTGGTGGCCGAGGTGCGCGAGGCGGCCGCCGCGGCCCTTGCGAACTATGTGGCCTTATTGCCGAGACCCAGGGTTCGACCGGCGGAAACTGCGGCTCAACCAGGGCGCGTGTACACTCGGGCCGAGAAGAACGTCTCCGGCGTTAAAGAGGACAGACATGGTTGGTGACCTGTTCGACAGCCCGTGGAAGATCTTGATCATCGCCGTGGTGATCATCGTGCTGTTCGGGTCCAAGAAGCTGCCCCATGCGGCGCGTTCGCTCGGCCAGTCGATGCGCATCTTGAAGCGGGAAGTATCAGGCCTGCACGAAGACGAGCAGGAATCGCCCGCTCAGGAC
>Ga0318492_10000165_pt1 | contig 17469 bp, 18 predicted proteins | sample GRESIP108b1f22_FD_203292 | JGI IMG/M metagenome (GOLD analysis project Ga0318492, IMG submission 203292) | Tropical soil microbial communities from Luquillo Experimental Forest, Puerto Rico - GRE.SIPMG.108b1f22 | ecosystem: Environmental > Terrestrial > Soil > Tropical forest > Bulk soil... | reverse complement strand
GGCCCTCGTCCATATTGACGTCGATGATCTGCGCACCGTTCTCGACCTGATCGCGCGCGACGGCGAGCGCTGCGCTGTAATCGCCGGTGGTCACGAGCTTGCGGAAACGAGCCGATCCCGTGACATTGGTTCGCTCGCCGACGTTGACGAAGGGAATTTCCGGCGTCAGCGTGAACGCTTCGAGCCCTGAAAGGCGCAGGCGAGCCGGAATCTGAGGAAGCCGGCGCGGCGGCTTGCCTTCCACAGCGCGGGAAATCGCGCGGATATGTTCCGGCGTAGTGCCGCAGCAACCGCCGACGATATTGACAAGGCTGGTCGCGGCGAATTCCCCGATCGACGCCGCCATCTCCTCCGGGCCCTCGTCATAGTGCCCGAATTCGTTTGGCAATCCCGCGTTCGGATAGGCGCAGATCAGGGCGTCGGCGACCCGCGCGAGCTCGGCGATGTGCGCGCGCATTTGTCTTGCCCCAAGCGCGCAGTTGAGCCCAACCGACAACGGAGATGCATGCGCGATGGAATTCCAGAACGCTTCCGGCGTTTGTCCCGACAGAAAACGCCCCGAACGGTCGGTGATCGTGCCCGAGATCATTACCGGGAGTTTGATCGCGCGCGCCGCAAGCTCCTCGGTGATGGCATAGACGGCGGCCTTCGCGTTGAGCGTGTCGAAAATGGTTTCGATCAGGAGCGCGTCGACCCCGCCGTCAAGGAGCCCGCGTGCCTGTTCGCCGTAGGCGGCGCGCAGCTCATCGAAGCTTATGGCGCGAAAGCCGGGATTCGACACATCGGGCGAGATCGAGGCGGTGCGATTGGTTGGCCCAATGGCGCCGGCGACGAAACGTGGGCGGCCATCCTCATCCTGCGCGGCTGTTGCGGCTTCGCGCGCGAGCCGCGCGCCTTCGACGTTAAGCTCGTAGGCGATTTCGGCCATGCCGTAGTCGGCTTGCGCGATCCGCGTCGATGAAAACGTGTTGGTCGAAACGATATCGGCGCCGGCTCGAAAATAAGCGAGGTGAATATTGCGCACGGCATCCGACCGACTGAGATTGAGGAGATCGTTGTTGCCGCGGACCTCGCGGTTCCAGGCGTCAAACCTCGCTCCACGATAGCCCTGCTCGTCGAGTCCGAGCGCCTGGATCATTGTGCCCATGGCGCCGTCGAGCACGAGAATGCGCTCGGCAGCCAATCGGCGCAGCGCTTCCTCGGCTTTGGACATCGCTACCGCGTTACGCACGGGCGCTACCACTAGATCAACTCCCTCTCCCCGACGGGAAGAGGCAGAGCAGGTTCGGGCCGCAGCCCGAGCAGATGACAGATGGCGTAGACCAGATCGGCGCGGTTCATGGTATAAAAGTGAAAATCGGTGACGCCGTGATCGACGAGATCGATGACCTGCTCGGCGGCGACCGCCGCGGCAATCAATTTGCGTGTTGCTGGATCCTCATCGAGGCCCTCGAACCGCTCGGCAAGCCAGCCCGGTACTGAGGCGCCGGCGCGCGCGGCAAAATTCCTGGTTTGCTTGAAATTCTGCACCGGCAGGATGCCTGGCACGATCGGGATATTGATCCCGGCCGCGCGCACGCGGTCGAGATAGCGGAAATAAAGGCTGTTCTCGAAAAAGAACTGGGTCATCGCCCGCGTGGCGCCGGCATCGACCTTGGCCTTGAGCATGTCGATATCGGCTTGGACTGACGGGCTGTCGGGATGCTTCTCCGGATAAGCTGAGACCGACACCTCGATATCGACGATGCGCTTAATCCCGCCGACGAGATCGGCGGCGTTGCGATAACCGCCCGGATGCGGCGTGTAGCGTTCGCCGATGCCGCCGAGCGGATCGCCGCGTAGCGCCACGATGTGGCGCACGCCGGCCTGCGCATAGGCCCTGATGACCGCGTCGATGTCAGCGCGTGTGGCGGCGACGCAGGTCAGATGTGCTGCCGGCGTCAGCGCGGTCTCTGCCAGGATGCGCTTGACCGTGGCGTGGGTGCGTTCGCGGGTCGAGCCGCCGGCCCCGTAAGTCACGGAAACAAAGTCGGGACGCAGCGGCGCAAGCCGTCGGATGCATTCCCAGAGCGACTGCTCCATCTCCGGCGTTTTCGGCGGAAAGAATTCAAACGAGATGTGAAGGCCGCGCCGCGCGTCGGCTGCAACAAAACGGCTGGCGCGTAGCACGCTCATTTAAGCGACCTCGCGGCTTGCCGGCGCGGCGAGCACAATGCGCGGATCGTGGGCAAGCCATAGCGACACGGCGATCTTGCCTTGCGGTTCGGGCGGAAGCGTCTGCTGCCGCAGCACGTCGAGGCCGGCGGCTTCCAGCCATTGCGTGACTGTTTCGGCGGCAAAGCCGAGACGCCGATGAGCGTGCTCCTCGCGCAGGAATTCGAGATCGTGTGGCGCGAAATCGACGACCAGGAGCCGTCCTCCAGGACGGAGCACGCGCGCAGCCTCGGCGATGACGCGGGCGCTGTCATCAAGAAAATGCAAGACCTGATGGATGATGACGACGTCGAACGAGTCGCGGGGCAAGGCCAGATCATAAATGTCGCCATGCCGGACGCTGCAATGTTTCAATCCGGCGCGATCGAGCCGGGCGCGGGCGAGTGCCAGCATGTCGAGCGACAGATCAAGGCCAAGACCGCGCTCGATATCGGGCCCAAACAATTCAAGCATGCGCCCGGTGCCGGTGCCGAGATCAAGGAGCGAGCGGATCGGCTTGTCGGCGAGCGCGGTGCGGATCGCGTCCTCGACCGCGGAGTCGGCGACATGCAGCCGGCGGATGCGATCCCATTGCGCGGCGTGGCGGCGGAAATAGGCCTGCGCCGCGGCGGCGCGCGCGGCGCGCACCGCTGCAAGCCGCTCGCGGTCGCGGGCAACGACCGGATCATCCGTATTGAGTCGGCCGATAAGCAGGCGCGCCAGATCGGATGCGCCGTCTCGCTCGCCAAGGCGAAAGAAGGCCCAGGAGCCTTCACGGAAGCGTTCGACGAGGCCTGCTTCGGCGAGGAGCCGCAGATGCCGCGACAATCGGGGCTGCGACTGGCGCAGAATCTCGGTCAGGTCGGAAACCGTCAGCTCGGCTTCGGCAAGGAGCGCCAGGATGCGCAGCCGCGTTGCCTCGCCCGCGGCTTTCAAACTGGCGGTCAGCCCGCCGAAAGTAAGTTGCTGAAGATCCATGCCATACTGCATCTGGTGGATATAAGGATATCTTTATATCGTTAAGCGCGGCCTGGCAAGGGGAGATCGCCCAAGCGGGTGGGACATGGGCCGCGAGGTGGCCCCGCGAAGCACCCGCCACCAAAGCGGAGCCCTTATTCGATGCGGGTACTTTCAGCGAGAAAGCCTTAAGACACTGGCGAGCGCTGTCGCTGCGTGCCACGGTTCGCGCATGAGCAGCCAAAGTAGGAGCGGCAAACGCGCGGCCCCCCGCGGTCGGCGAGACGACTTCTCCGCGCTGCGTGACGGCGAGGTGGCGGTCGCGCTGCCGGACCACAGCGATGCTGCGCTTTATTTCATCGGACGGATCCGCACGCCCTGGCAGCGCCGCGAACAATGCCCGAAGAACGCGCGCGAATCCGACGCCGTTTGCGCGGTCGAACTCGATCCGCACTGGATCGAGGGCCTCAAGGGCCTCGAGACTGCCACGCATGTGCTTCTGTTTTATTGGATGGATCGCTCGCGGCGCGATCTCGTGTTGCAGGTGCCGCGGCACTATGGCGAGCAGCGCGGCACCTTCGCGCTGCGCTCGCCGGCGCGGCCCAACCCGATCGCGGTGTCCGTGGCGCGACTTGTTCGCATCGACGGCAATGTGCTGCACGTGAGTGGTGTCGATTGCCTCGACAACACGCCGCTTTTGGATATCAAGCCGTATTTTGCGTCAACGGATTCAGTGCCCGACGCTGTCGTCGGCTGGCACGCGCGGCGACGCGGGCGTCTGGATAAGACCAGGTCGTCTCGATAGTTCGTGATGGCCGGACTTGTTACGGCCATCCACGTCTTTGCTTTGAGAACTAAAGGCACTTAAGACGTGGATGCCCGCGATAGGCGCGGGCATGACGATTCGGCTAGAACGTGGTCGAAATCGGATTTCTCAGGAGCTGTGCGCAATGTTGAAGTCTCGATTGCTCGGATCGGCTGTTTGCGTCGCCTTCGCGCTTTTCGCCGGCGCGTCACCGTCGCGTGCCGCCGGCTGCGAGGACACGATCGCCCGCCACATGGTCGGCGAGGCAATGCTGGCGGCGCAGTTCGTGGCCGCGGCCGAAAGAAACGGCGTGACGACGACCGGCATCAACGCGATTCTGAAAGAGATCGCTGACAATTCAGCCATTCAGGAATTCTGGATTACCGATTCGGCGGGGCACGCCTATCTGACCAATACCGGGATCGATTTCACGTTCAGCTCCGATGCCACCAAGCAACCGCAGGCATCTGCGTTCTGGCCCATTCTCACCGGCGCCAAAAACGTCGTGATCCAGAGCGCGCGAAAACGCGAGATCGACAACAAGGTTTTCAAATATGTCGGCGTTGCCGGTGTCGACAAACCGCGCATCGTGCAGGTCGGGGTTAGCGCGGCCAATTTGTGCAAATGAGCGGCTGGAGCAAAAAACGAGGGTTAAGGCACAGGCAGATGCCGCAGCGTTACCTAGACGATTTCACGATCGGCGAAGTCTTCAAATCGTCACCGCATACTCTGACCGAAAAGCATTTTGCCGCTTTCGCCGAAATGACCGGCGACGTGCATCCACTTCATTACAATCTTGATTACGCGCGCACCCACGGTTGGGATGCGCCGCTTGCGCACGGACTTCTGCTCTTCGGCTTGTGTGCCCTTGGCGCGGCGCCGATCAGCCGCGAGCTCACCGATTCCATGGTGGCGATGCTTGGCAACGAGGCACGCTACAAGTGCCCAGCCTTTATTGGCGATACCGTGACGCCGCAATTCACCGTTGTCGGCATTGAGCCGAAGGGAAATGAACGAGGCATCCTGCGGCTCGCCATTGCGCTTCACAACCAGCGCGACGAATTGGTCCTCGAAGGTGCACACATTTTGATGCTTAAGCGGCGGACATGATTTGAGCGCCGCCTTGCCGGCGCGCAGGCATGCTCCAGACCTAGGTTATGCCGAATATCGAGCGACAAATGCGGCCGATAATCGTTAAGCAGCCCAACGCCGCGCCGTTGTCGATGACTGCACCTAGGCAAGCGAGACCACCGTGTCCGAAGTTCAGCGATCTCAGAAATGTTCCTGCGTGCGATTGTCGACCCAATCCTCGGATTTTGGAACTGAGCCGGCAGGGGCTCGGTTGCCGGCGTGGGAGGCTTGATCAAGCAGTGTCGGGAACACCATGGAGCTCAGCAATGAAAAGCCTTACCACAATCGCACTCGCCGCCGCGTTGTTTGCCGGCGCAACGACTGCGAGCGCACAGAACGCGACGCCAACCACGAAAGTTGCGCGCCATCACCGAGCAACATCAACAAGAGCAACAGCTCGGGTAAGCCATCTGGCAGCGAAGCATCCTCTGCGGCAGCCGGCCACTCCGCTCGCGTATCCGGCGCCGGCAAGTTCTGCAGGCCAAAAGCGGCTAACAGACTCGATTGCCGTTATGCCAGCATGACGGCGTGCCAGAAGCACAACAAATCAAACAGCCTACATTGCGTGTAATCCAAATTTGGGGACTTAGATCGGTTGAACGGGCGCGTTGACACGCCCTCGCCGGCAATTCAGAACAACGGCGGCACCGATGCCACGGGGATGATGCCGACATAGACGATGCCGTCGGCGACGCGCAGCGGGAGGGCCACCGCGGGCTTGCGGTTCAATTCGGTCGGCTTGCCCATTCTTCTGATCGTCTCGACTAGACCCGTATTGGCGCCCTCCCGTACCGCGCCGCCGAGCCCCGGCAGCAAACGGTTCAGGGCGCCGAGCCCTTGGGCCGGCGATCCCGCCCCGCCGGTCAATCGATCGATTCCTTGCCCGATCAACTGATCCACCCCAAGGAGTGGCACGATGTTCTCTACTCCGGCCACCGTGACCTTGAGCTCGCCTTCGAGGCGACCACGGGCATTAATGGTCAAAGCACCTGTTCCGACCAGGGTCGCGTCGCTGCGTGCAATGCGCAGCGACTTGATGTTGATGCCGCCGCCGGCGGCTTGCAGCTCGCGAAATAGCAGGGACCACGGCTTGGGCGAGAAGTCCTTAAAACCACGCATCACCGTGTCGATCTCGCCTTGCAGCGGCTCGGCAAGCAGTGGATGAAAGCTTGGCGCGACGGCCGCTGCGAATTGGGCGCTGGCTTCGATCACGGGCTTGTTGCGTGCAGACCCCTCGATAATGCGGCCGTCGACCTCGACGCGGTCGGCCTGAAAGATCGTCCCGGTGTCCGACCCGGTCGTTCGGTCGAGCCGGGGTTTGGCCAGCGTAACGGTCACACGTTCGGGCTCGGGCGGCAGGCCCAGTAGAGCGAGTTGCGCCCGCGACCAATTGGCGACGAACACCGGCGATTGGTCCGGATTTGCCAAAGTCACCGGGCTGGTGACTTCGCCGTTCAACAGGGTCGGCCGAAATACTTGCGCTGAAAAGGTGATGTTCTCGGCCCTGACATCGAATGGTGGCCGATTGCTGGTGAAAGCTGCGGCTGCCTTGTCACAGCGGATGGCAATGCCGAACGGGAAGCCGGCAATGGTTTGGGAACCGCATGCATAGGCGCGGCCTAGCGCAGCCTCGCGCTCGATCCAGCCGGACAGTGCTCGATTGGCGATCGAAGCGGCATATGACCACAGCACGGTCCAGCCGATCGGCAGGGCCACGATTAAGAGCGCCGCCACGGCATATCGCCACAGCCGCGCGCGGCGTGTCGCGGTATCGCGTGAAGGCACCCGCCGCGGTGCCGATCGCATCATACTCAGCGGAGATCGCGACATTTAGGCTTTTTCGCCTGTCTGCGTGGCATTTGGAAGATGAGAGCTTGCCGCTGCGCTGCAAACCGGCGCACAGTTTGGCCATATTTTGGGGCGAGCCGCATGTTTAGTGCGCCGCCCAGTGCATGCCAACTGATTGAAGGCAGCGCAATGAAGATCGACGACCAAGGCAATAAGGAGCTCTGGGTTTTCGCCTATGGCTCGCTGATGTGGCGCCCGGGTTTTTCTTATCTCGAGCGCGTTCCAGCGCGGCTTATTGGTCTGCATAGGGCGCTATGCGTATTCTCCTTCGTGCATCGCGGCACGCCGGAGCGACCCGGGCTCGTGCTGGGCCTCGACCGAGGTGGAATGTGCCGCGGCATCGCCTACTGCGTCGCCGCCGCCTCGCGTGCCGATACATTGCATTATTTACGAGCGCGCGAGCAGGTCACAACCGTTTATGTGGAAACCACGCGGCAGATCCAGCTTGAAGACCATGCTCGCCGCCGCATACGGGCGGTTTGCTACCTCGTCGATCGCAGCCACGTGCAATATGCGGGGCGCCTGACTCTTGCCGAAAGTCTCCACCATGTGCGGCAAGGCCACGGTAAATCCGGCGCCAACCGAGATTATGTGCTGGAAACAGTACGCGCGCTCGAAACGCTCGGCTATCGCGAGAGTGATTTGCATCTGCTGGCCGAGCGGTTGAAGAGCCAAGGCGCAGGAATCAATTATCACGGATCAACAAATCGGGAATCAGGTGTCAGCTATCAGGTTTTGGGAAGCTCCGATCCCTGATATCCGTTTTCCTGATCCCTGTTCCCCGCTTCGTGAAACAAGCGTGTGCTCGCCTGTTCGATTGCAACTTGTAGCTCGCGCAAAAACGCCGTCTTGTCGAGCCCTGGCGGGATTGGATTCTGAAACTCGACGATGATCGTACCCGGCATTCGGCGCAAAGACCGCCGCGGCCAGTACAATCCGGAATTTAGCGCGACTGGTACGCAAGCGAGTCCGGTCCTGGCATAGAGAGGCACGATACCGGGCTTGTAGCTCGGTTCGGCACCGGGCGCGCGGCGAGTCCCTTCAGGAAAGATGACCAGTTGCAGCCGCCGACGACCGTTTAATGCTTTCTGTGTGCGCGCTGCCATGCGCGACAGCGCCGCCAGTCCGGCGCTCCGGTCGACCGGGATCATGCCGGCTTTCCACGCATACCAGCCGAACAGCGGTATCCACATCAATTCGCGCTTGAGGATGTAGATCGGATCCTCGAGCACGGCGTAAAGCGCAAATGTTTCCCAAGCGGATTGATGTTTGCAGGCGATAATACAGGGATCGCTCGGGATGTTCTCGGTCCCGCGCCACGAAACCTTTGTGCCGCAGACGACCCGCAACAACCACAGGCTGCTGCGGGCATAAGAGCGAATGAAGGCGCGCAAAACCGGGTAAGGCAGAACCAGCGTCGGCAGCGCGGCGATCAGAAGAATAGTCAGATTGCCATAAAACAAACCATTGAAGAGAAGCGAGCGAACGAGAATCCAGGACGATCGGGACACAGGTGAATTTCCGAATGCCGGCTGAGTTAGCTGCCGCACCTTTTGGCGATCACGTCGATGCGGGAGCGGGGTCAAAGTGCATGCGAAACTTGGCGGCAAGAAACTTGCAGTATTCCGAGAGCACGACTTTGGTCGTCGTGCTGTTCGACCACCACGGTTCGATCCGCAACCGGTCTGAAACGACCGGATAGGGGATCAAAGCGATATCGGGCAGCTGGTGCGAGAGTTCGGCGAGCGCGCGCGGCATGTGATAGGCAGAAGTCACGACAATCAATGAATGAAAGCCGTTCTTTAATGCCCACAGACGTGTCTGCACCGCGTTACCCACCGTGTTAACCGCCGAATAGTCCAGATCGACACAGCATGCCAATAGCCGATTGTAGTCCACAACCTGTCGGCCGATATCGCTCGAGGTTGTCCCTGCATATACGCCGGATATCAGGAGCCGCTTACCGCGGCCCGAGGCAAGCAGTTCAAAGGCATCGGTGACGCGCGAGTCGCCACCAGTCAGCACAACGATTCCGTCGGCGTTGCGGTCGAGTACGACTTCGCGGTTCGGCACAAGCCAGACGAAATAGCCGAAGCCGCCGACAACCAAGAGCGCGCCAAGAAGCAAAAGCTTGAGCCCGATGGATCCCATCCGCCGCCGCCTTACGACCTTTCTAAGGCTGGGCATGCCCGTGCTTCCGGCTCACAGCTTCAGCAGTTTTCGGCAGTTTCAGCAGTAACGAACAAGATTGTATAGGCATTGGTTACGTCCGTCGGGACGCAGTGTCACTCGATCATTTCCAGAGTTTGTGCGACCGTACGGCGCGAAGCCAGCGCCGTGACCAGCGCCATCAGCAGAATAACAACGAACATGGCAATGTAGCCGCTCGGCCCGATTGCCAGAGTCCCAAACAGAGCGGTTGCTTCGTCTCCGCCTGGCGTGCCGATCAGCCAGGCATCGGCCGCTTGCAGGAGGCCGAACAACACCATTGCCCCACCGCCGCCGATTACGCCGCCTTTCAAGCCGAGCGCCAGGAAGTGCCGCTGAAATTGTTTGGCGATGAAGCCGTCCGTCGCACCTACATAGTGCAGCACTTCGATGGTCGAGCGATTTGTCGCCATCACGCCGCGCGTCGCGAAGGTAACTGACAGCACGGTTACGGCAATGACCAGCGCGAGAACCACCATGCCGGTGGCAACGGCCGTCTCAGCCATGGTGCGCATGCGGTCGATCCAGCCGCGGTGATCGTCGAGGGTGGCGGCGGGCACTTGCGCGGCAAGCGCTTTGCGCAGATTGGCGAAGTCCGGAATTGCGCCAGGCAGCAGCTTGACAACGACGATACGGGGAATGGGCAGGTCGCCGAGGGTCAGTGCGGAACCGAGCCACGGCTCGACCAGCGCTGCGGATTCCTGCCTGCTAAAGACGCGAATGTCGGCTACGCCCGCCGTCGCGCGCGCGATCGCAGCCGCGGCGTTGACGTCGGCCTCCAAATCGCGGCCGGCCACCGGCCGTACTTGGATGGTCACCTCACGCGCTACCTCCGACTGCCAATCGCTGGCCGCATCCGCTACCAGCATTGCCGCGCCAGTCGCCATGGCCGCCAGAAACGTCATGATCGCGACAACTGCTGTGAGCGATCGGCCGGCTATCGAGTCGCCCGGCACGATGGGACCCGGCGCCCCAGGGGGCGCGCTCGTAAGCGCTGCATCCTCTTGGGTCCACGACTCGGCTACCTCCTCGAAGGGTTCACTCGTAGACATGCAATCGCCCTTCGTGCAGGACCAGACGGCGGGCGTCGTATTCGTCCATCAGCGCGATGTCATGTGTGGCAATGACCACGGATGTGCCCTGTCGGTACAGTTCGATGAACAGGCGCAGCAGGCGCTGGCCCAGATTAGGATCGACATTGCCGGTTGGCTCGTCGGCGAGGAGGAGCTGCGGCCGGGCAATTACCGCCCGGGCTATTGCCGCGCGCTGCTTCTCTCCTCCAGAGAGCACCGGCGGTAAGGCCTCCATGCGCTCGCCCAAGCCGACCCATTGCAGCAGCTCGATGACCTCGTTGCGATAAGTGGCCTCTTCTTTGCCGAGTACCCGAAATGGCAGCGCCACGTTTTCATAGGTGGTCAAATGATCGAGCAGCCGGAAATCCTGAAATACGATGCCGATGCGGCGGCGCAGCGCCGCGCGGTTGTCCTTGGTCAGCGTGGCAGTGTCCTCATCGAACATGGAAATCAGGCCGCGAGTCGGCCTAAGCAGGAGGAACAACAGGCGCAGCAGCGACGTCTTACCGGCGCCGGAAGGTCCGGTAAGAAACTGGAAGGAATGGCTATCGATGTCGAAGGTCAGGTCGCGCAGGACCTCCGGACCGAAGCCATAGCGCAAGCCGACATTCTCAAATCGGATCACGCGCTCCTCCGCAAACCCGCATCGTGATTCGCCTGGTTGCCAGCAATCTAACACTCACGGCAAATCCGTGCCTTAGTCGGCCCCTGGGCGCCGGGAGGGCATCGCTGCTAACCTTTCACAAGGTCCCCTGTGCTGGCCGATTCGCCAATGCTCACGGTCTGTCCGAACTGCGCTACATCCTATGGCGTCGAGATGGCAAGCGTGCGGCTGCCGAAAGGGTGGGCCTGCCAGGTGCGATGCCACCGCTGCCATTGCGTGTGGAAAGCTGAGCTCTCCGTCGCCGACAAGCTCATAGTTGCGGCGCACGCAGTGGCACTGGTCCAGCGGGCGATGGCGGCGGCGCAGGCTCTGGTTGGCGACGTTATATGGTCCCCGCCTTTACAGGGTGCCCCTAGACTGGCGCTCGACAGAATCGCAGCCGGCCTGGCTGGTGTGCGGACTGTCCAAGTCGGGCGCCCCGTGCCAGCGGCTATGCAGCGGCTCGTGTCGCCTGGCGCTCCGCTATGTCATCTCTCTTCGCCCGGTATGAGGCAGGCCGTGCACGAAACGGCCGGCGTCTGTCCCTATCTCGCGCGCAACTTCTTATTGTCGTGCTGCTCATCGCCAACGCCACGATTATCGGCTTGCGCGCCCAGCTGACCTGGTTAATGCCGCAAACCGCCTCTTTCTATTCCGCGCTCGGCCTCCCCGTGGATCTTCACGCATTACGCTTCGACGATGTTGCCGCCGTCGCGGAGCGACGCGATGCGAAGCCGATCCTCGTCGTGAACGGCAAAATCAGCAGCAGCAGAACCAGGACCGAGACAGTGCCGCGCTTGCGCTTTGCCGTCCGCGACGCGGGCCATCAGGAGGAAATTTTTTCGTGGTCGGCCGCGCCAGCGCGCGACAACCTGGGCCCCGCGAAAACATCCAATTTCGCAGCAAACTTGCCTTGCCGCCGCCCGACACGCGCGATGTAGTCGTACGCTTCGAACGCGACGACGGCCTTTGAAATGCGAGAGGCCGCCACCTCAATTCTCGTCTGAAACGGCGTAAGGGCGCGACAGCGGCGCGGCCGGCAGATCGGGGTGAGCGCGGCCAAAATCCGGCGCAGGCGAATCCTGTCCGATTTCCACAATGCCGCGGCGAATCGCGCGGGTTCGGGTAAAATGTTCGAACAATGCTTCGCCGTCGCCGCGCCGAATGGCGCGCGTCAACTGCGACAAATCTTCATTGAACGTGCCAAGCATTTCGAGAACCGCGTCCTTGTTGGCGAGAAAAACGTCGCGCCACATGGTCGGATCGGATGCGGCAATGCGCGTGAAGTCGCGAAATCCACCCGCGGAGAATTTGAGGACTTCAGAGCGTGTCACTTCGGCCAGTTCGTCGGCGGTGCCGACGATCGTATAGGCGATAAGATGCGGCAGATGGCTGGTTATCGCGAGCACAAGGTCATGATGCTCGGGCGCCATGATTTCGACATTTGCGCCGAGCGCGCGCCAGAACGCCGCCATTTTATCGACCGCGCCAGCGTCGGCGCCGTTCGGGGGTGTGACGATGCACCAGCGGCCGACAAAAAGTTCGGCAAAGCCGGCGTCGGGGCCGGAATGTTCGGTGCCCGCGACCGGATGAGCGGGCACGAAATGCACGCCTGCGGGCAGATATGGACCCATATCGTGCACAATCGCAGCCTTGACTGACCCCACGTCCGACACGATTGCGCTGCGCTTGAGCTGGGGGCCAATCTCCTTGGCGACCTCACCGCAGGCGCCGACCGGCACACAGACGATAATTAGATCGGCGCCCGCCGCCGCAGCGCCATTGCTCTCCACCACTTGATCGGCGATGCCAAGCTCGGCGACGCGCCGGCGCGTTTTAGGCGTCCGTGCGGTGGCGACGATCTCGCGCACCGCGCCTTGCGCGCGAGCTGCGCGGGCGATCGACGAACCGATCAGTCCGACGCCGATCAGCGCGAGGCGGTTAAAGAGTGGATCTGAAGGCACGAATATCTCCGCCCACGCACAGTGCGCTCAAAGCGTCACGATTTTCCCAAAAATTCCTCCAGCGCCGCGACGACAAGGCGGTTTGCCTCCTCGCTGCCCACCGTCATCCGCAGCGCATTTGGCAGCTTATAAGCGGTCGTTTGCCGCAGGATCAGCCCGCGCGCAGTCAGGAAGGCATCGGCGTTCTTGGCGGTGCGACCCTTGGTTTCGGGAAAATGGATCAGCACAAAATTGGCGACGCTCGGCGTCACCTTCAAGCCGAGTTTGCTGATTTCGTGCGTGAGCCAGTCGAGCCAGCGCGTATTGTGCTCGCGCGAGCGTTGCTGATGCTCGACGTCCTCGATGGCCGCAATGCCGGCGGCGATCGCCGGTCCCGTGACGTTGAATGGACCGCGAATTCGGTTGATTGCATCGACGACATGCGCCGGTGCAAACATCCAGCCGAGCCGCAACGCCGCGAGGCCGTGGATTTTGGAGAACGTGCGGCACATCACGACGTTCTCCGAGGTGGCGACGAGTTCGATGCCGGCCTCGTAATCGTTATGGCGGACATATTCGGCGTAAGCGGCGTCGATCACCAGCAAGACGTTCGGCGGCAGGCCGCGGTGCAAGCGCTTCATCTCGTCGAACGACAAGCACGTGCCGGTCGGATTATTTGGGTTGGCGATGAAGACAATTCTTGTCTTATTGGTCACCGCGGTGAGGATTGCGTCGACATCGGCCGTGTAGTCCTTTTCGGGCACCACCACGGGCTTGGCGCCCGCCCCGAGCGCCGCGATCGGATAAATCAGAAAACCGTGGATGGTATGGATCGCCTCGTCGCCGTCGACGAGATAAGCGTGAGCGAGCAGATGCAATAGATCGTCCGACCCTGCGCCGCAGACGATGCGGTTAGGATCGAGTCCGAAGGCTCGCCCTATCGCCTCGCGCAGGTCGCTGGCCGAACCGTCCGGGTACTCTTCAAGGTGGTCCGCCCAGCCCTGGTAAGCCGCAATCGCGCGCGGGCTCGGTCCAAGCGGCGTCTCGTTAGACGACAGCTTGAATACTTTGGCGACCCCCGGCGCAGTGTTCTTGCCGGGCACATAGGCCGCAATGTCGAGCACGCCGGGCCGAGGCGTGGGTCGCGTGCTGGGTGGCGTGCCGCTCATTATTCTATTCACTTCAAAGCTCCTGCTCCTGGACGAGGAGTGACCGGCCGGCAGGTGAGGGGGTTAGCCCATCGAGCCCCGCCTGGTTCTCCCGTTTCCAGGAATGTTAACCGGTGGCTTTTTCCGGGATCGTATAGCGGGTCGCGTGACTGCCGACGAGAGCCGATGAGCGGATCGAGGCGCCAATTTTCACGACAGCCTTACGGACCACCTCAATGCCGCCGGTTGCGACCGAGACGAGCAGCGCCGCCCCGTCAAAGGCCCGGTCCGGGACGGCAATGACATCGGCAAGCTCTGCCAGCGTCTGTACCGCCCGCGCGTTCCAGCCGGATACTCGCATGCTCCAGACTTCGGTTTCCGTCACCATGGCGTCGGCCGCCACCCGCGAAATCACGAAAACCGGCAGCGCCGCCGGGTGGTCGGCCCGTTCGACAAAAGGCAGCCGCGCGATGATTTTTGGGGCGCTGGCGAATTCGAGCGCCGTCCACCACGGGCCGCCGCCGGGGATGGCGAAGGCAGGGACGAGGCCGAGATCGCCTTTGGACGTGGTGACAGCCTCGACCACGGTTGCGGCGCCCATATGCGCCACGAAAGGCACGGTGAAACCGAAATGAAAACGTGCCGAATCCCGCATTAAGGCGTCGCCGGCGGACAGATCGGCATGGACTGAAAAGGGCGCCTGCACATAAGTGAATGTTGAGATAATGACGCGCCAGATGCTTTCGGCGGTATCGAGCGGCAAGCTGCCGTGATGACGGCGCACCAGGCGGCGCATCATTTCGGCTTCCCGCGCCGGGCGGAAAGCGGAACCGGTTTCTTCCGTCTTTTTGACCGCGATCAACTGATCGATGATTTCGCCGCGTTCGATCAGGAGCTCGTGCATGGAGGCGTCGATGCGATCGATCTCGCGCCGCAGATCGGCAAGTGACGGCGGGGCTTTGCGCGGCGATTTACCGGGCGATTTACTCATCTGTGACGTCCTAGTCGACCTATTTGATAGGTGTCGTTAAGGCCGAAATCAAAGAAAACATTGACTCCATGGCGAAGCGGCCTATTTACGCGGCTTTGACCGCTTAGCGGCGGCCCGGCCGCTCGCTAACGCGGCTTTTTTGGATGCACCTATGGCCGACCTCGGCGCCACGCTTGACCTCGCCGACCGCACGCGCGAAGCGGACGATCCGCATTCGCCGGTCGTGCGCTTTGGCGCGGACAAGCCGCTGCGGCTCGATGCCGGAGTCGATTTCGCTCCGCTTCAGATCGCCTATCAGACCTATGGCACGCTCAACGCCGCGAACAGCAATGCAGTCCTGATCTGCCATGCGCTGACCGGCGACCAGCACCTCGTCAACGATCATCCGGTGACCGGAAAACCCGGCTGGTGGGAGACGATGGTCGGCCCCGGCAAGCCAATCGATACCGAGCGCTATTTTGTCATCTGCCCGAACGTGGTCGGCGGCTGCATGGGCACGTCGGGTCCAGCCTCGACCAATCCTGCAACCGGCATGCCCTGGGGGCTCGATTTCTCGGTCATTACGGTGCGCGATATGGTGCGCGCTCAAGCGATGCTGCTCGATCACCTCGGCATCGACTCCTTGTTTGCCGTGGCGGGCGGCTCCATGGGCGGCATGCAAGTTCTGCAATGGGCGGCGAGCTATCCACGCCGGGTGTTCGCGGCGCTGCCGATTGCCGCGTCGACCCGGCACTCGGCGCAAAATATCGCCTTTCACGAGGTCGGCCGGCAGGCGGTCATGGCCGATCCCGACTGGCGCGCCGGACGCTATTTTGCCGAGGGCACCAATCCGCGGCGTGGCCTTGCGGTGGCGCGCATGGGCGCGCACATCACCTATCTTTCGGACGCAGCGCTGCATCGCAAGTTCGGCCGCCGCTTCCAGGATCGCGACAATCCGACGTTTTCCTTCGACGCCGACTTTCAGGTGGAATCCTATCTGCGCCACCAGGGCATCACGTTCGTTGAACGTTTCGACGCCAACTCCTATCTCTATCTGACCCGGGCGATGGATTACTTCGATCTCGCCGGCGACTATGACGGAGTGGTAGCGGAAGCGTTTCGCGGCGCGCCGACGCGCTTCTGCGTCATTTCGTTCACCAGCGATTGGTTGTTTCCGACCCCCGAATCCCGCGCCATCGTCCATGCGCTCAATGCCGCCGGCGCGCGAGTGTCGTTTGCCGAAATCACCACCGACAAGGGCCACGACGCTTTCCTGCTCGATGAGCCGGAATTATTCGCGATCGTCCGTGGCTTCCTCGATGGCGCCGCCAAAGCGCGCGGCCTATAGTCATTGCCACCATGCTGTCGCGATTGAAATACGATTTGACCATGGCGGAAGCGGCGCGCGCTCCGGGCGGCTCGCGCGTCGACTTGCTGGTGGTCGCGGATATGGTGCAGCGCGGCGCGCGCGTTCTCGACGTCGGCTGCGGGGATGGTGAATTGTTGCGACTCCTGGAAAGCCGGGGCGTCGACGGACGCGGCGTCGAACTGTCGCGCGAGGGCGTGAACGAATGCGTCGCCAAGGGCCTTGCCGTGGTCCAGGGCGACGCCGACACCGACCTCGAGGACTATCCTGACGATGCCTTCGATTACGTCATCCTGTCGCAGACCCTTCAGGCGACGCGCCGTCCGCGCGTTGTGCTCGAACACATGCTGCGTATCGGCCGGCACGGCATCGTGTCATTTCCTAATTTCGGTCATTGGCGGATCCGCTTGCAGATATCCTTCGGCGGCCACATGCCGCGCACCGACAATCTGCCCTATGCCTGGTATGAGACGCCGAACATCCATTTTTGCAGCATCAAGGATTTCCGCGAATTGTGCCGCACCGCCGGCGCCAAAATGGAACAGGCGGTTGCGCTCAACGCCTGGGGCGGGCGCATGCGGCTGAAAATGCCGTGGTGGTTCTGGAATCTGTTCGGCGAACAGGCGGTATTTTTATTGAGCCGGCAAGATTAGGTAGGACGATCCTATATAATATCGTCGAAACCGCCTGACCCTTGGCGCGCGTACTCTTGGGGGCCCGTAGCTCAATGGTTAGAGCCAGCGGCTCATAACCGCTTGGTTGGAGGTTCGAGTCCTCCCGGGCCCACCACCAAAAAATTAAGCTTCTGATATTGCCTCACTTTTGGCTGGGTGCGGGTAGTTTATCAGCTAGGTGCGGGTAGTGTTTGTTCATCGCTCGTTCGCGCGAGCTTGTGCATCGCGCCTCGCGCCAGCCGACGGCGATCAGCGGCGCGCGTGTAGAGCGCGGCCATCGTTCCACCTTGCCATCCGAAGATCGCTTCCAACTCTGCCACGGTCGCGCCGGCGTTAGCGGCGCGAGTGGCAGCGGCTTTGCGTAAGCCGTGCGCCGAACGGTCATGCAAGCCAGCCTCGCGGCAGGCTTTGCGGAACAGATTGCCGAATGACTCCTTGGTCAATGGTCGCCCATTCTCGCCAGCGATGAACGTCAGATCGCCGCATGGCCCCGCTTTCAGAGTCGCGTCG
>Ga0318492_10000146_pt1 | contig 18242 bp, 8 predicted proteins | sample GRESIP108b1f22_FD_203292 | JGI IMG/M metagenome (GOLD analysis project Ga0318492, IMG submission 203292) | Tropical soil microbial communities from Luquillo Experimental Forest, Puerto Rico - GRE.SIPMG.108b1f22 | ecosystem: Environmental > Terrestrial > Soil > Tropical forest > Bulk soil... | reverse complement strand
ACCAGGATGAGCCCGAGGACCACGCGTCCCGCTGCCCCCACGCCCAAGCCCGCGATCCGGTCGTTTCTGACTCCCGATCGCGTGGTCCTCGGGCTCATCCTGGTCGCGGCGCTGATCCTGCAGGGCGGGGCGATCGCCAAGCCGTTCTTCGCCGACGACTACCTGTTCCTCGATCAGGTTCGTCACCGCTCGCTGTTCCAGGTGCTGGCGGCGCCCGATCCGATCGGCAACTTCTTCCGCCCCTTCGGCCGCCAGTTCTACTTCTGGTTCCTGTCGCGCCTCACGGGCCAGAGCGTGGTCGCGTTCCACGCCGTCAACCTGGGCCTGTTCCTCGGCATCCTGGTGCTGCTGTTCTCGATCGCGCGCCGGTTGGGCGGGCTGCGCGTGGCGGCGGTGGCGACCGCGATCGTGGCGCTGAGCTACACCGCCGACGTGCCGGTGCGGTGGTGCTCGGGCAGCCAGGACCTGATCGCGGTCGCCGGGGTGCTGCTCGCGATGTGGCTGCTGGCGCGCGGTCATCGCCTCTCCGCGGCGGTGGCGCTGTTCCTGGCCCTGCTGTCGAAGGAGACCATCGTGCTCACGCCGCTGCTGGCGATTCCGGTCGCGCGCCAGCCGGGCGAGCCGTGGCGCGCCTCGGCGCGGCGCGCCTGGCCCCTGTTCGCGGGGGCCGCCGCCTGGGCGGTGCTCTACGTCGCGATGTCCCACCGCCATCGCGGCTCGATCGAGGGCGCGCACGATCCGCTGCTGGTGCTGGCGGCGTTGCTCCACCTGCTGCAGACCACGGTGGGCGCCGAATGGCGCAAGGGCGATCCGACCCACCTGTTCCACCTCGACGTCCGGTTCCTGATCCCGATGGTGGTGGCGCTGATCGTGGCGCTGCTCGCGGTGGCGTGGAGCGCGCCGCCCGCCCGGCCGCCCGCCAGGCCCGAGCGCGGGCGGCGCGCGAAGGAGCGCGCGGCGCCCGCGGCCGGCGCGCCGGCGCCGTCCTCCCGCCACGCGCTCATGACCGGCGTCGCCTGGGCGCTGGCGGGGGCGCTGCCGGTCGCGGCGGTGGCCTCGATCTGGAGCGCCTACTTCTATCTGTTCGCGATCTGCGGCGTGGCGCTCGCGCTCGGGTCCCTGGCCTCACGGCTCCCCGGCATCGTCGCGATGGGCTTGGTCGCGCTGCTCGCCTGGGGCTCCGAGACCGGCCGGGAGCTCGACGAGTTCTACACCGGCCCGGGCGCCTGGAGCGTCGAGTCCCACGTCAACCGCTTCTACCTCGATCGCGCAATGGACCGCATCCAGCTCTATCTCTCCGAGCTCAAGGAGCGCTACCCGCGGCTGGCGCCGCGCACCACCATCTTCTGGAGCGGCGTCCCCAGCTTCCTGGGCTGGCAGGTGGCGGATGGGCCGCTGGTGCGCTGGGCCTACGCCGACAGCAGCCTGCGCTCGTACTTCCTGTCGTCGGGCTTCACGCTCGAGCGCGCGCAACGCGGGCCGGTCTACTTCCTCCAGATCGGCGGCGACAGCCTGCACGACCTGAGCCGCTCGCCGCACTACTACAAGGAGATGGCCGAGGCCATGGTGCTGGCCGAGAAGTTCGACGCCGCCCTCGCGGCGCTGAGCCTCGATCTCAAGCGCGACCCGAGCGACAAGATCAGCATGTACTGGCTCGGGATCGTCAAGCAGGCGATGGGCGACACGGTGGGGGTGGCGCAGCTCTACGCCGCTTCGGAGGTCATGCCGCGGCCCGGTCCGGCCCCGCAGGTCGCGCTGGGGCGCGCGCGGCTCGCGGCGCGCGACACGGCGGCGGCGCGCGACCTGGCGCTGCGGGCGGTCGAGGGCTATGGCTACGATCCGCAGGCGCACTCCCTGCTCGCCGACATCATGATGAGCGGCGTGGCACAGAACGCGACCGGCGTCATGGAGGCGCTGGCCCATCGCGCGCTCGCGCCCAACGACCCGCTGGCGTGGCGGCGCTGGGCCTACATCCAGACCATTTCGCGCCGTTTCCTCGAGGGCTACACCTCGATCAAGCATTACTTCGCGATCGGGGGCGCCGCCGCGGCCGGGGACTCGGCGGCGGTGCGCTGGCGGCGCGAGCTCGAGCGCATGCAGCCGGGCGGCCAGTACATCCAGGAAGGCCTGCGCGTCGGGCGGACCGGGCGCTGACGGCGGGCGCCGCCGTCCCTCCCCGGAATCCCAGGCTCACGCGGCGCGGCGCGTCTCGACCTCGGCCACGGCCGCATGCCCGAGGCGCGCGGTCTGGCCCCAGTCGTGGCGGCGCTGCAGCGCGTTCCACAGCCCGCGGAGCCGGAACAGCGCGGTGAGCTGGCGGTAGCCGAAGTTCTCGAGCACCGCGTAGCACACCAGCAACGCCGAATCCCGCAGCCTCGGGTAGCGCGGGCAGGCGACACTCTCGAGCGCGATCCCGAACATCGAGTTGATGGTGCCGCCCAGCATGAACACGCCCACGTAGGTGATCGCGAACGGGACGTCGAGCCGCCCGGTCGCCATCTGGGCCAGCAGCACGATCAGGCCGATCAGCTCCCACACCGGGCCCAGCAGCTCCACGAACACCTGGGAGAGGTAGGCCAGCGCGTGACGCGCCGAGGGGCGCAGGCTGAGCAGCAGGCCGCGATTGAGCCACAGCGACTCGGCCAGCCCCTGATGCCAGCGCGCGCGCTGGCGCGCCAGCGACGCCAGCCGCTCCGGCACCTCGGTCCAGGCCACCGCGGCCGGCACGAAGCGCACCGCGCGGCGGCGCCCGCGGCGCCGCGACCAGCGCTGGATGCGCATCACCAGCTCCATGTCCTCGCCCAGCGTCGCCGAACGGTAGCCGCCCACCTCCATGACCGCCTGGCGCGAGAACAGACCCAGCGCGCCCGACACGATGTACAGGCAATCGAGCTGCTCCCAGCCCATCCGCCCGCCCAGCATGCCGCGCAGGTACTCGACGGTCTGGAAGCGCGGCAGGTGGCGGCCCGAGAGCCGGGCCGCCGCCACGCGGCCAAGGTCGAAGATGGTCCCGTTCGCGGGCCGCACCATGCCGCCGGTCGCGACCACCGAGGCGTCGTGGTAGAAGGGCAGCGCCAGCTCGAGCAGGGTGTCGCGCTCGAGGACCGAGTCGGCGTCCACCGCGCACACCAGCGGATGGCGCGAGAAGGCCAGCGCGGCGTTCAACGCCTGCGCCTTGCCGCCGTTCTCGGTGTCGAGCACCACCAGCGCCGGATGGCGCGGCGAGGCGTAGACTCCGAGCAGGCGCCCGCCCGGCACCCGCGCCCGCGCGGTGCGCAGCGAGGGGCGCAGCCCGAAGGCGCTCGTGAGCGCCTCCAGCGTCCCGTCCTCCGAACCGTCGTTGACCACCACGATCTCGATCGACGGGTAGCGCAGCTGCATCAGCGAGCGCACCGACTCGACGATGGTGCGCTCCTCGTTGTGGGCCGGCACCAGGATGCTGATCGGCGGCGCGAGATCGCCTTCGAACAGGCTCGGACGGTCGGCGAGGCGGCGCCGCAGCAGCTCGCGGCGCGCCTGGATGCAGGCGAACAGGTTGAGGATCAGGTACTCGACCAGGGTGGCGAAGGCGAACACCGTGACCGCGGCGCTCACCCAGCCGTCCGAGTCGCGCGGCAACAGGCTACTCCACATGGGTCTGCCCCCCGGGATTCTCCCGCTCCCAGTCCATCATCTGCAGCACCTCGCGCGCGGCGTCCCGCGCGTAGGGGTCGCGGTCGCTCTCGGCCACCGAGCCGAGCGCGTGCTCGCCCACGATCCCCATCCGTCCCAGCGAATAGGCGGCATTGCGGCGCACCCACCACGAAAGATCGCTCAGCCGCGCGGCCAGGCCCGGCACGGCGGGAGCGGCGCACCAGCCGATCGAGCCCAGCGCCCGCGCCGCCTGGGCCCGCACCTGCCAGGCCCGGTCGCGCAGCGCGGCATCGAGCGGTCCGATCGAAGCCGGGGCGGCGAGGTGCCCGAGGGCGCGCGCCGCCGCCACCCGGGTCTCGAGCTCACCGCTGGCGAGCAGGGTCTCGAGCCGCGGCCGCGAGGTTTCGTCGGTCCACAGTCCGAGCGCGTCGATCACCGCGAGCCGCGCGGTGGCCTCGGAGGCCTCGAGCGCCAGCGCGCGCCGCAGCGGGTCGAGCGCCGAGGGACCGAAGCGCTTGATCAGCGCCACCATCTGGTGGCGTCCCAGACCGGCGAGCGACTCGGGATGCTGCATCAGCCAGTCGAGCGCCGCCGCGTCGTGGAGGCGCGCGAGCGCGAGGCCGGCGCTCAGGGCCACCAGCGCCGGCCCGGTTTCCATGGCGCGGAACAGCACCCCGCGCTGGGTCGGGTCCTGGAGCAGACCGATGCGGCGCGCCGCGAGCGCCCGCTGCCACGCGGTGCCACGCGCCAGCCGCCGGCGGGTGCGCGCGATCTCGGGCAGGTCGCGCAGCTCGGCGGTCAGGCGTCGCCAGCCCTCGCCCTCGATGCTCTCCGCGAACGACTCGATCGCCATCCACAGCGCGCGGGGCGGGACCTCCTGGACGCGGGCCCGCAACCGGTCGCGGTCGATCTGGCCGGCGAGGAAGCGGGCGAAGGCGACCCCGACCGCGTTGCCGGCGGTGTCGTCGCGCGCCGCGCGACGGCGCAGCGAGTCGTGCCAGCGCAGCACCGCCACCCCCATGACCAATGTCACGAGGGCGGAGCAGAGCAGCACGACGAGCAGCGGCTGAACCGGCCAGTGCGGCATGGCGCGCAGAGCCTCCGGGTAGAATGCCCGGGTGTTATCGGCCCGACGCGCGCGCGCCTAGAGTGCGGCCCGCCGCCGGGGCGGGATCGGCAAGCGGCCGATGCTTGCCGCTCCCGGCCGGCTCACGATCACCGCCCCGGGCCATGGGGCCCTCGTTTGACGCCTCTTCGAATGCTGGGGTAATAATGGCCGGCCAGGCGCGCGTGGGGCTGTAGCTCAGTTGGGAGAGCGCTTGCATGGCATGCAAGAGGTCGACGGTTCGATCCCGTTCAGCTCCACCAATGTGCAGGAGGCCCGCCCCGACCACCGGGCGGGCCGCCTGCTTTGAGGACCGCGGCCTCCTTCACGTCGCACGTGAAGTCGCGGTCGCAGCGGGCCGCGGACCGGGCGGTTGGGCCTCTTCCAGCAGCCCCTCGAGTGCGCCGCGCGTCGCCGGCGACCGCCACACCACCTCGCCGGGCTGGGCGACCGCGATCCGTCCCGCCTCGTCCACCACGTAGGTGTAGGGGATGCTCGGGCACGGCAGCCGCGCGGCCAGGTCGCGCCGGCCATCGAGCAGCACCGGCAGGCGGAGGCGGTTGCGGCCCACGTAGCGCGCCACCGACGGGAACGGATCGAAGCACACCAGCACCACGCGCAGCCGCTCGAACGCGGGGTCGCTGCGCATCGAATCGAGGGCCGATGCCTGCGCCAGGCTGTGGCGCTCCCACGGCGCCCAGTAGTGCACCAGCAGGACGCGGCCCCCGGCGCTCAGGCGCTCGATCCCGACCGGCACCGCCGGCAGCGCGATGTCGAAGTCGACCGCGCGCCGCTCGGCGGCGTCGATCACCGCCAGGGCGCGCGGGTGGTCACCGGGCCGGGCGACGGTGAACAGCTCGGCGCGCCACACCGCGACCGCGAGCGCCGCGACCGCGAGCGCGACCAGCGCGCCGCGCCGGCTCACGACGCCGGCGTGCGCAGCGCGGCCGCGGCGGGGGCGGCGGCGCGCGGGCGGCGGAGCGCCCGGCCCCAGTGGCGCAGGCTGTCGAGCACCACCACCACCAGCAGCAGCATGATGATCAGCGTCACCACGCACTGGATGCGGGCCGGGATCGGGGCGGCGAGGAACGCCGCCCACAGGCCGGGGGATCCGGCCAGCAGCTGGGGACGCAGGTAGTTGACGCCGATGTTCATCCAGCCCGCGGTCAGCGTGTTGACGCACATGAAGGTGAGCGGCAGCAGGGTGGTCCAGGCGTAGCGCGCCCGGCCCATGTTGATCAGCACCGACGTGCCGATCGCGAGCGCGAACGCGGCCAGCAGCTGGTTGCTGACCCCGAGCATCGGCCAGATCGTGCTCACCGTCCCGGTCCACACGAAGTAGCCCCAGGCGCCGACCGCCAGCGCGCTGAACAGCGCGGCGGGCGCCACGCCCTTCCAGGTCCTGAGCGCCGGCACCGCCATGCCCGACACCTCCTGCAGCATGTAGCGTGTGACGCGAGTCCCGGCGTCGAGCAGGGTGAGCACGAACATGGCCTCGAACATGATCGCGAAGTGGTACCAGAACGACATCAGCCCGCGCAGGAACGGCAGCGACGAGAAGATCTGCGCCATCCCCACCGCCAGCGAGACCGCTCCGCCGGGGCGCCCGGCCAGGCTCTCGCCGACCTGGGCCTCGAGCTCGGGCAGGTGGCGCACCGCGAGGTGGAGCCCCGCGAACACCTGGGGCGCGGCGTTGATCGCGAAGTAGTCGGCCGGCTCGAGCGCGCAGGCGGCGATCAGCGCCACCACGCCCACGAAGCCCTCGAGCACCATGGCGCCGTAGGCGATCGGCAGGATGTCGCGCTCGCGGTTGATCATCTTGGGCGTGGTCCCGGAGGCGATCAGCGAGTGGAACCCCGAGATCGCCCCGCAGGCGATGGTGATGAATACGAACGGAAACAGCGGTCCCGGGATCACCGGACCGCCGCCGTGGATGAAGCCGGTGAAGGCCGGCATGTGGAGACGCGGATTGACGACGATCACCCCCACCGCCAGCAGCGCGATCGCGCCGATCTTCATGAACGACGACAGGTAGTCGCGCGGCGCGAGCAGCAGCCACACCGGCAGCACCGAGGCGATGAAGCCGTACAGCATGATGCCGGCCGCGATGCCGTGCTCGGGATGGATGAACCAGCCGCGCCACGGCGACTGCTGGACCCAGGCGCCGGCGCCCACCGCGATCAGCAGCAGCACCACGCCGGCCGCGGTGGTGGAGCGGATGGCGCCGGGGCGGATGCGCGACGACCACAGGCCCATGCCGAGCGCGATCGGGATGGTGCACAGGATGCTGAACACGCCCCAGGCGCTGGACTTGAGCGAGTTCACGATCACCAGCGCCATCGCCGCCAGCGCCACCGTCATCACGAACACGATCGCGATCGCGGTCGCGCCGCCGGTCAGCCCGCTGACCTGCTCGCGCGCGATGTTGGCGAGCGAGCGGCCGTTCGATCGCACCGAGGCGGTGAGGATGACGAGGTCGTGCACCCCGCCGGCCAGCACCGACCCGACCAGCAGCCACAGGAAGCCCGGCAGGTAGCCGAACTGGGCGGCCAGCACCGGCCCGATCAGCGGCCCGGCGCCGGCGATGGCGGCGAAGTGGTGCCCGAACAGCACCAGCGGGTGGGTGGGCACGTAGTCGCGCCCGTCGGCCAGGGTGTGAGCCGGGGTGGCGCGCAGGTCGTCGAGGGTCGCCACCCGGGCGGCCAGGAACGCGCCGTAGAACCGGTAGCCGATCAGTGCCACCAGCGCCGAGCAGACGATCAGGTAGAGGGCCGGCACGGTCCGAGTCTAATGCGGCCGCGGGCGGCCCGGCAACGGCGCACCGGTCACGCGCGGCGTCGCAGCGAGCGCGACCCATGCTGACGGGGGTGACACGCCTGGCGGGGCTTTTCGCCGCAGGCGAAAAGAGCCCGCCAGGAAGAGGGGAACCCCCGAGTGACGCGCCCCGTCGCGGGTTGTCGTGCTACGAGACCTTGCGCGCCGGCTCGTCGGTAGCTCCGTCCTCGCGCGCGCGCTTCTGCCGCCGTTCGCGCCCGGGGTGCGGGAGCACCTGGACTTCGCGCGGGGCCGCCGCGTTCTTGCCGCAGAACGGGCAGTAGCTCCAGCCGGTGTTGAGGCGCCGGCGGCAGCTCTCGCAGTGCTCGCCCACCCAGCTGCCGCACGACGGGCAGTACTCGAAATCGTGGTTGAGCACCGCCGAGCACGCCGGGCAGATGCGCGCCGAGGCGTCGGCGAGGTAGATGACCCGGGTCACCTCCTCGAGCGTGGTCTTGCCCTCCATGACCTTCTTGAGCCCGTCCTCGCCGATCGAGCGCATGCCGGTCTCGACCGCGGCGCTGCGGATCACGGCGTCCGACGCGCCGGCGCTGATCTGCTTGCGGATCGACTCGTCGACGTCGAGCACCTCGAAGATCCCGGTGCGCCCGTGATAGCCGGTCTGGCGGCAGTAGGAGCAGCCGCGGCCGCGCCACAGCGTGATCCGGCCCTCGGCGCGCCCCGCCGCGCCCAGCCGGTCGAGGTTCGAGGCGCTGGCCTCGTAGGACTCCTTGCAGCGCGGACACAGGGTGCGCACCAGCCGCATGCTGATGACCCCCACCAGCGACGAGGCGACCATGAAGGGCTGGAGTCCCAGATCGACCAGCCGCGTCACCGCGGTCGAGGCGTCGTTGGTGTGGATGGTCGAGAGCACCAGGTGTCCGGTCACCGAGGCGCGGAAGGCGATCTGGGCGGTCTCGAGATCGCGGATCTCGCCCACCATGATGACGTCGGGATCCTGGCGCAGGATGGCGCGCAGCGCGGTGGCGAAGGTCTTCTTTGCCTTCTCGTCGACCTGGACCTGATTGAGGCCGGCGATCTGGTACTCGACCGGGTCCTCGACCGTGACGATGTTCTTGGTCTCGTGCTGGATGTAGCGCAGCGCGGCGTACAGCAGCGTACTCTTGCCCGAGCCGGTCGGGCCGGTGACCAGGATGATGCCCTGGGGGCGCTCGCAGTAACGCTTGGCGCGCGCCAGGTCGTCGGGGTAGAAGCCGATCTCGGTGAGGTCGAGCGAGCTGCGGGCCTGGTCGATCACGCGGATCACGACCTTCTCGCCGCTGGTGACCGGCAGGGTCGAGACCCGCATGTCGACCCGGCGCCCGGCTACCTCGATCATCATGCGCCCGTCCTGGGGCAGGCGCTTCTCGGCGATATCGAGGTTCGACAGCACTTTGATGCGCGACACGATCGCGCTCTGGGTCCACTTGGGGAGCCGCTGCACCTCCTGGAGCAGGCCGTCGATGCGCAGCCGCACCACCACCTCGTGGTGCTGCGGCTCGAGGTGGATGTCGCTCGCCCGGTCCTCGACCGCGCGTGACAGCATCCAGTTGGTGAGCCGCACGATCGGCCGGCCCTCGGCCTCCTTGAGCAGCGCGTCGACCGCCTCGGGCTGGTCCTCGTCGCGAACCTGGCTGATGGTCAGGACCTCGCCATCGCTGACGATGGTCTTCAACACCTCGTCGACCGAGCGGTCGAGGTGGTAGTACTTGTCGATCGCGTCGGAGAGCGCCGACTGCGAGGACAGCACCGGCTTGATGAACATGCCGGAGTGGAAGCGCAGGTCCTCGATCGCCGCCACGTTGAGCGGGTCGGCCATCGCCACCACCAGCGTCGAGCGGCCCTCGACCGCGATCGGGAGCGCCAGGTATTTCTTGGCCACCTCCTCCTTGATGAGCGCGACCGTGGACTCGTCGATGTCGATGCTTTCGAGATCGACCAGCGGCAGGCCGAGCTGGCGCTGCAGGCTCTGGAGCAGCGCCTCCTCGTTGACCAAGCCGAGCTGGATCAGCGTCGCCCCCAGCAGCTGGCCGGTCTTGCGCTGCTCGGCCACCGCCGCGCTCAGATCCTCGGGCGTGATGAGCTTCTCCTCGAGGAGAAGGTCCCCGAGGCGCTTGTGCTCTTTGGGCATCCGTGGCTCCGCGGTCGGCTGGTAGACGGGTGTGAGCCCGGTATCGGCACCGAGCCGGTTGCGTTTAATCCCTTTTGTCGCGGCCGCAAAGGCCGTGCTAGGGTTCGTGCCCCATGACCGATTTCACCACCTCGCGGGCGGAAAAAGCGGGCGACCCGCCGGCCGCCGAGGCGCGGGCGAGGGCCGGCGAGGGCGGGTTCGACGCCGCCCTGCGCTCGCTGTCGAGCCTCGACAGCCAGGCCACCCAGACCTTCCAGGGCGCGGTCAACCTCAACGACCTGCTGCGCCTCGCCACCGGGCACTGCCGCAAGCTGGTGGATTGCGGGGTGGCGCGGATCTGGCTCATGCGCCGCAACGGCCGCCGCCTGGTGGCGCGCGACTTCCCCGACGGGGACGGCGCCCCGACCGAGGCGCGCCAGGGGCGCGGCGAGGGGCTGGCGGGCTGGGCGGTGACCCACGAGCAGTCGCTGCGGCTCGGGCCCTCGGATCCACGCCCGGCCCTGCGCGGGCGGCCGGTGTCGTTCAGCAGCGCGATCGTCATCCCGCTGTTCCGCCGCGGGGCGGTGTTCGGCGCGATCGAGTGCCTCGACAAGCGCGGCGGGGGGGCGTTCAGCGACGAGGACTTCGACCGCCTCGACCTGGCGGCCGAGCACGTCGCCTTCGCGCTCGACAACGCCCTGCTCTACGACGAGACCGAGCGCCGCGCGCTCGAAAAGGACGTGCTGCTCGACATCACCAAGGCGCTGTCGACCCCGCTCGATCTCGACGAGGTGATCGAGACCATCTTCAAGGCCCTGCGCCAGGTGGTGCAATACGACGCGGCCGCGATCTACCTGGTCAACCGCAACACCCTGGCGCTGGAGATGGTGCGCGAGGTCGGCTATCCCGGGAACTCCGAGCACGCCTTCGACCTCCAGGTCGGGCAGGGCATCGTGGGCTGGGTGGCGAAGACCGGTCAGCCGGTGATCGTGCCCGACGTCGCCACCGACGCGCGCTACGTCTCGGCGCGGCCCGCGACCCGCAGCGAGCTGGCGGCGCCGCTGCTGCTCGAGGGACGTACGATCGGCGTGTTCAACCTGGAGAGCGACCACGACGACGCCTACCACGATGGACACCTCGAGCTGCTGTCGGCGTTCGCCGCCCAGGCGGCGGTGGCGATCGAGCGTGCCCGGCTCACCCGCGAGCTGCTCGACCAGCGGCGCTTCGAGAAGGAGCTGGCGATCGCGCGCGAGATCCAGCTCTCGTTCCTGCCCAAGCGCGCCCCGACCCTGGCCCACTACGACATCGCCGGCACCACGCTGCCCCATGACGAGGTGGGGGGTGACTACTACGACTTCGTGCCGGTGGCCGAGAGCCGGATCGGACTGGCGATCGCCGACGTGTCGGGCAAGGGCATCCCGGCGGCGCTGATCATGGCGGGATTCCGCATGAGCCTGCTGGCCGAGGTGCGCAACGAGTTCGCGATCCGCGCCGTGATGCGCAAGGTCAACTCCCTGCTCCACGAGAGCACCGATCGCGACCGCTTCGTCACCGCCTTCTACGGTGTCCTCGACCACCGCAACAACGTGCTGATCTTCTCCAACGCCGGGCACAATCCGCCCATCCTGCGGCGCGCCGACGGCCGCTACGAGTACCTCGAGGAGGGCGGCGTGGCCTTCGGCGTGCTGCCCGACGCCCGCTACGAGGAGCGCCCGGTGGCGCTGCGCGGCGGCGACCTGCTGGTGCTCTACACCGACGGTGTCACCGAGTCCGAGTCGCCGAGCGGCGAGCAGTTCGGGACCCGCCGGCTCGAGCATCTGATGGCGGCGCTGGCGGCGAAGAGCGCGAGCGAGGTGGTCGAGGGCATCATCGCCGAGGTGCGGCGCTGGGCGGGGGAGCGCGGCCTGAGCGACGACGTGACGCTGATCGTCCTCAAGGCGCTGGGCGGCGACTGAGTCCGGCCGGGGTCAAGGCGTGTCCATCGATCCGGCGGCGATTGTGGTGCTTCCGGTGGCGGTCTTGAGCGTCGTGGTCCACGAGGTGGCCCACGGCGTGATGGCGTCGTGGCGCGGCGACCCCACCGCCCGCGAGCACGGCCGCCTGACCCTCAATCCGCTCCCGCACCTCGACCCGGTCGGCTCGCTGCTGCTCCCCGGCCTGCTGGTGGTGCTGCACGCGCCGTTCGTGTTCGGGTGGGCGAAGCCGGTGCCCATCGACTGGGCGCGGCTCAAGAGCCCGCGCAACGACCCGGTATGGGTGGCGCTCGCGGGGCCGGCCTCGAACGCGCTGCTGGCGCTGCTGTTCGCGGCCCAGGCGCGGGTGGCGCCGGCGACCGGGTTCCTGGCGCCGCTGCGCGTCATGGGGATCGCGGGGGTGGTGTGGAACTGTGCGCTCGGGCTGTTCAACCTGCTGCCGATCCCGCCGCTCGACGGCTCGTGGGTGCTGATGCGCTTCCTGCCGCTGCGCCACATCATCGCCCTGCGCCAGTTCCGGCTGCTGGGCCTGGCGCTGATCATGGTGGTGCTGGCCTCGCCCGGGATCTCGAAGGCGTTGATCGGGACGCCGCTCGACCTCGCGGTCGGCGCCTGTCTCGAGCTGTTCGGCGTGCCGCGCGGCCCGGGGACACCGTGAGGCGCGGGCGCGGCGGGCGGGATCAGTGCAGCACGACGAGCTTGCGCGTGAGCGTGCGGCGGGCGGCCGACAGGCGTACCAGGTAGACGCCGCTCGCCACCCGCAGACCGCGGTCGTCGCGCAGGTCCCAGGCGCCGCTCGCGGTGCCGGCGGCGCGCGCTCCGCGCTCCAGCGTCCGGACACGCCGGCCGGCGAGATCGAACACCGCCAGGTCGAGGGTCGCCGCGGCCGGGAGCCCGAAGGAGAAGCGGGCCGGGCCACGCGCCGGGTTGGGGGCGATCGCGCCCAACTCGAGCGATCGCGGCGCCGCGGCCGGCCCCACGCCGAGCACCACCGGCGTGTCGAGGTTCCCGGTGCGCTCGGCGTCGTGGTGGAACTGGGGCCAGGGCGGCGGTCCGGCGGGTGAGAAGGGAGCGTCGTAGTCCCACACCGTGAGCGTGCCGCCGAAGTCGACCAGCGCGATCTCGGACCTGCCGTCCCCGTCGCAGTCACACAGCGCGGCGGTGCTGGCGGCCTCGGCGCTCACCGTGATGGGGAAGCCGGGCAGCATCGCGCCGTCGGCGCCGCTCAAGGCCGCGAGGCCGCCGTTCTCATCGCCGACCACGACGTCGTTGCGGCCGTCCCCGTCGAGGTCGGCGACCACCGGGCTCGCCTCGGTGGCCTCGCTGGTGAGCGGCGAGAAGCGCGAGGCCGACGACCACGGCGGCAGCGGGGCGCCGCCGTGGTCGACCACGTAGATCCGGCCGTCGGTGCCGGCCAGCACGATGTCGGGGAGCCCGTCGCCGTTCATGTCGGCGAGCGCGGGGGAGGGCGCGCGGTTGGTGCCGGTCACCGGGACGGCGATCGGGAAGCCGGGGTGGGGCGTGCCGTCGGCGCGGATGACGCGGATCGTGTTGTCGAGCACCGGAATCACGATCGACGGCGGGTTCGCCGGTCCGTCGAGGCGGCCGACCGCCGCCGAGGCCGTCGTCGCCCCGACGAACACCGGGAAGCCGGGCACGTTCGAGCCGTCCGGGCGCCAGGCATAGAGGTTGCCGTCGAAGCTGCCGTAGACGATGTCCTTCTCGCCGGTGCCGAGCAGATCGGCGAGCGCCGGGGTTCCGTCGTTGTAGTCGTTGCCCATCACCTTGAACACGCCCACCGTGGCCGGGTTCGCGTCGCCGTCCATCCACTCGGCGCCGCTGTCGCGGAACACATAGAGCTCGCGCCCCAGGCCGGGCAGCGGGCTGCGCGAGCCGAACACCATCTCCTTGTGCCCGTCGCCGTCGAGATCGCCGACCGCGACGCAGGACCAGGTCTGGTCCTCGAACCCGACCGGGAACCCCGCGCGGGGATGGCCCTGCGGGTCGAAGACCTCGATCTCCCGCGAGTCCCACGTGGCGCCGATGATCGCCGGCGTGCCGCTGCCGTCGAGATCCGAGACCGAGGCGCCGGCGGCGTAGTTGCTCCCCAGCGTGGTCAGATCGCCCGGCGTGGCGGGGAGGCCATCCGCATCGACCGGCGCGGTGCCGTCGGGGTGGAAGCGATGGAGCACCGCTCCGCCGATGATCAGGTCCTGGGGATATCCGGGGAAGTGAGCGACACACACCGGCGAGCTGACGCTCTCGCGCGTGTACACGGGGAAGCCGGGATGGACCGACGGGTTGGTGACCGCCGAGACCGCCGCCGAGGGGCCCGACTCGTTGCCCGAGCTGTCCACCGCCGTCACGCGGTACCAGTAGCGCGTGAGCGGCGCGAGCGCGCCGTCGGTCGCGTCGGACGCCCGTCCGGTCGCCACCGGACCCACCGGGGTGAACGGCCCGGTCGCGGCGGCGGCGCGATAGATCCGGAAGCCGAGCAGGTCGGGGGCGCCGCTGCGGGCCCAGGTGAGATGCACCGAGCCGCGGCCACCGCTGGCGGCGAGCGCCACCGGCGCCACGGGGAAGCCGAGGTCGATCGTCCGCAGCAGGCGGATGCCGTCGGCGTCGCCGATCCGCACCGTCAGCCGCGCCGCGGCGCTCGCCGGTACGAAGCGCACCGCGGTCGTGGTTCCGGCCGCCCCGGGAGCGAGGTCGCCGAGCGTGAAGGTCGAGTCGAGCACGGTCGAGAGTCCGTCGTCGCTTGCGATGCTTCCGCTGAGGCCGGTCGCCGGGCCGGTGCCGCGGTTCAGGATCTGGAACGCGTAGCTCACCGTCTCGCCCGGCTCGGGGATGCCATCGCCGTTTCCGACCGACTCCGACTCCAGGTGTCCGGTGTGCGCCAGATCGGGCGCGCGGACGGTGAGCTGGAAGCGCTGCTGGAAATGGGCGCCGCCGCTCTCGATCAGATCGAGCGTGAACGGGATCTCGCGCTGGTCGGGGCAGTCGAAGGGCAGCCGCACGCGGAAGCCGGCGGCCGGCGACACCGGCCCGCCGGGCGCGATCGTGCCGTAGGTCGCGGCCGGCGTCACCAGCGTGACCAGTCCGTCGCTCGTCGACAGCGTCCCCACGACGTCGCCGGCAGGAGTGCCGCCGCTGTTGCGCAGCGGCACGATGACGTCGAAGGTCTCGCCCGCGTCGGGGATGCCGTCGCCGTTGCCATGGCGGCCGTTCAGTTGGTCGTCGAGGATCGCGGGGGCGAGGGCGCCCAGCGCCGGCGGGCCGGCGGTCACCACCCTGACGCTCCCGCGCCAGGGCCGGGCGTTGAACGCGGTGACGGTGAGCGAGCAGAGGCCGACTGTGTCGGGGCGCAGCGGCAGGACCAGGTCGCCGCCCGCGTCGGTGAGGCCGATCCGATATTCGTGGCCGGGCATCCACGCCGTGACGCGCGCGCCGGGAAGCGGGACGCCGCCGGTCTCGACGTGGACGGTCACGCTGCTGTCCGAGGCCGGCATGGTGCCGGGGGCGGTGACCGCGAGCGCGAGCGGCGTCGCGGTGTAGATGCGCAGCTCGGGATCGCCGAGCAGCAGCAGGGTGAGCTGGATCCAGCGGTCGAAGCCGTCGTAGTAGGAGTTGGCGACGAAGGGCAGCTTCTGCCGGCCCTGCGCCTCGCCGACCGCGGTGACGCCGGCCTGGAACAGCAGGCGGAAGTACTCCTTCTGATAGGCGCGGCCGACGCTCGGGAAGTCGAGGCCGGTCGAGCCGATGCTGGTGACCGCGCCGCCGCCACGGGCGCGCACGAACGCTTCGCCCAACGAGGCGAAGTCGATGGCGCTCGAGGTGCAGTCGATCGCGTACAGGTTGGCGAGCCGGGCGCCGTTGCTGAGCGCGTAGGCGTCGTGGTTGTCGAGGTTGTCGTCGCCGCACGACATCACGGTGCGGTAGCCGTGCCCGATGTGCACCGCCAGGTTGTAGCCGCGGTCGAGCGAGTCGATGACTGCGGCCCGGGTCTCGGTCAGCGCCCCCGGCCGCCAGCGCGCGTCGCCGGCATTCTCGTAGAGCCGCGCCACGTGCAGGCCCGGGACCGGGTCGAGCAGCGGCAGGAGGTCCTGCTCCACGAGCTGCGCGCCGTCGAGCATGGGCGCCGAGACGTGGTTCCAGTTCTCCGGCACCAGCACCTCGGCGAAGAACAGGATCTGGTTCATCGCCGCGTCGACCGGCGCGGTCTCGTAGCCGAGCGTCTTCGCGACGAAGCCCTCGGCGTCGGCCGGGGTCACCACCGGCGCCCGCCCCACCCACAGCTCGGGCAGCAGATCGGCGTTGTCGCCGGGATCACTGGGCCCGCTGTAGCCGTCGGCCCAGGTGCTGTCGCCGTTGGCGTTCCAGTTCCCGTCGAGACACGAGTAGTAGAGATCGCTGGGAAGCTCGGAGTCGTCGTAGGTGTGGTGCGCGTAGCGGGCGGGAATGACCTCGGTGTCGCCGCCCAGCAGCGCCCAGTGGGTTCCCCAGCGCGTGTAGGCGTCGCGGAGGAACAGGCGGATCCGTTCGGCGTCGTCGGCGCCCTGCGGATAACCGGCGCGGATGAAGCTCAGGGTTCGCACCACCGCCGGCACGCCGCTCGCGGTCTTCCAGTCGGCGAGGGTCTGGAATGCGGGCGCCAGCTGATCGTCGGTGACGATGACGTAGTCGACCGCGCTGCCGAGCAGCGAGGGGATCTGGGTGGGCACGAAGGGCTGAGCGGCGCGCCCCGGCGTGGGCCCGGCGCCGGTCCGGCCCGCGGCCGCCACGGCTGCGCGACCGATCGATGGCTGCGCGGCGTCGCGGGCGCGGCGCAGCGGGCGGTCCGCCGCCGGCTCGAGCCTGATCTTCACCACCAGCCGGCTGACACGCTCGAGGCGGCCACTGCGGGCGTCCCACCGCACCGGCGAGACCAGCAGCCAGGCGACGCGCTCACCGTCTTCGCACCCCTGGAGCCCGGGGCTCACCGGGATCTCGGGCTGGAACCCGGCGCGGTCGAAGAGGCCGGGATCGGGTGCAGCGGCGCCGGGGCGCTCGAGCCCGGGGCGGATCTCCGGGGCGGGAGCCACACGGACGCCCTGGGCGAACGGTTCGGTCTCCATGCGCTCGACCTCGACGCCGGCGAGGCGCATGTCCGGGGGCAGGCTCAAGCGCTCGGCGACCACCGGCAGATCGGGGCGGCCGACGCGGTACTCCGGCAGCCCACCCTCGCAGCGCACCGCGACCCCGCCGGCCGCCGGCTCGAGCCGCAGGCGGGCGGCCTCGTAGCGATACTCGCGGGTGACGGTCGTCGCCGCGCCCGCGAGCCGGGGCAGCGAGAGGCCCAGGAACAGCGTGACGACCATGGCGCGACCCGCTGGCTGCATCGTGCGCTCCTCCGCGCCCGGAGCGGCGGAATGCGCGCGACCGGGCCCGCACCAGTATAGCCTCAGGGCCGCCAAAAACCGCCGCAAGTCTTGATTCGTCCGTGCCTTCCCGATAGTCTGCGCGACGGTCTCTGATCGCCCTCTCCCGGGAGCCCTTCATGTGCCGGAATTCGGCCCTTCAACCCGCCTCGTCATCGTGAAGCGCGGACGCATTCTCTCGGGCATGCGCCCGACCGGCCGGCTCCACCTCGGCAACTACGTCGGCGCGCTCGAGAACTGGGTGCGGCTCCAGAACGAGGGCTGGCAGAACTTCCACATGGTGGCCGACTGGCACATGCTGACCACCGGCCACGAAGACACCTCGCGGCTTCAGACCGACACCTGGGAGATGGTGCTCGACTGGCTGGGCGCCGGGCTCGACCCGGAGCGGAGCGTCATCTTCGTCCAGTCCCAGGTCAAGGAGCACGCCGAGCTCCACCTGCTGCTCTCGATGCTGGTCAGCAAGTCGCGGCTCGAGCGCATCCCGACGCTCAAGGAGCAGATCCGCGACCTCCACCTCGACGAGCAGACCATCTCCTACGGTCATCTCGGCTACTCGGTGCTGCAGGCGGCCGACATCCTGCTCTACAAGGCCACCCACGTGCCGGTGGGCGACGACCAGCGCCAGCACCTGGAGTTGACCCGCGAGCTGGCGCGGCGCTTCAACTTCCTCTACTGCCGCGATCGCGAGCCGGTGTTCCCCGAGCCCGAGGCCCAGCTCACCGCCTTCCCGCGCCTGCGCGGGCTCGACGGCGGCCGGATGAGCAAGTCGGTGGGCAACACCATCCTGCTCACCGACACTCCCGAGGCGATCGCCGCCAAGGTCAGGCAGGCCTACACCGACCCCCGGAAGGTACGCGCCAACGATCCGGGCCGCCCCGAAGCCGATCCCTCCGACGGCCATGGCGGCTGCGTGGTGTGGGAATACCACCGCAAGTTCAACCCCGGCGAGGCGGAGACGATCGCGCGGAAATGTCGCGCCGGCGAGCTGGCCTGCGTGCCCGACAAGCAGCACCTGGCGCGGGTGCTGGCCGACGCGCTGGCGCCGATCCGCGAGCGCCGCGCGCGCTACGCCGCCGATCCCGGGCTGGTGCGCGACATCGTCTCCGAGGGCAACCGCCGCGCCCGGGCCGTGGCGGCGGCAACCATGGACGAGGTGCGGCGGGCGATGAACCTCGAGCCCGCCGATC
>Ga0318492_10000142_pt1 | contig 18343 bp, 17 predicted proteins | sample GRESIP108b1f22_FD_203292 | JGI IMG/M metagenome (GOLD analysis project Ga0318492, IMG submission 203292) | Tropical soil microbial communities from Luquillo Experimental Forest, Puerto Rico - GRE.SIPMG.108b1f22 | ecosystem: Environmental > Terrestrial > Soil > Tropical forest > Bulk soil... | reverse complement strand
CACCCCGTCGACGCAGCCGTTCAGGCTCTCCTTGATCTCGTTGAAGTCGCCCCGGTACGTGTCGGTGATCCGCGGCGGGACGTCGCCCCTCGCGATCCGGCGCACGTAGGTGGCGGTGACGTCGATCGGCTTCTGGAAGGCGTCGAGCGTCTCGTTCACCCCCTCGATCACGGGCCGGAACTCGGCGTCGAGCCGGGAGGTGTCGCCGCGCACGGCGAGGTCGCCTGCGTCGACGGCGTCGCGCAGCCGGGCCGCCTCGCTCACCATGAACGCGACGGGCCGCGTCACCGACGACCCGATGAGCACCGCGGCGATCGCGGCGAGGGCTCCCGTCGCGAGCACGACGAGCACGATGGTGCCGAGCTGCTTCCGCAGATCACCGTCCGCCACGCGGCGCTCCTCGGCCACGAGCGTCTCGATGTCGTCGATGTAGTTGCCGGTACCGACGACCCAGCCGAACGGCGGGAACGAGACGCTGTACGAGCGCTTCGCGAACGGCTCGCCGTTGTCCTTCTTCGGGAACCAGTAGGTCGTGTAGCCACCGCCCGCCATGCCCGCGTGCAGGATGTCGCGGATGAACGCGTTCCCCTTCGAGTCCACCTTGTCGATGCGCGACTTCCCCTCGTCGGGCCGGCCGAGGAGCACCACGTTCACGCCCTCGGTCGTGTCCGCCCAGAAGTAGCCGGCGTCACCGTAGCGGAGGCCACGGAGCAGATCCGCCGCGCCCTTCTTCGCCTCGTCGAGCGTGATCTCGCCGCGCGCAGCCCGCTCCGCGAACGGCCTGAGGAGCGAGATCGCGGTCTCGACCTCGAACCGCGCGGATCGGTCGAAGTCGTCGCGGACCGTCTTCTCGAGCTGCTCGATCCGGCGGTCGCTCGCGTCGGCGGTCGTCTTCAGCATGTACGCGCCGAGCGCCACGCCGACGCAGAGCCCGGTGGTCACGCCGAGCGCGATGATCTTTCCCTTGATCCGCATCCGTCCTACCTCCGCTGTCGCGCTCGCGCGCTCAGTTCGTACAACCGATCCTCGAAGCCGCCCGCAGGATCTCGCCGGCGATCCCGCCGAGCGGCAGCACCGCGGCCGCGGCGCCGAGCTCCACCGCGGCGCGCGGCATCCCGTAGACCACCGAGCTCTCCTCGTCCTGCGCGATCGTGCGGGCGCCGGCACCGCGCAGCTCGCGGAGGCCCTCGGCCCCGTCGCTCCCCATGCCCGTGAGGAGCACGCCGATCGTGCGCGCTCCGGCGGCGCGCGCCGCCGAGCGGAACATCACGTCCACCGAGGGCCGGTGGTGGTTCACCTTGGGCCCGCCGTCGAGGTCGGCCGTGACCGCGGCACCGGAGCGGCGCAGCACGAGGTGCCGGTCTCCGGGCGCGACGAGCACGACGCCCGTCTCGACCACGTCGCCCGCGCGTGCCTCGCGCACGTCGAGGTGCGTCGAGTCGCGGAGGTGGCGCGCGAAGAACGGCGTGAAGGCCTCGGGCAGGTGCTGCGTGACGACGATGCCGGGATGATCCGCCGGGAGCGTGGCCAGGATCCGCTCGATCGCCACCGTGCCGCCCGTGGACGCGCCGATGGCGATGACGGCGTGCGACGGCGCCGCTGCGAGCCTCGGCGCCTGCGGGAGCGTCCCAGCGCGCGGCCTGGGCGCTGCCGGCGCAGCCCGCACCCTCGCCGCCGCCTTCACCGTCGCGATGAGCCGCTGGAGCATCGGCCCCACCTCGCCCGCCGCCGACGGCTTGCACAGCACGTCCACCGCGCCGGCGGCGGGCGAGGTGGGGCCCCGCGCACCACCGCCGGGCGTCGTCGAGGAGACCACGACCACGGGGGTCGGCCGCTCCACCATGAGCGCGCGGAGGAAGGTGAGGCCGTCGCCGTGCGGCATCTCGAGATCGAGCGTGACCACGTCGGGCGCGAGCGCCGCGATCCGCTGGCGCGCCGTGGGCGCGTCCGGCGCGGTGCCCACCACCTCGAGCGCGGCGTCGCGCGCGAGCGCGCGCTGCAGGAGCGACCGGATCGCCGCCGAGTCGTCCACGACCAGGACCCGCACCCGGCTCGCCGCGGCGCCGGTCACTGGTCGCCTCCCGCCTGCTGGTAGACGGACGGCCGGATCGAGCGCAACCGCGTGGGGGAGCCGCTCAGCGTCTCGGAGTGGCCGACGAGCAGGAGGCCGCCCGGCGCGAGGAGCCGCTCCACCTCGGCCACCACGCCGGCCCGCATGTCCTGATCGAAGTAGATCATCACGTTCCGGCAGAGGACCGCGTCGAACGGGCCGCGCATCGGGTACGGCCGCGCGGCGAGGTTCAGGCGGGCGAACGAGATCCGCTCGCGGAGCGCCGCGGCGACCGACCAGCGCGGGCGCCCGTCCGGCGCCGGCGCCGCGCGCTCGAGCCCGCGTTGCCGGATCAGCGGCGGCACCGGCTCGATCTCGTCGTCGGAGTAGACGCCCGCCGTCGCGCGCGCGAGGGCCGGGGTCGAGAGATCGGTGGCGAGGATCTTCCAGTCGCAGCCGGCGAGCAGCGGCGCGAGCACCATCGCGAGCGTGTACGGCTCCTCGCCCGACGCGCATCCGGCGCACCAGAACCGGAACCGCTCCTGGCCCGCCGCGCGGGCGGCCGCCACCGCCTCTGCCACGAGGTCGAAGTGATCCGGCTCGCGGAAGAAGCGGGTGAAGCTCGTGGAGATCGCATCGAGGAAGCGGGTCACCTCGTCGCGGTCGCCGCGCAGGACCTCGAGGTACGCCTCCTCGCCGGCCACGTTCAGCTCGCGGACGCGCCGGGCGAGCCGCGCGCGGACGAGCGCGGCCTTCCCCGGGCGCAGGAAGATGCCCGCCTCCTGGCGGGCGAGCTCCTGGAAGGCCCGGAACGTCCGCGGATCCATCACGCGGTGGCGCCCGGCCGCGCCACGCCCGTGGTCGCGAGGCGCGCGAGCCGGTCGGCGTCGAGGATGAGCCCGACGCGGCCGTCGGAGAGGATCGCGGCGCCCGACAGGAGGTCGTTGCGCTCGAGGCCGTTCCCGAGCGCCTTGATGACGAGCTGCTGCTGGGAGAGCACCTCGTCCACCGCGATCGCGACCCGGCAGCCCGCGCCCTCGATGACCACCACGTGGCCGTCGTCCCACGCGAGCGCGTCGCCCGGCACCGCGAGCACCCGGTGGAGGCGGAGGAGCGGCATCGTCTCGCCCCGCACGGTCGCGACCTCGGCGCGGCCGGCCGGCGTCGAGCGGACCACGTCCACGCCGCGCAGCGACTCGATGACGGAGAGGCTCGGCAGGACGTAGCGCTCCGCGCCGCACGACACGAGCATCCCGTCGATCACCGCGAGCGTGAGCGGCAGCACCATCCGGAAGGTGGTGCCGCGCCCGGGCTCCGACGACACGCTCACGCGGCCCCGCGTCGCCTCCACCGCGCGCTTCACCACGTCGAGCCCCACGCCGCGGCCGGAGATCTCCGTGACCTCCCGCGCGGTCGAGAAGCCGGGCAGGAACACGAGCTCGTGGACGTCGCGATCCGCGAGCTCGGCCCCCGCCGGCACGAGGCCGCGCTCGCGCGCACGCTCGAGGATCCGGTCTCGATCGAGCCCGCGGCCGTCGTCCGTCAGCTCGAGCGCCACGGTGCCGCCCTCGTGCCGCGCGGAGAGCCTGAGCGTCGCCACCTCCGGCTTCCCCGCCGCGCGCCGCTCGGCGGCCGACTCGATCCCGTGGTCCACCGCGTTCCGCACGAGGTGGACCAGCGGATCCTCGAGCCGCTCCACCATGCTGCGATCCACCTCGGCGTCGGCGCCCTCCACCTGCAGGACGACGCGCTTCCCGGAACGCCGGGACAGCTCGCGCGTGAGGCGCGCGACCTTGTGGAAGACGCCGCGGACCGGGACCATCCGCATGCGCATCGCGACCTCCTGGAGGTCGCGCGAGAGCTTCGTGAGCTGGCCGACGCTGTTGCGCAGCCGCACCTAGCCGAGCGCGGCGATCTCCGGCGAGTGGACGACCATCGCCTGGACGATCATGAGCTCGCCGATCATCTCGACCATCGTGTCGACGCGCTCGACGTCCACCCGCACCGTCTCGCGGAGCCCGGCGCCGAGCCGCCGCGCCCCCGCGTCCGGCTCCGACACGGGCTCGGGCTCCCACGCCGCGGGGGCGGCGCCCGGCTCACCGGCGAGGCCGGTCACCAGCGGCGCGGCCGGTGCCGGCGCAACGATCAGCGCCTCGACCCGCGCCACGAGCGCGGGCAGCTCCACGTCGGGCGCGAGGTCGGCGCGCGCGTCCACCGCCTCGCGCAGCGCCTCGAGCCTGCGCTGGAGCAGCCCGGTCGCCTCGAACACCGCCTGGAACGTGTCGCCCGCGAGCGCGCGCTCCCCCTCGCGCACGCGGTTGAGGAGCGCCTCCGTCGCGTGCGCCAGCGCCACGACGTCGCCGAGCTCGAGGAAGCCCGCGACGCCCTTGATGGTGTGGAACACCCGGAACAGCGCGTGGACGTCGTCGTCGCCCGCCGCGCCCTGCTCCACCGCGATGAGGATCTCGTCGGCGCGCGCGAGCCCCTCGGCGCCCTCGTCCAGGAAGTCGGCGATCACCTCGACGAGGTCGGCGTCGCGTGCCGCGCTCGCCGCCCCGGTGGGCGTGGCGTCGGTCTCGTGCGGATCGGACATCGGCGTGCTCCCGGCCGGCGGTGCCGGCTACCCCGCCATCCGCGAGCGGAGGACCTGCTGCACCTTCTCCTTCAGCGTGTCGGGCTTGAACGGCTTCAGGACGTAGTCGGACACGCCGAGGCCGAGGACGCGGTCCACCACCGACGTGCTCGACTCCGAGGTGAGCATGATGACGGGCGTCTTGTTGCCGGTCTCCCGCATCGCGCGCAGCGCCTCGACGCCATCCATGCGCGGCATCGTCACGTCGAGCAGCACCAGGTCGATGCGGGACGTGCGGAGCCGCTCCAGCGCCTGCAGCCCGTCCTCCGCCTCCACGACCTCCACCCCGAGGTCCTTCACCTCGCGCCGGAGCAGGGTCCGGACCGCGCGGCTGTCGTCGACAGCGAGAATGGTGGGCAACTTCGGCTCCTTGTGTCGCGTGAAGGGAAGCCCGGGCTCAGGCCCAGGAGATGGAGAGGGCGATGCGGACGCCGGCGCGGCCGCGGAGGACGAGCGCGACCGTGTCGGCCGACGGCCCGAGCGGCGGCTTCCCGTCGGCGGCGACGCGGGGCACCACGAGCGCCTGCTCGTCGATGCGCAGCCGCCACTTCAGCGCGCCGGCGGTGACGTTCACGAGCTCGCGGAGCGCGTCGTCGATCAGCTCGAGCGTGGCGCGCTCGCCGAAGATCGACGACGCGAGCGCGCCGCAGCCGGCCTCGTCGGACGAGATGGCCAGCGAGAACGGCGTCGCGCCGCCGATCCGCATCACGCCCGAGCGCCAGTACAGGTCGGGCGTGGGCTCGGCCCGGTCCACCTCGAACGGGAAGCCCAGCATCGGGCGGGTCACGCCGGAGAAGATGCTCGCCAGCGTGGTCGGGGAAGGGATGTTCACGAGACGATCTCCTCGCGGGCGGGGGCGCGCTTCAGAACTGCCTCAGGACGCGATCGACCTCCGCCGGTGTCAGGCGATCGATGGGCGAGGGGGCGCTGGGCGCGGGCTTCGCGGGCTCCCGCGAGGCCGGGCGTGCGGGCCCGGGCCGCGGTGCGGCGGTGGCGAGCGCGGCGGGCGGAGCCGGACGCGCGCGCGGCGCGGCCGCGGCCGCGGAAGCCGCGGCGGACCGGCCGAGGCGGAACGACGCCACCATGTCGGCGAGCTCCTCGGCCTGGCCGGACAGCTCGGCGGCCGCCGCGGACGACTGCACGGAGCTCGCCGCGTTCTGCTGGGTGACCTTCTCCGCCTCGGCGAGCGCCCGGTTCACCTGCTCGATCCCGGCGGCCTGCTCCTGCGCGGCGGCCGCGATCCCGGCGACGAGCTCGCTCGCACGCGCCACCCCGGCGGAGATCTCCCCGAGCTTCTCGTTCACGTGGCCCGCGGTCGCGACGCCCTCGACCGCCTGCTTCACGGAGTCGTGGATGAGCGCCTCGGTCTTCGCCGCGGCCTCCTTCGAGCGCAGCGCGAGCGAGCGCACCTCCTCCGCGACCACCGCGAAGCCGCGCCCGGCGTCGCCGGCGCGCGCCGCCTCCACGGCGGCGTTCAGCGCGAGCAGGTTCGTCTGGAACGCGATCTCGTTGATGTCCTTGATGATCTGCGAGGTGCCCTCGGCGGCGGCCCGGATCTTCACCATCGCGGCCGACATCTGCTCCATCGCCGCGGCGCCGTCGCCCGCCGCGCCGCGCGCCGAGCGCGCGAGCCCGCTCGCCTGCTGCGCGTCCTCGGTGGCCTTCCGCGTCGCCGAGGCCAGCGACTCGAGCTGGCTCGCGGTCTCCCCGAGCGAGCTCGCCTGCGCCGCCGCGCCGGACGCCACGCTCTGGCTCGAGGACGCGATCTGCGCAGCCGCGCTCGACACCTGCGCCGCCGACTCCGAGACCTGCGAGACCGCCTCGTGCAGCGCAGCCGCAGCCGCGTTCACCGCGTCCTTCACGCGACCGAGGTCGCCCGGGAGCTCGCCGCTCATCCGCGCCGTGAGATCGCGACCGGCCAGCTTCTGCAGGGTCTCGCGCGCGTGCTCCATCGGCCCCGCGGAGGCCTCGAGCGCCCGGTTCATCGCCTCCGCGACCTTGCGGAAGGTCCCGTGGTGCGGCGAGACGTCGATGCGGGTCGCGAGCCGACCCTCCGCGACCGCGCGCGCGAGCCGGTCCGCGTCCCCGTCGAGCCGCGCCACGGCGTCGATGCAGCGGTTCAGGCCGGCCTGGATCCGCGCGAAGTCGCCCTCGCACGCCTCGACGAGCCGGGGCGGGATCTCGCTGTCCGCGATCCGCGTCACGTAATCCGCCGTGAGCGCGATGGGCTTCTGGAGCGCGTCGAGCGTACGGTTCACGCCCTCGACGATGCCGCGGAGCTCCGGGCTCACCCGCCCCGGGTCCGCGCGCGCCGAGAGCTCGCCCGCGCGCACCGCCTGCCCGAGCCTCGCCGCCTCGAGCCGGAGCGCGTGGAGGTCGCGCCCGATGCTCCGCGCGAGACCGGCGGCCACGAGCAGCGCGAGCACGGCCGCGACGCCGAACGCGCCGAACGCGGCGGCGGTGGGATGGTCCGCGACCACGGTGCCCCGCGCGTGGAGGGCTGCGCCGACCCCGGCTGCGAGCAGCAGCGGGGCGGCGAAGCCGAGCAGGATCCGGGTCCGGATGCTCAGGTGCATGAGGGCTGCTCCGCTGCTGGGGGGCGCGTACGCCGCGAGGCGTGGCGCGGCGGGTGCGAGACCACGAGGCGCTACGCCGCCGTGGCGGCGAGCTCGTCGAGCTCGCCCGAGGAGAGGACCTTGTCGATGTCGAGCAAGAAGACGACGCGGGCGTCCGTCTTGCCGACTCCGAGGATGAACGCCGTGTCGGCGGGGGCCGCGCCGAGCGGTGGCGTCGGCTCGATGTGGTCGGCGCCGATCGACCGCACCTCGAGCACCTGATCGACGAGCACGCCCATCGTGACGGGGCCGGTCGGCGCCTCCGCCTGCACGACGATGATGACGGTCTGGTCGGTGGTCTCGCACGCCGGCAGGCCGAACTTGCGGCGCAGGTCGACGACCGGGATCACGCGGCCGCGCAGGTTGATCACGCCGCGCACGAAGTCGCGCGTGCAGGGCACGCGCGTGATCTCCATGAGGCCGATGATCTCCCGGACCTTCAGGATCGCGAGGCCATAGTCCTCCTCGGCCAGGCGGAACGTCATGTACTTGCCAGCCAGGTGCGCGGTGGCGGCGCTGTCGGGTGCGTCGAGCGTGCGGGCAACCATTCGCCAGGCAGTGTGGCGTTACGCCGCTCAACCGTCCAGTCTAGGACTTACGGGTCGCCCATCAGAGGGTGCGGCGGCCGGAGCCGACGTAGGAGATCAGGCGACGCCCGCGACCAGGCGACGCCAAGGCGATGCCGCACCGCGAGCGGGCGATCAGGCGATGCTGCGTTCCGGGCGCCCCGCGCGATCGCCGACGAGCTCGCGCGCCGACTTCGCGATCCCCGCCGCGTCGAGGCCGAGCTGCGCGCGCTGCTTCGCCGCGTCGCCGTGGGTGACGAACGCGTCGGGCAGTCCGAGCCGGCGGACCTGGAGCTTGCCGAGGATCGCGCGGTCCTCGAACGCCTCGAGGCACGCGGCGCCGAAGCCGCCCGAGAGCGCGTTCTCCTCCACGGTGATCACGGACCCCGCCGCCGAGGCGAGCTCGCAGAGGAGGTCGGCGTCGAGCGGCTTCACGAAGCGCGCATCCATCACCGTGACCGCGAGGCCATCCTTCTCGAGCAGCGCGGCGGCGCCGAGGGCGGCCTGGAGCGTCGTGCCGATGGAGGCGATGAGGAGGTCGGGGCGCGCGCCGCCGTCGCGCGCGACGCGTCCCTTGCCCACCGGGAGCACCTTCGCCTGCGGATCGAGCGGCACGCCGAGCGCGTTGCCGCGCGGGAACCGGAACGCGAACGGGCCCGGGTGGGCGAGCGAGGTCGCGAGCACGTGGCGCAGCTCGTTCTCGTCGGACGGCGCGGCGACCACGAGGTTCGGCACGCAGCGCAGGTAGGAGAGGTCGAACGCGCCCTGGTGCGTCTTGCCGTCCGCGCCGACGAGGCCGCCGCGGTCGAGCGCGAAGGTGACCGGCAGCTCCTGCAGCGCGACGTCGTGGATGATCTGGTCGTAGGCGCGCTGGAGGAAGGTGGAGTAGATGGCGGCGACCGGGCGCAGCCCCTCGCAGGCGAGGCCGGCGGCGAACGTCACCGCGTGCTGCTCGGCGATGCCGACGTCGTAGGTCCGGTCGGGGAAGCGCTTCTTGCACTTCGCGAGGCCGGTGCCCTCGAGCATCGCGGCGGTGATCGCGACCACGCGCCGGTCCTTCTCCATATGCTCGCAGAGCGCCTCGGCGAAGAGGTCGGTGTAGGCCCGGGGGCCTTCCTTCTTCGGGATCGGCTGGCCGGTGGCCACGTCGAAGAACGACAGCGCGTGGCCGCGCGTCGCGCGATCCCCCTCGGCCGGCGCGTAGCCCTTGCCCTTGGTGGTGATGGCGTGCATCAGCACCGGCCCCTCGGTCGCCTGGAGCTTCCGGAAGAGCTCCACGAGGTGGATCACGTCGTGGCCGTCCACCGGCCCCACGTAGTGGAAGCCGAGCCCCTCGAAGAAGATGCCGGGGGACACGAGCACCTTCGTGGCGTCGATCATGTGGCGCAGGGCCGAGATCGCGTCGCCGCCCTTCGGCAGGTGCTGCAGCACGCCCTTCGCCGTCTTCTTCCAGTTGGCGAACGTCCGGCTCGCGAACTTCTTCGTGAACCACTCCGACAGCCCGCCGACGTTCGGCGAGATCGACATGTCGTTGTCGTTCAGCACGACGAGCAGGTTCGACTTGAGATAGCCGGCCTGGTTCAGGCCCTCGAACGCGATGCCACCGGTGAGCGCGCCGTCGCCGACGAGGGCGACCACCCGCCCCTCCTCGCCCTTCAGGCGCCGCGCCTCGATCATCCCGAGCGCCGCCGACACCGCGGTGGACGCGTGCCCGACCCCGAACTTGTCGTGCTCCGACTCCTTGCGCTCGGGGAAGCCGGCGAGCCCGCCGTCGGTGCGGATCGTGCGGAACCGATCGCGCCGGCCGGTGAGGATCTTGTGGGCGTAGGCCTGGTGGCCCACGTCGAAGACGAGGTCGTCGAGCGGCGACGAGTAGACGTAGTGGAGCGCCACCACGAGCTCGACCGCGCCGAGCGACGAGCCGAGGTGGCCGCCCGTCTTCGCGCAGGTCGCGACGATCTCGTCCCGGATCTCCTGGCACACCACCGGGAGCTGCTCGGGCGGGAGCCTCTTCAGATCCATCGGCGAGTCGATTCGATCGAGCAGCCGGGCCATGCGCTACCTCCTGCGAGACACGACGAAGCGCGCGAGCGCGCGGAGCGGCTCGGCGCGCGGACCGAACGGCGCCAGGTCTTCCAGCGCCTCGGCGGTGAGGGCCTCTGCGCGGCGGCGAGCCTCCGCGGGGCCGACGAGAGACGGGATCGTGGCCTTGCCGAGCGCCGCGTCCTTCCCGGCGCGCTTCCCCAGGGTCGCGGCGTCTCCCTGGAGATCGAGCAGGTCGTCCGCGATCTGGAAAGCGACCCCCAGCTTCGCGCCGACCGATCGGAACGGCTCCTCCGGGCCGCCGCCGGCCCGGGCGCCGCCGAGCACCGCGGCCTGGAGGAGCGCGCCCGTCTTCCGCGCCATGAGATCGGAGACCTCGGCCTCGGCGAGCGGCTGCCCCTCCGCCGCGATGTCGAGCGCCTGGCCCTCGACCATCCGCGCTGCGCCGCGCGCGAGCAAGAGCGCGAGCTCCGGGGCGCGGGCGTCGGGGACGGAGAGGAGGTGCGCGAAGGCGAGGGACTGCAAGCCGTCGCCCACGAGCACGGCGGTGGCCTCGTCGAAGGCCTTGTGCACGGTGGGCCGGCCGCGGCGAAGGTCGTCGTCGTCCATGCACGGGAGGTCGTCGTGCACGAGCGAGTAGGTGTGGATCATCTCGAGCGCGACCGCGAAGCGCATCGCGAGCGATCCGTCGTCGAGATCGGGGCCATCGCCGCCCACGGCCTCGGCCGCGGCGAGCGCGAGCGCGGGCCGCAGCCGCTTGCCCCCGCCGAGGAGCGCGTGCGCCATGGCCTCGGCGAGGCGGGGCGGCCCGGCGCGCCGGGCCTCGGCGCACACGGCCACCAGCCGCGCCTCGCCGCGCGAGGCGATGGACTGGAGGTGGTCCTCGATCGGGAAGGCGGCGGCGCTCAAGGGGCCCGGTTCTACCACACCTTTCAAAGTTTATTGAAAGCTAGGCGGGGGCAGCCGAAGCGGCTGCCCGGGCTGCGAGGATCTCGCGGAGGCGCTCGATCAGCCGGTCCATGTCGAGCGGCTTCGTGAAGTACTCCATCGCTCCGGCGTCGAGGCCGGCGCGCTCGTCCTCCGCGCTCTTGCGGGCGCTGATGAAGATGACCGGAATCTCGGTGAACGAGGCGTTCTTCTTGATCGCGCGGCAGAGCTCGAACCCGTCGATCCAGCTCATCATCACGTCGAGCAGGATCACGTCGGGCCGGTCCACGTGCATCGCCGAGATGAGCCGCAGGCCGTTCGCCGCCTGGGCGACGTCGAAGCCCTCGAGCTCCAGCGCGAGCGTGAGCATCTCGCGCGTGTCGCGATCATCGTCGACGATGATCACCTTCGGCTTCGCCGGGACCTGCTCCGCCATCGCTCAGCGCGCCTTCCCCGCCTCGGGATCGAAGGGGACCTGCTCGTCCGCGCCGTCGGCGGTGCGCACGAGCAGATCGACCCGCCGCTCGGCGTCGTCGAGCTTGCGCGTCGCCTCGCGCGCGAGCCGCACGCCCTCGGCGAACTTCTCGATCGACTGCTCGAGGGTGAGCTTTCCCCCTTCGAGCTCGCCGACCACGCGCTCGAGCCGCGCCACCACCTCGTCGTACGCTTCGGCCGCGCCATCGGGCGCGGCGCCGGGCTGCCGCTCGGTCGCCGTGCTCACTCGTCCTCCGTTTCAACCCGTCTAACCGGATTGCCGTTGTCGATCAATGGACCGCCGTCCGCGAGCCCCATGGTCCCGGGGGGCCCGTCGCCCCCGCGGGAGGGCAAGGGATCGGCCCCGGCATCCCTCGCCTCGACGCGCACGTCGAGCCAGCCCTCCGCGAGCGCGAGCCGCAGTGCGTCACCGACCGCCGCCTCGCCGCTCGCGCGCAGCGCGCGCCCGTCCTTCAGCACGAGCGCGAAGCCGCGCGCGAGGAGCTTCGCCACGTTGGCCGGCTCGAGCCGCCCGGCGAGCCGCTCGAGCCGCAACCGCTCGCGCGGGAAGGTGCGCGCCTGCCACGCGCCGAGCCGGCGCGCCGCGTCCTCTCCGCGGCGGAGGAGCGCGCGAATCCGAGCGCGGGGCTCCTGCCGCCCGAGCCGCGCGCGAGCCTGCTCGGTCCGGGCGCGCTCCGCGCGGACCCGGCCGCGCAGGGCGGCCTCCGCCCGGTGCGAGAGATCGTCGAGCCGGTGGCGCTGCTGGGACACGAGGTGCGCAGGATCGGCGAGCTCGGCCTTCATCGCGCGGAGCGCGTCGCGGCGGGCGTCGATCGCGCGCCGCGCGGCGCGGAGCAGCCGCGCGCGGCGGGCGGCGAGCTGCTCGGCGAGGTCGTCCCGCACCGGAGCCACGAGCTGCGCCGCGTGGGTCGGGGTGGCGGCGCGCACGTCGGCGACGAGGTCGGCGATCGAGACGTCCACCTCGTGCCCGACCGCGGAGACCACCGGCACCGGGCAGGCGGCGATGGCGCGCGCGAGCCGCTCGTCGTCGAACTGCGCGAGGTCCTCGGCCGACCCGCCGCCGCGCGTCACCACCACCACGTCGCAGCCCGCGCGCGCGAGCGCCCGCACCGCCGCGGCCACCGTGGCCGCCGCGCCCTCCCCCTGCACGCGGCAGGGCGCGACGAGCACCGGCAGCCCCGGGAACCGCTGCCCGAGCACGCGGAGGAAGTCGCGGAGCGCGGCGCCGGTGGGGCTCGTCGCGACGCCCACCCGGCGCGGCAGGAACGGCAGGCGCCGCTTGCGCGCGGGATCGAGGAGCCCCTCGGCGCGGAGCTTCTCCTTCAACTGCTGGAGCGCGAGCGCCTGCGCGCCCGCCCCGCGCGGCTCGAGCTCGGTGACGACGAGCTGGTACTTCCCGTGCGGCGGGTAGATCTCCACCGAGCCGCGGGCGACCACCTCGAGCCCGTCCCGCGGCTGGAAGGGCAGCCGGCGCGCGGCCGTCGCCCAGAGCACGGAGCTCACGCAGGCACCGTCGTCCTTCAGCGAGAAGTACAGGTGGCCGCTCGACTGCCGGCGGAGGTTCGCGATCTCGCCGGCGACCCACACGTCCTTGAAGCGCGGCTCCACCGCCACGCGCAGGAGGCGCGTGAGCTCGGTGACCGAGATCTCCCGCGGCCGCACGCGCGAGAACAGGTCGCCGGTCTCACCCGGGCTCATGGCCGTCCCCTCGCGCCGCGCGTCATCTTCGTTTCCTAACGGCCCGCGCGGAGCGTGGCGAGGCGCTCGAGCAATGCGTCCACGTCGCCCTGCGACGGGAGACGCCACGGCGCGAGCGTGCGCCCCGGCCCCACGCGCACGCCGAACACGCGCGGCGGCCCGACCCGGAACGCGTCCTCGTCGGTCACGTCGTCGCCGACATAGAGCGCGACGTCGAGCCGGAGGCGGGCGAGGAGCGCCACCACCGCGTCCCCCTTGTCGGGGAACTCGGCGGGCAGGACGTTCAGCACCTTCTTGCCGCGCACGAGCCGCGCCCCGCGCAGCCGCCCCGCGGCGGCATGCACCGCCTGCTCCACCGCGCGCCAGCGCCGCTCGAGGCCATAGTGGACCGCGAGCGTGGAGCGCTTGTCCTCGAAGTACACCGGCTCGCCGTCGAGCTCGGCCTGCAGCGCGCGCTTCCACGCCTGCACCTCGGCGAGCACCTTGCGCGGGACCGGCTTCGCGTGGCCGAGCTCGAAGCCGTGGTTCCCCACCACGATGGGCGCGAGCCCCTCCGAGAGCCGCACCGTGTCCTTCCACGCCCTCCCGGAGATCACCGCCACCGGCCACGACCGCGCGACGCGGCGCAGCAGGCGCTTCGTCGAGGGACGCATCGCCGCGCCGTGCGGGTCGCGCACGAGCGGCGCGAGCACCCCGTCGTAGTCGAACGCGAGGAGGGCGCGGCCGCGGGCGAGCCGCTCGAGCTCCCGGTGGTTGCGCGCGGCGAGCGGGTTCATCGCGGTGCGGGCACCGGGGAGGCGAGCGCGCCCCGGACCAGGTCGGCGAGGGCGCCGACGAACCCGGGCCGGGCGCCCACCGCAGGCGCGCGCCCGAACCACGCCGCGCCGCCCTGCTGCGCGGCCTCGCGCGCGAGGATGTCCATGTCGTAGAGCGTCTCGAGGTGCTCGGACACGAACGCGACGGGGACGCAGATCACCGCCTTCCCCCGCGCGTTGGCCCGCACCCACTCCACCGTGTCCGGGCCCAGCCACTTCGCCGGCCCCACCTTGCTCTGGTACGTGATCTTCCACTCGCCCTCGGCGAGCCCGCAGCGCTCGGCGGCGCCGCGGGACGAGGCGAGCACGTACTCCGGATACGGGTCGCCCTTCTTCACCTGCGAGAGCGGGAGCCCGTGCGCGGAGAAGACCACGAGCCGCGGCACGCCGGCCGGCGCCTGCGCGAGGGCCTCGCGGATCGTGCCCGCGAGCGCGTCGAGCCAGCCCGGGTGGTCGTGCCAGGTGCACACCTCCACGAGCGGCTTCTCGCGCGGCCACACCCGGCGCAGCTCGAGGAGGCTGCTCCGCGTCGTCGCGTTCGCCCACTGAGGGTAGAGCGGCAGCGCGAGGGCGCGCTCCGCCCCGGCGGCGAGCGCGTCGCGCACCGCCTCCTCGGTGTTCGGGTGGCCGCAGCGCATCGCGAGGTGGCAGCCGAAGCCGTCACCGAGCGCCGACTGGAGCGCCCGGGCCTGGGCCTCCGTGCCCTCCACGAGCGGCGAGCGCCCGCCGATGAGCTGGTACTTCTCCGCCGACGACGGCGCCCGCCGGCTCGAGATGAGGCGGGCGAGCGGCTTGCGGAGCGGACCCAGTGGGACGTCGAGGACGAGCGGGTCGGAGAACAGGTCGAACAGGTACGGCTCGACCTCGTCGAGATTCCGCGGGCCACCGAGGTTCATGAGGAAGACGGCGGTCTTCATCGTCGAGAGAGCCCCTCACCCCAATCGGCTTGGAGATCGGGGGGCTACGCCCCCCGATGCCCCCGGCTCGCTCCGCCATGGCCTGACCGGCCATCGGCTGCGCTCGCACCGCCGGATCAGTGAACTGCTTGACCTACACCGTCCGTGAGAACGTGTTCTTCCCCTCGGCCTGCCGCTTCGGCAGGTAGGCGTCGAACAGCATCGCCACGTTGCGCACGAGGAGCTGGCCGAGCGGCGTGACCCGCAGGACGTCGCCGTCGAAGGTGACGAGCCCGTCGTCCTGCAGCTCCTGGACGCCGGCCTTGAGATTCGCCTCGATCTCGGCGCGCGCGGCCGGCCCGAACTTCCCGGCGACCTCGCGGAGGTCGAGCCGCAGGAGGCACATCACGCGGTTGATGACGAAGCGGCGCATCACGTCGTCGTCGCTCATCGCCGCGCCGCGCTCGACCGGGAGCCGGCCCTCGAGCACGTGCTGGCTCCAGTCCTTCAGCTTGTGCGCGTTCTGGGCGTAGGCGCCACCGATGTCCGCGATCGACGTCATGCCGAAGGCGACCGTGTCCGGCGCCGGCCGGATCGTGTAGCCCTGGAAGTTCCGGTAGAGGTACCCCTCGTCCTGCGCCCGCGCGAGCTCGTCGGTCTCGAGGGCGAAGTGGTCGAGGCCGATGAGCCGGTAGCCGGCCTTCGCGAACGCCTCCACCGCCCCGAGGAACAGCTCGACCCGCTGCTCGGTCTTCGGCAGCGCCTCCTGCGGCAAGAGCCGCTGGTGCGGCTTCGACCACGGCACGTACGCGAAGCCGAACACCGCCATGCGATCCGGATGGATGGCGACGATCCGCTCGAGCGTGCTCTTCCAGGTGTCGATCGTCTGGTACGGCAGGCCGTAGATGAGGTCGAGGTTCACGCCGCCGAACCCGGCCTTGCGCGCGTGCGCCACGAGGTCGGCGGTCTCCCGCTCGCCCTGGATGCGGCCCACCACCTCCTGCACCTTCGCGTCGAAGTCCTGCACGCCCATCGAGATCCGGTTGAACCCGAGGGACGCGAGGAGGTCGATCTGCGACTTCGTCGTGATCGCGGGGTCGATCTCGATCGCCTTCTCGACGTCGGGCGTCCACTCGAAGTGCCGCGCGAGGATCGCGTGGCAGCGCTCGAGCTGCTTCTCGTCGAGGAAGGTGGGCGTGCCGCCACCCCAGTGGAGCTGGCTCGCCTTGCGCCGCTGCGGGAGCCGCGCGGCCACCATCGCGACCTCCTGCTCGAGGACGTCGAGGTAGGAGTCGGCGCGCGAGTGGTCGTGCGTGGCCACCACGTTGCAGCCGCAGAACCGGCACATCTCCCGGCAGAACGGGAGGTGGACGTAGATCGAGAGCGGCTCGTCCACGCGGTTCGCGCGCGCGAGGTGCTCGGCGTAGTGGGTGGGACCGAACGCGTCCGACCACTCCGGCGCGGTGGGGTAGCTCGTGTAGCGCGGGCCGGGCCGGTCGTACTTGCGGATGAGCTCGGGGGGCGGGATGGAGATCACGCGACGCTCCTAAGGACGGAAGGCGTGCACGGCCTCGACGAGCGCCCGCACGTTCTCGGTCGGCGTCGGCGGGAGGATGCCGTGTCCGAGGTTGAAGATGTAACCGGGCTGGTGACCGGCCGCCTCGAGCATCGCGCGCGCGCGGGCGATGCAAGTCGCCTGGGGCCCGAGGAGCAGCATCGAGTCGAGGTTGCCCTGGATCGCGACGTTCGGGGCGCGGCGGCGGGCCTCGGCGATCGGGAGGCGCCAGTCGATGCCGACGACGTCGTACCCGAGCTTCGCCATCGCCTCGAGGTGGCCGGTGGTGCCGGTGGAGAACAGGATCCGCGGCACGCCCTTCCCGGCGAGCTTCTCCGCGATCCGCGCGAGGTACGGGAAGCTGAACTCCTCGAGGTCCTCGCGCGAGAGCTCGCCGAGCCAGCTCTCGAAGACCTGGACCGCGTGGCAGCCGGCGTCGATCTGCGCCTCGAGCTGGACGAGCGCGGCCTGCGTGAGCTTCTCGAACAGCGCGTGCGCCGCGGCGGGGTCGTTCCAGAGCAGCGTCTTGAGGCGCGTGAAGCCCTGGCTCCCGCCCTCCACCGCGTAGCTCGCGACCGTGAACGGACCGCCCACGAAGCCGATGAGCGGCACCGAGAGGTCGAGCGTGCGATTGATGCCGCGGATGCCGTCGAGGACGTAGCCGAGGTCCTTCTTCGGGTCGGGGATCCGGAGCGCGTCGATCGCGGCGCGGTCGCGGACCGGGTTCGCGATCTTCGGCCCGCCCTCCCGCGAGCCCTTCTCGCCCTTCTCGAACGAGAGGTCGAGGCCCATCGCCGGGAGGTGCACGAGGATGTCCGAGAACAGGATCGCGGCGTCGAGGTCGAACTCGGTGACCGCGGCCGCGGTCACCTGCGCGATGAGCTCGGGCGACCCGCACAGCTCGAGGAAGGAGACCTTCTCGCGCACCGCGCGGTAGCTGGGCTGGTAGCGGCCCGCCTGGCGCATGAGCCACACGGGAACGCGGTCGACGGCCTCGCGACGGCAGGCCCGGAGGAAGCGATCGTTCTTCGGAGTGTTCGGCATGGGGGCCGGCATCTTAGCCCGACCCGGGGCGCAGTGCAGCGTCAGCAGGCCCCGGACGGAGCGAGCCGTAGGACTGCGGCAGGAGCGCGCACCCCGCGGACGCGGACGGTCTTCCGCCGCCCGGTCTCCCCCCTGAGGAGCACCACGTCGGCCTTGCGGACCTCCAGCGCGTCGGCGAGGAACTCCACGAGCGCTGCGTTCGCCTCCCCATCCACCGGCGGCGCGGCGAGCTGGAGCTTGAGCCGCCCCTCGTGCTCGCCCACGACGCGGGTCCGGGAGGCGCGCGGCTGCACGAGGAGCTCGAGGACCACGCCCTCCGCGTCCTCGCGGAGCCACGAGCTCACTTGCCGGGTCCTGGCAGGCCGACGATCGCGATCTTCGCCTTGTCGGCGAGCCACACCATCTCGTCGCGATCCATCACGAGGGTGGAGCCCGCCTCCACGGCGAGAACGCGCGCCTTCGCCTCGCGCATCACCGCCACGGTGTCCGGGCCGACCGCCGGGAGGTCGAAGCGCCGGTCCTGGCCGGGCTTCACCGCCTTCACGACGACGGCGCCCTCCTTCGCCAGCTCGCCGCCGCGCCGGATGCAGGCGTCGGTGCCCTCGAGCGCCTCGACGGCCACTCCCACCCTGTTCTTCACGACCACCGTCTGGCCGAGGTCGAGGCGGCCGATCCCGCGCGCGAGCTCGAGGCCGTAGCGCGCGTCCTCCCACTCCTCGGCGGTGGGCTCCTGCTTGCCGAGGACACCCTCCGGCGCGAGCCGGTCCTGGAGGTACGGCGTCGGGTCCACCACCGGAAGCCCGTGCTCCTCGAGCGTCCGCGCGATCGCGCGGAGCAGGTTGTCGTCGGAGCGGACGGCGATGGTCGCGAGGACCTTGAGGCCGAGCCCGTCGAGCCAGGCGTCGCGGAAGAAGCGCGCCTTCGTGACCGCGCCGAGTAGCACCACCTGGTCGGCGCCGCCCTGCGAGAGCGTCTCGATGAGCTTGCCGAGCTCACCGAGCTTCACC
>Ga0318492_10000097_pt1 | contig 20298 bp, 24 predicted proteins | sample GRESIP108b1f22_FD_203292 | JGI IMG/M metagenome (GOLD analysis project Ga0318492, IMG submission 203292) | Tropical soil microbial communities from Luquillo Experimental Forest, Puerto Rico - GRE.SIPMG.108b1f22 | ecosystem: Environmental > Terrestrial > Soil > Tropical forest > Bulk soil... | reverse complement strand
GGCCGAGGCGGAGATCACGCCGATCTGGTAATTCGGCATGTCGTCCAGGATCGCCACCGGCATGAAGAACGGCTTGTTGGCCATCCAGCCATGGACATCCACCTCGCGGTGAATCACGGCGGCGGCGACCGAGACCGCCAGGCTTTGGCCGTTCTGATAGGCAGGGCTGAAATTCACATCGTCATCGACGACATGCGCCCGCCAGGCGCCCACCGGATAATAAAGCAGGATCGCCATCAGCACGCCCAAGGCCACCAGAACCGGCAACCGTCGTCCGCCATTGGCAAGCTGGCCGGCCAGACCGGGTTTGGCGGCGGCTTCCGGCAAAGGCTCTTCGCCGCCTTCGGCCTGAGTCAGCGGATCGGCCGGCGTTTCGGAGGCAGGCTGAGGATCGTCGGGTATGGCGGGGGACATGGCGGGCTCCCGGGGAGAATCGACTTATTTCCTACGCCCAGCCTGGATTTTGTGCAAGCGCGGCTGGGTGTTTCTCTCATATGTCAGGCCTGATCGGCCAACAGGTCTTCAACGAAGCGCGGCACCACTTCGCTGGCCGGGCCATAGATGCCGTCATGAAACAGGGTTGCCCCTTTGGACGGCTCAAGGTTCAGTTCCAAAGCGGTGGCGTCGGTGCGTTCGCGCACATGGGCGACGAAGCCGGCGGCGGGATAAACATTGCCCGAGGTGCCGATCGATAAGAACAGCCAGCTGCGCTCCAGCGCCTGGAAGATACTGTCCATCTCCAGCGGCACTTCGCCGAACCAGACCACATGCGGGCGTACCCGGCCTTTGGTCTCGCAGACCGGGCAGACGCTCTCGACACTCATCTCGCCGGGCCAGTCCAGCACCCGGCCGCAAGCCTCGCAGCGGCCCTTCATCAGTTCGCCATGCATATGGATGATGTTTTCGCTGCCGGCCCGCTCATGCAGATCATCGATGTTCTGGGTGACGATCAGCACCCCATGCGGCCATTCCCGTTCCAGCCGGGCCAGCGCCAGATGGGCGGGGTTGGGCAGCACCTCGCCATCCGACAGCTGGGCGCGCCGCGCGTTGTAGAAGTCATGCAGCAAGGTGGGATTGCGGCGGTAGCCCTGGGGCGTGCAGACCTCTTCCAGGCTATAGCGGGACCAGACGCCGCCTTCGCAGCGAAAGGTATCCAAGCCGGATTCCTTGGAGATTCCGGCGCCGGTCAGAATGACGATGGGGCCCGACATGACGGCGATCCTTAAGGCCTTGCTCTCTTTTTGCGGTGCTTCAAGCGACCGTTACAGGAGATACCCCATCCCGCCCGGCTTGGCTTGGTGAAATTCAAATTTGCCACAATGGGGGGTTATGGTAGAAATAAAATTCCAATTTGGAGGGTGATTTGATCAAGATTCTTTTCGTCTGCACCGGCAACATCTGCCGTTCGCCGACGGCCGACGGGGTGATGCGGGGCCGCATCGCCGCCGCGGGGCTGGAGGGCAAGGTGCTGGTGGATTCCGCCGGCACTCATGGCTTCCATGCCGGAGAGCCGCCCGACCGGCGCAGCCAAAGCACCGCTCTGAAGCATGGTGTCGATCTGTCGGGACTGATCTCGCGCAAGCTGACGCGACGGGATTTCGAAAGTTTTCAGGTGATCGCCGCCATGGATCACGGACATCTGGACGCCCTGCGGCGCATGAGCCCGCCCGAATTCCAAGACCGGCTGCATCTGTTCATGGACTTCGCCCAAGGCTATGACGGGGCGGACGAGGTTCCCGATCCCTATTACGGCGAGCATGGCTTCGAAGAGGTCTTCGCCATGATCGAGAAAGGCTGCGACGGGCTGTTGGCCTATCTTAAAGCGACCTACCGGCTTTAAATCTTCTCGACCCCGATACGGACCGGCGGCAGTCGCAGATTGATCACCGTGCCCCGGTTGGGCTGGCTGGCGATGGTCATTCCGCCACCATGCAGTTCCATCAGCTGTTTTGCCAGCGGCAGCCCTAAGCCGGCGCCGGTCAATTCCGAGCGGGTGCCGGACGCATTCTGGCCGAAGGGGCGGGTGATGGTCTCGACCTGGTCTTCGGTCATGCCGCAGCCGGTGTCGGAGACGCGCACCAGCAATCCGCCATCGGGCTCCATCTCGGCCATCACCGCCACCCGCCCGCCGGCGGGTGTGAATTTGACGGCGTTGGTCAGCAGATTCAGCAGCACCTGCTTGAAGCGGGTGGGGTCCAGCGAGACCGGGGGCAGATTGCCGGGGACATTGTTCTGCAGACTGCACCCAGCCTTCTGAGCCTGGGCGCGGACCATCGACAGCACTTCCTCGGCCAGCAAGGAAACGTCCGAAGATTTTTCTTCCAGTTCCAGCCGCCCGGCCTCGATGCGGGCCAGATCCACCAGATCCTCGATCAGCTCGCCCAGATGGGCGGCGGAATGGCCGATGTCGTTGACATAGTCGCGATAGCGGTCATTACCGATGGGGCCGAAGAATTCCTGGCGCATGACGTCGGCGAATCCGACGATGCTGTTCAGCGGCGTGCGCAGCTCGTGGCTGATATGGGCCAGGAAGTTGGATTTGGCCCGGGTCGAAGCCTCGGCCCGTTCCTTGGCGGCGGTCAGTTCGGCGGCGGCGCGCCTCTGTTCGGTGATATCTCGGAAGGCGATGACGGCGCCGGTGGTCTCGCCGGCCTCGATGACGGGAGCCAGGACGAATTCCACCGGCAGAGCGGTGCCGTCCTTGCGGCGGAAAACGCCGGCGCGGAAGCGGCGCGGCAAGCCTGGGCCGGACTCCGGAGCCAGAGCGCCATCGGGCTCGGGCGCCAGCAGGGCCTGGGCCGGCTTTTCCAGAACTTCCTCGTTGCGCCAGCCCAACAGCTCTTGCGCCGCCGGATTGACGAAGGTGAAACGCCCCTCGCTGTCCAGGCCGAACACCCCTTCGCCCAGCGAATGCAGGATCAGTTCATGGCGCAGGCGCAGGGCGGCGCTGGCCTGTTCCTGGCCGCGGCGTTCGGTGACGTCCGAGCCGGTGCCGCGATAGCCGGCGAATTGCCCGGCCATATCGGTGACCGGTTTACCCGACAGCAGCATCCAGCGCCGCTCGCCGTTCCAGTCGAGCCGCAGCCCGACGTCATGGAAAGCGCGGCGGTCATGCATCGGACCGGCGGTCAGATCGGGCTGGTCGGGGCTGGCGGGCGTGAACAGCTCGGCCGGATTGCGTCCCAGCAGCAGCTCGGCGGGCAGTCCCGACAGCTCGGCGAAACGCTTCGAGACATAGCGGAAGCGAAGGTCGGGTCCGGCTTCCCACAGCCAGTCCGACGCTGCTTCGGCGATGTCGCGGAAGCGCTGCTCGGAAGCCCGCAGGGTTTCCTCGGTATGGCTGCGCTCGGCGATTTCCGCCTTCAGCTCGTTGGTGCGGGCATTGTAACGGGATTCCAGCGCCTCGTTGACCCGGCGCAGGCGGCGATACTGTTTTTCCAGGATCGAGCGCAACACCAGCATCGATGCCAGGATGAAGCTGGCATCCAGGGCAATCGACAGATATTCCCGCCCCGGCATGTCGTTCAGCCCCAGCTCCATCAGCAGATCGACGCCGATGAAATAGATCAGGCTGACGGCGGCGAAGACGCCGAGTACGCGCATAGGGGTCGGAGGCAGGCGGAACATGAAGACTGGGCTGTCCTGAATAGGTTCAGACAGCCCAGTCTAACATTGCTGGCGGGTGAAAACGAGTATCCCCGCATGCGAGATGGTTTTAGCGGCGGGCAATCGCCGGTTCGGTGCCGTTGGCCAGCAGGCCCAGGATATGGCTGGGCTCTTCGTGGGTGGCGCGGGCGATCTCGGTGATCGACTGTTCCGTGCTGGCCGAGATGCCGTCTTCGGACAAACGGGCGATCATCGCCTCGGGCTCCAGACCGAAGACCGGAGCCAGTCGCGACAGCGGCGTGCGCTCGACCGCCATCAGGGTGGAACGTACCGGATTGCCCGCCGGGTCGGTGGGGGCGAAGCTGAGATACATGGCTACCGCCAGGCAAGACACCCCCAGCAAAAGCTGGGTGCGGGGGGCGGCCACCAGATTGCGAAGGGCTCGGCCATTGCGGACCAGATGCGCGACAATGGCGGTGAGCAGCCCGAGGCCCAGCCATTCATGCATGGCCTTCACATTGCTGCTGGCCAGATGAAAGAACATGGCCAAGCCGCTGCCGCCGACGATCAGCATCAGAGCTCCCGCCAGCGGCGTGGCATAGTTGCGCATCAGGCTGGAAACCGTCGCCCCACGTCCGGTGGCTTTCGAGGGCAGGGTCAGGACGAACGGAGTGGACTGCTGGCTGTTCATGATGAAGAAGGTCCTTGGGAGATGTGCAGGGTGTCAATCAAGCCAGTGCAGAATGAGGGCCTTCTGTTTCAGGGCGATGAGCCTTTTGATAACAGGCTGTTTCGCGGGATCGGCAAAGGGCTTTAAGATGCTGACGCAATCTCTGGAGGTGATTGCGTCGTTGGGCCAGGAGGCGGGCTGTGAGCGATCCTTTGAGTGACAATCTGCTGATCGAGCTTCTGGAGACTGGCGATGGCGGCCTGCGCCTGCTGCTGTCCGGAACCGAACCGGTCGAGAGCGAAACACCGCCGCCGGTTCCGGACGCTTATAAAATGGAGCCCACCGACAATTGCCCCCTCTGGGAAATCGAATGGCCCGAGACTGTGTCCTATCAGGTCCAGTGGGAAAGCTATGTCAACTTCCAGCCGGATTTTAAATATGAGGTCGAGGGGATTCTACTGCGCCATCTCCGCAGCCGGTTTTTGGACCGGCTGAAGGAAGATCTCTGGCTGACCGACGCCTATCTTGAAGATCAGGGGCAAAAGATCATGGCCTGGACCATCATGACCTGGTGGCAGGTCATTGATGTCGCGGCAATGAAACCTCCGACCGTGCGGCTTCATCCTTACTCGGCGCTGCCTTCGCTGCGCAGAATCCAACATCGCGCCTGATCCACTGCGTCGCCTTCGAAATAGGCGGCCAGATGCACCAGCAGGCGGGGGCCGCCATGGGGGTCTTGGGCGATGCGGTAAAGATGGGTCCACAGGCCGTGGCGGCGATGCACCACCGCCCAGAAGCCGCCCTTGCCCTTGTCTTTGCCGAGCCCGCAGGCCGGGCCCAGATAATGGGCTTCGTCGTCGGGGCCCAGGATCAGGGTCAGGTCCGGCTGGATGATCAGATCGTCATGCATAATAAAAAAACCCTCCGTCGCGAACGAGGAAGGCTGACGCAATCGATTGGCTGTCCCGTTTGATTGCCGAGATGGCCACATCCCCTTCGACCTTGCGAAGGGCACCACCTTGCCCGGGAGGCAGGTTGGTGTTGGGCGTCAGCCCAACTCTTGATGTCTGCGCCAAACATGCCTGATGGGAGGCGGGCTGTGCAAGGGGAAACGAAATCGCTATAGTCGCGGCGCGTTTCTCCGGCCTGTGATCGAGCCTTGCATGACTGTCCGCCTTCGTCTTGACCCGCGTCTTTTTCTCGGCTTGATCGCTTTGGCCTTTCTGGCCTGGATGGTGCCGAAGGGGCTGACGCCGCTCTATGATCCCGACTCCACCAGCTATCTGGATAATTCCTCGTTCCGCAGCTTGGGTTATCCGATGATTCTCCGGCTGTTCGGCATGCCGTTGACGGTGTTGGCCCAGCCTGTGGTCTATGCGGCGGCGGTGCTGGTCTTGTGCTTCGAGATGCTGCGCCGGCCCGGCATGGGCTTCTGGTCGGTGGTGACGGCGGCGGCGCTGCTGGGGAACCCCGAGCTGAACAAGTACCACGCCTATATCATGACCGAATCGCTGTTCTTCAGCCTGACGGTGCTGTGGCTGGCGGCGGCCCTGCGTTACTTGCGCAAGCCCTCGGCTGGGGCGGCGGTGGCGCTCTCACTGCTGGCGGGGTTGGCGGCCATCATCCGCCCGACGGCTTATATGATGCCGGCCTTGCTGGTGTTGCTGGTGCTGCTGACCCATGCCCGACTGAAGCGCGGCGAGCTGTTGCGCATGCTGGCGCTGGCGGTGCTGCCGATGCTGTTGCTGGTCGGCGTCGAGCGCGGGGTCTGGCGGTCGGTCCATGGTCCCGACGCCGTGACGCTGGCGGGCCGGCATTTCTTCGCCAAGGGCGGGCTGATCGATTCGCCCAGCGATGATGCGCTGCAATTCCCCGACGATCCGGTGCGCCAGCGGCTGCAGGAGGCCTTGCGCAACGACTTTGCGCCGGTGCGCCAATTGCTGCGCGAGGTGCCCGAAGCCAATATCCTCGACGTGCTGCAGGGCAATTACGAGATCTGCATGGAATATGCCTGCAGCGAGGTTTTCCGCAAGGACCTGCCCCAGGTGGAAGATCGTCAGATGAACAAGCTGCTGATCGAAATGGGCCTGCGCCGCATCGCTTCCTCGCCCATGGGCTATCTGCGGCTGACCCTGCGGAACTATCTTTATATGTGGGAGCTTTACTCTCAAAGCCACCCTGACCTACTGCCGGGATTCGAAGCCTATATCGCCACCAAACGTCCCTTGCCCTTCGAAGAGCAGGTGCAGTCGTTGGTCACGCCCGCTCAGCCCAGCCGCATCGCCATCGTCGTCCGGCCCGGGGTGATGGCGCTGGGTTGGCTGACCGGATTGCTGAGTTTGGCGGGGCTGGTGCTGTGCCTGACGGGCCGGGTGCGGTCCGAGCTGCTGGGCGGAGCGATCGCCTCTGGCGTTCTGTGCCATGTCGGCATCTGGTTCACCGCCATGCTGGGCATCGGTTGCCCGCGCTATACCGTCAGCTTCTGGCCGGCGATGGTCTTTTCCGGCATTTGCTTTAGCGCCTGGGGATGGCAGCGGCTGAGGGGCAGGGGCTAGCTTCAGCCGGAACAACGAAAAACCCGCCGGGATCTCTCCCAGGCGGGTTTTTTCTTCGTCTCAAGCTGGGCGGCTCAGGTCCGGCGGCTCACTTGGGAGCCAGCACCATGACCATCTGACGGCCTTCCATCTTGGGGAACTGTTCGACCTTGACCAAGTCGTCCATCTCCGCGCGCACGCGATCCAGCACCTTCATGCCCAGATCCTGGTGAGCCATTTCACGACCGCGGAAGCGCAGGGTGACCTTCACCTTGTCGCCTTCTTCCAGGAACTTGCGCATGGCCCGCATCTTGACATTGTAGTCATTGTCGTCGATGCCGGGGCGAAGCTTGATTTCCTTGACCTCGATGACCTTCTGCTTCTTGCGGGCTTCGGTCTTCTTCTTCTGGGCTTCGTACTTGAATTTGCCGTAGTCCAGAATCTTACAGACCGGCGGCTCGGCATTGGGCGAGACCTCAACGAGGTCCAGGCCCACTTCGGCAGCCATCTCGAGTCCTTCGCGGAGGGAGACCACACCCACCATTTCCCCATCGGCATCAACCAGCCGAATGGTGCGGGAATCGATCTCAGTGTTGACGCGCGGGCCTTCTTGGCCCTTGGGCGCGGGTGCGGGCGGCTTGACTATGAAAAGTCTCCTGTCGTTGTCATGCGGAAAATGCGCCGGCCCGCCCCAACGGGCCCGCGCACTCGTCAAAATTGGTATTTCGTCAGGCGCCCGGAACGGTCGCCTCGGCAGTCAGTTTAGCAATGGCGTCATCCAGCGCAAGAATTTCTTGCGCCTGGCTGCCCAAACGGCGAACCGCCACGGTGCCTTCCTCGCCTTCGCGCTTGCCAACCACCAGCAAAGCCGGAACCTTGGCCAGCGAATGTTCGCGGACCTTGTAGTTGATCTTTTCGTTGCGAAGATCGAGCTCGGCCCGCAATCCGGCGGCCTTCAGCTTGGCCAGCACGGCCTTGGCATAGTCGTCGGCTTCGTTGGTGATGGTCGCCACCACCGCCTGGACCGGAGCCAGCCAGACCGGGAACTTGCCGGCGTGATGCTCGATCAGAATGCCCAGGAAGCGCTCGAACGAACCCAGGATGGCGCGATGCAGCATCACCGGACGCTTCTTGGTGCCGTCTTCGGCGACATAATTGGCGTCCAGACGTTCCGGCAGCACGAAGTCCACCTGCAGGGTGCCGCACTGCCAGTCGCGGCCGATGGCGTCGCGCAGCACGAACTCCAGCTTCGGGCCATAGAAGGCGCCTTCGCCGGGGTTCAGGGTGGTTTCCAGCCCAGCCGCCTGCGAGGCGTCGAGCAGAGCCTTTTCGGCCTGATCCCAGATTTCGTCCGAACCGGCGCGGGTGGCCGGGCGGTCCGAGAACTTCACGCGCACATCTTCGAAGCCGAAGTCCTTATAGACCGACTTCAGCATCTCGCAGAACGAGATGGTTTCAGACGTGATCTGATCCTCGGTGCAGAAGATATGGGCGTCGTCCTGGGTGAAGGCGCGCACGCGCATGATGCCGTGCAAAGCGCCCGACGGCTCGTAGCGATGGCAAGAGCCGAACTCGGCCATGCGCAGCGGCAGGTCGCGATAGCTCTTGATGCCGGTGCGGAAAATCTGCACATGGCCAGGACCTTTTCGTCCGGCGTCTGCACGGTGAACATGTTGGCGCCGAACTTCTCCCAATGGCCCGACGCTTCCCACAGGGAGCGATCGACCATCTGCGGGGTCTTCACTTCGACATAGTCGTTCTGGTCCAGACGGCGGCGCATATAGCTTTCGACGGTGCGCCACAGGGTCCAGCCCTTGGGATGCCAGAAGACGTTGCCGACCGCCTCTTCCTGCTGATGGAACAGTTCCATCTCGCGGCCCAGGCGGCGATGATCGCGCTTCTCGGCCTCTTCCAGCATGGTGAGATAGGCCTTCAGGTCCTTCTCGTCGAACCAGGCGGTGCCGTAGACGCGCTGCAGCATCTCGTTGCGGTGATCGCCGCGCCAGTAAGCGCCGGCCACCTTCATCAGCTTGAAGGCCTTGCCCAGCTTGGCGGTGGAGGGCAGATGCGGGCCGCGGCACAGATCGATGAAGTTGCCCTGGCGGTACAAGCTGATGGCCTGACCGGCGGGGATCGAGCCGATGATCTCGGCCTTGTACTTTTCGCCCATGCCTTCGAAGAACTTCACCGCTTCGTCGCGGTCCATTTCCTCGCGCACAATGGCTTCGTCGCGGGCGACGATCTCGCGCATCTTGGCCTCGATCTTCTCGAGGTCTTCGGGCGTGAAGGGGGTCGGACGGGCGAAGTCGTAATAGAAGCCGTTCTCGATGGCCGGGCCGATGGTGACCTGGGTGTCGGGATACAGCTCCTTGACCGCTTCGGCCATCACATGGGCGGCGTCATGCCGGAGCAGTTCCAGCGCTTCCGGGTCCTTCGAGGTCACGATCGCCACCGCCGTATCGGCGGTGATGCTAGTGCTCAGATCCTTCATCACGCCGTCGATGCGAATGGCCAGCGCCGACTTGGCGAGACCGGGACCGATGGACTGCGCCAGTTCGAGACCCGTCACCGGACCTTCGAAGTTGCGCAGGCTGCCGTCAGGCAGAGTAATGGCGACCATGGACTTAAGCTCGTTCTCTAAAGGGTTCCAAACCTGCTGGACATTAAGCTTTCCTGCCGCCAAGTCAATGACGGGATGGCAGGGTTGCGGCGGGAAAGGAGTGGTTAGCTGGTGGTGCTGACCGACCAGGAACAGCTGATCACCGGCGGACGGGCCTCCAGCGCCAGCACCACGGCATCCAGCTCTTCCGGCACGGCGGTGGTGGGGACCAGCACGGCGGCCAGTTCCACTTCGTCCTCGCCTTCCGACAGCACTTCGATTTCGCGCAGGGGGTAGTCGGCCTTCTCCAGCTCTTCATAGAGCCATTCGCGCAGGTCGGCGGCCACCGCCGGATCGCAGACCGCATGCACGCGATAGCAGGCTTCGGTCACCCGTTCGTCCATTGGCTTGCGGTTGATGTAGTTGACCAGTGGGCGCAGCAGAGTGTTGCCGGCTAGCACGAACAGGGTCAGCAGAATCGCCTCGGCGGCATAGCCGGCCCCGGACGCCGCGCCGACTGCCGCCGAGCACCATAGGGTCGCGGCGGTATTCAGTCCGCGCACATGGGTGCCGTCCTTCATGATGACGCCGGCGCCCAGGAAGCCGATGCCCGAGACTACATAGGCGATGATCCGTACGGCCCCCTCGGCGCCCATGATATGCATGCCGATATCGGCAAAGGCGGCGGCGCCCACCGCCACCAGCACATTGGTCCGCAGTCCAGCCGTGCGCTGGCGATACTGCCTCTCGAAGCCGATGGCGGTTCCCAGCACGAAGGCGATAGCCAGCACCACGAAGGTATCGGCCAGGGAGACAGGATCGAAGGAGGCGAAGGCTCTCATGATGCGGACCCGCTTGCGAAGTTGGCGCACTATAGGCGGGGAAAGGGGCTGTTTCCCAGGCTGTTTTCGCTGCCGGAACGGCATTTTGGCCACAGCGCCATAACTTCGCCATAATTTCGATCAATTTTATTGATGATGCGGCGCAAAAGGATTATGAGCATCGCAAAATCCTGATCTATGTCCGCCCGCGTCTGGGGCGGTGAAATCTGCGGCGTCATGAATATCGATCTGGCCCGGACCTTCCTGGAGATCGCCGAGACCGGCAACTTCAACAAGGCAGCCGAGCGTCTGGCCGTCACCCAGTCCACCGTCTCCATGCGCGTGAAAGCGCTGGAGGACGAGTTGGGGCGTCCGCTCTTCACCCGCAGCAAGGCCGGCACCGAGCTGACCACCGCCGGCACGCAGTTTCGCCGCTACGCCACCACCATGGTGCGGGTGTGGGAACAGGCGCGCCAGGAACTGGCTCTGCCGCCGGGTTTTCATTCGGTGCTGACGGTGGGCGGGCAGTTCTCGCTGTGGGACCGCATGCTGCTGCGCTGGGTGCCCTGGATGCGGGCCGCCATGCCGAATGTCGCCTTGCGGGTCGAGGTCGGCTTGTCCGATGGTCTGATGCGTCAGCTGGCCGAAGGCCTGATCGATATCGGCGTGATGTATTCGCCGCAAAGCCGCCCCGGTCTGGTGACCGAGAAGCTGTTGGAAGAACGCCTGGTGCTGGTTTCCACCACCCCGCGTGAGCTGGGGCAGTGGGATGATTCTTACGTCTTTGTGGATTGGGGGCCGGAATTCCGCGCCGCTCACAGCCAGACCTTCCCCGATCTGTCGACGCCGGCCATTTCGGTGGGGTTGGGGGCTTTGGGCTTGCAGCATATTCTGGCCAACGGCGGCTTTGGTTATTTCCCCATGCGGGTGGTGCGTCCCTATCTGGCCGAGGGCAAGGTCAGCCTGATCGCCGACGCGCCCGAGTTCCGCCGTCCGGCCTTCATGGTCTATCCCGGCCAGGACGAACAGACCGACAGTTTGCGCACCGCCGTGCGCGGCTTGCGCCACGTCGCGACGTTGGAATCCGAGGAATAGCTTCTCCCGCCCCGGCTTTGCGATTAGAGTTGAACTAGGGAGTTCAACTCGGGGGTTTGTCATGGCCGAAGAACAGCCGAACGGCAATGGCCAGGGGAATGGAAACGCCAAGGCCACCAGGGCCAAGCGCTTCAAGATTCTGGGCAGTGTGCTGGCGGTGGCCGGAATTGTTGGCGGTGGCTATTGGCTGCTGACCCGTAATCATGAAACCACCGACGACGCCTTCATCGAAGCCGATGTGATCGAGCTGGCCCCGCAGGTCGGCGGGCCGGTGGTGGCGCTGCATATCACCGACAATCAGTGGGTCGAGGCCGGGCAGCCCTTGCTGGAGATCGATCCCCGCGATTATCAGGTGGCGGTGGATCAGGCGCGTGCCGCTGTCGCCATGGCGCAGGCCGATCTGGATGTGACCAAGGCCAGCAGCGGCGCCAGCCTGGATGCCGCCAATCATGCGGTGACCGAATCGCAGAAGTTGGTTGACGAAGCCGCCCGCACTTCCGAAGCCCAGGCCGCCGACGCCCAGCGGGCCCAGCTGGATGTGAAGCGTTATGACGAGCTTTTGAAATCCACCTTCGCCTCGCGTCAGCGTTATGAGCAGGCTTTGGCCGATGCTCGCTCGTCCCAGGCCAAGTGGAAGGCCAATCAGGCGGCTGCCGATGCCTCCCGCGCGGCTTTGGCTCAGGCGCAGGCCAAGCTGGCCGACGCCCAGGCCGCTCCTTTGCGGGTCGCCCAGAAAGATGCGGCGCTGGAACAGGCCAAGGCCAATCTGGCTCAGGCCGAGCTGAATCTGTCTTACACCCATCTGACGGCGGCTCAGGCCGGGCGCATCACCCGGCGCGCCGTGCATCAGGGTGATCTGGTCAGCAAGGGCCAGGCGCTGGGCTATCTGGTCACCTCGCCGCCCTGGGTCGAGGCCAACTACAAGGAAACCCAGCTGACCCGCATGCATGTCGGCCAGCCGGTGGTGGTGCATGTCGATGCCTATCCCGGACAGCCCTTGTCGGGGCATGTGGACAGCATCATGGCCGGCAGCGGCGCTCGCTTCTCGGTGCTGCCGGCGGAAAACGCCACCGGCAATTTCGTCAAGGTGGTGCAGCGGGTGCCGGTCAAGATCACCTTCGATGATCCGAAAGACCCGCTGATCCCCAAGCTGTCGCCGGGCCTGTCGGTCTCGCCCGATGTGGATGTGAGCGCTCCATGAGCCCCGACGCCGGCTTCACCAAGGCCGGAGTCAATCCGTGGCTGGTGGCCCCGGTGGTGGCCCTGGCCGCCTTCATGGAAGTGCTCGACATCTCGATCGCCAATGTCTCGTTGCAGCATATCGCCGGCGATCTGGGGGCGGGGCAGGATGAATCCACCTGGGTGCTGACCTCTTATCTGGTCACCAACGCCATCATCCTGCCGGTGTCGGGCTGGCTGTCGGGGGTGATGGGGCGCAAGCGCTTCTTCATGGCCTGCATCGCCGGTTTCTCCATCAGTTCCCTGCTCTGCGGCATGGCGCCGACCCTGGCGGCGCTGATCGTCGCCCGCGCCGTACAAGGCTTGACGGGCGGCGGCTTGCAGCCTTCTGCTCAGGCGATTTTGGCCGACAGTTTCCCGGTGCGGCAACGGGGCATGGCCTTTGCCCTTTATGGCATGTCGGTGGTGTTCGCTCCCGCCATCGGCCCCACCTTGGGCGGTTGGATCACCGATACCGCCAGCTGGCGCTGGGTGTTCCTATTGAATGTGCCGGTGGGCATCGTGCTGTCGTTCCTGATCACCGCCATGGTCGAGGACCCGCCGCATCTGAAAGAAGAGCGCGAGGCCCGCAAGGGCCAGCCTTTGCGGATCGATTATCTCGGCTTCCTGTTGCTTAGCGTCGGTCTGGGCAGTTTGCAGGTGGTGCTGGATCGCGGGCAGCAGGACGACTGGTTCGAATCCGCCTTCATCCTTTGGACCAGCATCGCCTGCGGGCTGTCGCTGCTATCCTTCGTGCTGTGGGAACTGGGGCAGGACGATCCCATCGTCGATCTGCATTTGTTGCAGGACCGGAACTTTGGCTTCTCGAACATCCTGATGTTCCTGCTGGGCTTCGTGCTGATGGGCAGTACGGTGCTGCTGCCGTCCCTGGTGCAAAGGCTGTTCGGCTATACCGCGACCGAGGCTGGGCTGGTGATCACGCCGGGCGGCTTTTCCATCATGCTGCTGATGCCGCTGGTGGGCAAATTGGTCTCGACCTTCGATTGCCGCTATCTGATTGCCATCGGGCTGCTGGCCACCGCCGGAGCCCTGTTGCATATGACCGGCTTCAACCTCGATACCGACTATGCCCATTTCATGTGGGCGCGCATCTATCAGGCGATGGGGCTGGCGCTGCTGTTCATTCCCATCAATACCCTGGCCTATGTCGGCATTCCCCGCACCAAAAGCTCGTCGGCGGCGGCGCTGATCAATATGTCGCGCAATATCGGCGGCAGTTTCGGCATTTCGCTGACGATTACCTATCTAACCCGCCAGACCCAGGTGCATCAGACCTATCTGTCCGCCCATACCAGCCCGGTCTTTCCGGGGTTCCGCCATATGATGGACAGCATGGCGGCCAATTTCGTCTCGATGGGTGACGCCATGAGCATCGCCAAAACCCGCGCCGCCATGCAGATGGCGGGAATGGTGCAGTCTCAGGTCGGCATGCTGGGCTATATCGACGATTTTTCGATGCTTGGCTGGTGCTTCCTGCTGCTGGTGCCGTTCGTCTTCGTCATGCGCGCCGCACCCCGCCATGCCGCCCCGCCACCGGATGCCCATTAAGGGTGGAGCCGCTTACGCAACGAACGAAACTACGTTTGCAGTCCGCGTCAAACTGGTGAAAAGCCTCTGGCATCCAATCGCAAAAAGGGCGAACATAATGCCCGGCAAAATAAAGTTGTCCCGGATGCGGCCCCTTTCGAGGCAGCCCGCCCGGTGAAGAAAGAGCGTCAACGTGGCCGAGCAGAACGATTTTAATATCCTGTTGGTGGAGGACGAGGCGGCGGACGCATGCCTGGTCCGTTTGGCCTTGCGTGACGCCGAACAGAATTCCCAGCTGCATCATGTCAGCGACGGCGCCGAGGCTCTGGCCTTCGTGCAGCGCGAGGCTCGCTATGCCGAGGTGCCGCGCCCCAAGCTGGTGTTGCTGGACCTCAATATGCCCAGGATGAACGGGCGCGAGTTCCTGCGGCATTTCCGTGGCGATCCTAATTTCAACGATATCCCGGTGGTGGTTTTTTCGACTTCGGAATATGAGCGTGATAAGGAAAGCTGTTTTGCCCTAGGGGCCAATGATTTCGTCACCAAGCCGGTGGATATCGACGAATTCATCGCCGCCGTGAAGGGCATCGAAAATCGCTGGATGCTGGCCAGCCAAAAACAGGACTAATCATCATGAGCCGCGACCGGCCCTTCAATATCCTGCTGGTGGAAGACGATCCCGCCGATGCCTTCCTGGCCCGCACCGCCATTCGCGAATCCAAGCTGGTTTGCGACGTGCATCATGTCCCCGACGGTGACAAGGCGCTGGCCTTCCTGCGTCAGCAGGGCGATGCGACTGAGGCCCCGCGCCCCGATCTGGTGCTGCTGGATCTGAACATGCCGGGCCGAGATGGCCGGTCGGTGCTGACCGAGATGAAGAAGGACGAAGGGCTGAAGGATATCCCGGTGGTGATCCTGACCACCTCGGACGCCAGCTCCGACGTGCAGTCCTGCTATGCCAGCGGCGCCAACAGCTTCGTGACCAAGCCGGTGGATCTGGATGGCTTCCTGAAGGCCATGCGCTCGATCGAGGATTATTGGTTCGAGATCGTGCGGCTGCCCCGCTGACGGCCATGCCCGGTTCCTATCTCAAAGCCTTCGCCCAACTGTTCGATCCGGCTTTTGCCCGCATCCTGCTGAAGGGGCTGTTGTTCAGTCTTTTGGCTTATGTGCTGCTTTATGCCGGTATCGGCTGGGGGGTGAGCCAACTGCATCTGTTCGGCATCGGTTGGGCCGACGCTCTGACCGATCTGCTGGGCGGCCTGACGGTGATGGCCCTGACCCTTTTGCTCGCACCCGGCGTCATGTTGCTGGTGTTGAGTTTCTTTTTGGAAGAAGTGGCGGCTGCCGTCGAGGCCCGCCATTATCCCGGTCTGCCGGAATCCCGCCGCCAGTCGCTGACCGAGACGGTTTGGATCGCGCTACGCTTTACCGCCGTCACCCTGCTGGCCAATCTGGCGGCCTTGCCGATCTATCTGGCGCTGCTGCTGTTCGGGCTGGGGCCGTTGGCCTTTTTGCTGATCAACGGCTATCTGCTGTCACGGGATTATTTCGAGCTGGTGGCCAGCCGCCGGTTGGAGCCCGATCAGGCCGACACCCTGCGCCGCGCCCATGTCGGACGCTTGTGGCTGGGCGGCGTCGGGCTGGCTTTGATGTCGATGGTGCCGGGGCTCAATCTGGTGGTGCCCTTGATCGCTACCGCCGGGATGTTACACGAATTGGAGCGCTTGCGGCGGCGCGACGGATTTTGCTAAGGCTAGAGCCATGACGACCCGCTCTCTGAAACTTGCCGGCGCCGTGGCGCTGCTGACCCTGCTGGCCGCTTGCGGTCCCATCACCACCAATGGTCCGGGAGCGGCTTCGGCTCTGCAGACCAGCCGTCCCAGCGGCACGGGGCCGGGAACGCCGGGCGATGTCTCGGCGGATCGCTTCAAGGGGCAGACGGGCAAAGAAATCCTGACGGCTTTGGGCGAGCCCAGCTTCCGCCGCCGCGAACCGCCGGCCGAGGTCTGGCAATATTACGGCCAGGGCTGCGTGCTGGACCTGTTCCTGTATGACGAGACTGGCGGTCAACGGGTGACCCATGCGGAATTGCGGTCACGCAATTTCAACGCCGACCCGGCTCCCGACTGCCTGCCCTTGCTGCTGCAGGGCAAGCGTCAGCCGATGAGCTGAGGCTGCGAAAGCCCCTCGCCCGAAATCGGGAGAGGGGTTTGGGGTGAGGGAATAAGGGAGCGGCGCAACCAGTGCGTTGTCAGCAGTTTTCTCGTCATGCCCGGGCTTGACCCGGGTATCCAGGAACCGGCTTTTCTGAACATAGACGTGGATGGCCGGATCAAGTCCGGCCATGACGAATATTATTGTCCGCATTCCCCCCCCTAGCCGCTTGTGCAAGGGGAGGATGCGTCCGCAGCGCCGGTATCAATAATGCGGCGGCGGTTTGTCGTCCTGGGGGGATCGGTCCATGCCGGTTTCCATGGTCCGCAGCCGTTCGATCAGCCGTTGCAGCTTGGCGGCCATGATGTCGATGGTGCGGTCCTGGCGGGCGATGACGTCGGACAGATCGTCATTCATCGCCTCGTAATAGGCGATACGCATTTCCAGGGCGGTCAGGCGCTCTTGCAAATCGTCGATCTCGGTCATCCCACGATCCTATAGACCACGGCGTCGCGGCTGGTGCGGTCTTCCAATTCCAGCGAACAGGGAATGCTATAGCTGCCCACCTTCATCAGGCCGGTGCGCGGCAGATAGGCGCGGCCAGGGTCGGCCATATAGACCTCGGCCCCACCCTTGGCGCAGCGGCGCAGCCAGGCGAACACCGCTTCGGCCATCGGTTTCTCGTAGCAGACATCGCCGGCGACCACCACATCCCAGGGACAGTCGGGGCGCTGCAGCACATTGCCTTGGCTGAGGGAGACCTCGACGCCATTATCGGCGGCGTTCAGCAGGATCGAGGCGCAGGCCATGTCGTCGATCTCGGCGGCTTCGGCAGAGACCGCGCCGGTCTTGGCGGCGGCGATGGCGCTCATGCCCGAACCGGCGGCGAAGTCCAGCACCCGCTTGCCCTTGGCGATCTCGGGGTTCTCCAGCAGATGTCGGGTCAGCGCCTGTCCGCCGACCCAGGGAAAGGCCCAGTAAGGCGGCGGAACATTGTTCTGTTCCAGAAAGACCTCGGTGGCCTGCCACAGCGGGGTGATCTCGGTGGCGAGGCGGAGCGTGATCTCGGGCACCGCCGGCGGGCTGGCCTTTTCGGTGTTGGCCAGGATGAAGGCGGTTTCTCGTTCAAACATCTCTAAAGGATCTTTCCGGCGATGATGGCGGCCAGGATGATCCAGCCGAAATAACGGTTCGATTTGAAGCGGCTCAGGCAGTCAAGGCCGTCGTCCATCTTCAATCCCTTGATCTGCCAAGCCAGTTGAGCGGCAGCAGGGATCAAAAGGACATAGAAGGCCCAGCCCTCGCCGGCCGCCCAGCCCGAGGCGGCGATCAGCGCCATGGTGCCGGCATAGAAGCCGACCATCCAGCGGGGGGTAGCTTCGCCCAGGCGGCGGGCGGTGGATTTCACGCCGATCAGGGCGTCGTCTTCCTTGTCCTGATGGGCATAGACGGTGTCATAGCCCAGGGTCCAGAGCGGCCCGGCGGCATAGAGCAAGGCGGGGGCAAGGTCCAGACGCCCGGTCACCGCCGCCCAACCCATCAAGGCCCCCCAATTGAAGGTCAGGCCCAGCCAAGCCTGCGGCCACCAGGTAATCCGCTTCATGAAAGGATAGGGCACCACCAGCAACAGCGACAGGCAGCCCATCACCACGGCGGCGCCGTTCAATTGCAGCAGGATCGCCAGCCCCAACGCCAGTTGCAGCCCTAAGAAGGCGAAGGCCTGCTTGACCGACACCGCGCCGGATGGAATGGGGCGGGCGGCGGTACGGGCGACCTTGGCGTCGAATTCGTGGTCGGCCAGATCGTTGATGGTGCAGCCGGCGCCGCGCATGATCAGCGAACCCAGGGCGAACAGGGCCATCAGCCATAAATCGGGCCAGCGCGGCGAGGCCAGGGCGATGCTCCACCAGCAGGGGAACAGCAGCAGCCAGGTGCCGATGGGACGGTCGAGGCGCATCAGGCGCAGATAGGGCCGGATCGGCGCTGGAATGAAGCGGTCGATCCAGTTGCCGACGGGGATATCGCCCTGCAGGGTTTGCGAAGTGGTCATGACGCGCCTAAATTAGAGGCTCACGTCCAAGAGTGCAAAGACCAGAATGGATCATCCGCCGAAACTTCGCCTTTTCACCGACGCCGCTCTGGTTGCCGGAACCAGCGTCGCATTGCCGCCTGAACAGGCGCATTACCTCTGCACCGTCATGCGGGCGGCGGTGGGCACCTCGGTCGCCTTGTTCAATGGCCGTGACGGCGAATGGCGGGCCAGCCTTGTCGAGACCGGCAAGAAGAAGGCGCTGTTGGCGGTGGAAGACCTGCTTCGCGCCCAAGCCCCCGAGCCCGACCTGTGGCTGCTGTTCGCCCCGGTGAAACGCGCCCGCATCGATTTCATTGCCGAGAAGGCCACTGAACTGGGCGTGTCCGTGCTGCAGCCGGTCTTCACCAAACATACGGTGATGAGCCGGGTGAACGATGATCGCCTGCGCTCTATCGCCGTCGAGGCTGCTGAGCAGTGCGAACGTCTCAGTGTGCCGGATGTGCGTGATCCCATTTCCCTCGACGCCCTGCTGGCCAACTGGCCCGAGGGTCGCAAGCTGATCCTGCTGGACGAGGGCGGCGGCGGCAGGCCGGTGGCCGAGGTTCTGGCCGGGCTGGCCGATGGTCCCGCCGCCTTGCTGGTGGGGCCCGAGGGCGGTTTCGCAAAAAGTGAACTTGACGCCTTGCGTTCTCTATCGTTTGCTGTGCCCGTCGGTCTGGGGCCAAGAATTCTCAGGGCCGATACCGCCGTGGTGGCGGCTCTGTCCTGCTACCAGGCCATTCGCGGCGACTGGCGTCTTGCGCCCCGCGATAGCGCATCCTCCAACTGAAGGGTCTGAACCGTTATGTCCGCCCCCGCCAAACCGAGCGGCGAACCCATCGTCGGCAAGGCCCAACTGATTGATTACATCGCCTCGGGCAGCAAGCCGCCGGAAGACTGGCGCATCGGCACCGAGCACGAGAAATTCGTCTTCCATTGCGGTGACCGCCGCCCGCTGGCCTATGAGGGCGAGAGCGGCATCAAGGCGCTGCTGGAAGGCCTGTCCGCCTTCGGCTGGGACAAGGTCGAGGAAGCCGGTCATGTCATCGCTTTGCTGAAAGATGGCGCCAGCATCACCCTGGAGCCGGGCGGCCAGTTCGAGCTGTCGGGTGCGCCGCTGAACGATGTTCATGCAACCTGCCGCGAGGTGGGCGAGCATCTGCGTCAGTGCAAGGAAGTCGGCTCGAAGCTGGAGATCGGCTTCTTAGGCCTGGGCTTCAATCCGAAATGGAAGCGCGACGAGATTCCCTGGATGCCCAAGGGCCGCTATCGCATCATGCGCGATTACATGCCCAAGGTCGGCACGCTGGGTCTGGACATGATGCTGCGCACCTGCACCGTGCAGGTGAACCTGGACTTTTCGTCCGAGGCCGACATGGTCAAGAAGTTCCGCACCAGCCTGGCCTTGCAGCCGGTGGCGACGGCGCTCTGGGCCAATTCGCCCTTCGTCGAGGGCAAGCCGTCGGGTTTCCTGAGCTATCGCAGCCATATCTGGACCGACACCGATCCTGACCGCTGCGGCATGATCCCCTTCATCTTCGAAGAGGGTTTCGGCTTCGAGCGCTATGTGGATTACCTGTTGGACGTGCCGATGTACTTCGTCTATCGCGACGGCCAGTATATCGACGCCTCGGGTCAGTCCTTCCGCGACTTCATGAAGGGCGAGCTGCCGGCGCTGCCCGGCCAGCTGCCGACTATCGGCGACTGGACCGACCATATGACCACCGCCTTTCCGGAGGTGCGTCTGAAAAAGTATCTGGAAATGCGCGGCGCCGACGGCGGGCCCTGGCGGCGGCTCTGTGCCCTGCCGGCCTTCTGGGTCGGTCTGCTCTATGATCAGACTTCGCTGGATGCCGCCTGGGATCTGGTCAAGGATTGGAGCATCGAAGAGCATGACCAGCTGCGCAACCATGTGCCGGCCCAGGGGCTGAAGACGCCCTTCCGCAACGGCACAGTGCGCGATCTGGCCTTGCAGGCAC
>Ga0318492_10000093_pt1 | contig 20697 bp, 15 predicted proteins | sample GRESIP108b1f22_FD_203292 | JGI IMG/M metagenome (GOLD analysis project Ga0318492, IMG submission 203292) | Tropical soil microbial communities from Luquillo Experimental Forest, Puerto Rico - GRE.SIPMG.108b1f22 | ecosystem: Environmental > Terrestrial > Soil > Tropical forest > Bulk soil... | reverse complement strand
GTGCTGCGCCGCCTCGCGCCGGAGGTGCCGTTCCTGACCGGACAGCGCGTCCTCGACGTGCTCTTCCCGGTGGCGGAGGGCGGCACCGCCATCGTCCCGGGTGGCTTCGGGACCGGCAAGACCGTGCTCGAGCAGGCGCTGGCGAAGTTCGGGGCCGCCGACGTCATCGTGTACGTGGGCTGCGGCGAGCGCGGCAACGAGATGGCCGAGGTGCTGGAGGAGTTCCCGCGGTTGGAGGATCCGCGCACCGGCCGGCCGCTCATGAGCCGCACCGTCATGGTGGTGAACACCTCCAACATGCCGGTGGCCGGACGCGAGGCGTCGATCTCGACGGGCTTCACGCTCGCCGAGTACTTCCGCGATCTCGGCCTGCGCGTCGCGCTCATGATCGACTCCACCTCCCGGTGGGCCGAGGCGCTGCGCGAGATCTCGGCGCGGCTGGAGGAGATGCCCGGCGAGGAGGGTTACCCGACCTCGCTCGGGAGCCGGGTGGCGCAGCTCTACGAGCGCGCCGGGCGCGCGGTGCCGCTGTCGGGCGCGGGGGAGGGCTCGATCACGGTGGTGGGCGCGGTCTCGCCGCCGGGTGGCGACTTCTCCGAGCCGGTGACGCAGGCGTTCCTGCGCGCGACCGGCGCCGTGTGGGCGCTCTCGGCCGACCTGGCGCACCGGCGCCACTTCCCCGCCGTCGACTGGACCCGCAGCTGGTCCCTCGACGCGGCGGGGGTGGCCTGCTGGTTCGAGCAGGAGGGCGGCGAGGGGTTCTGCGCGCTGCGCGCCGAGGCGATGCGGCTCCTCCAGCGCGAGCGCGAGCTGCTCGAGATCGCGCAGCTCGTCGGGATGGACGCGCTGCAGGACGAGGAGCGGCTCCTGCTCGCCGCGGCGCGGCTGGTGCGCGAGGGCTTCCTGCGCCAGAACGCGTATCACCCTGTCGACCGCTCGACTCCGCCCGCCCGCGCGCGCGCCATGCTGGCGGCGCTGCTCGGGTTCCACCACACCGCGGCGGCCGCGCTGGGGAAGGGCGCGCCCCTCGAGGCCGTGCTGCGCGCCGCCGACGAGTCGGGGCTGGCGCGGCTCGGTGAGCTGTCGGCAGACGAGATCGCGGCCGCGGCCGCTGCGAGCGTGAAGGGGGCTCCATGGACCTCGTGACGCCGCGCCTCAGGACCGCCACCGCCCTGGCGGGCCCGCTCCTCTTCGTCGAGCGGCCGCGCGGCGCACGCCTGGGCGAGATGGTGCGGCTCCGGGTGGACGGCGCGCCGGAGCGGCGCGGCCAGGTCATCGATCTGGCCGAAGAGCGGGCGGTGGTGCAGGTGCTGGAGGAGACGCGAGGCCTCGCCCCGCGCCGGGCCGAGGTCGTGCTGACGGGCGAGGTGGCGGCGCTCGGCGTCGCCCGCGCCATGCTCGGTCGGGCCTTCGACGGGCTGGGCCGCCCCGTCGACGGGCTGCCACCGCCGATCCCGGAGCTGCGCCTGCCCATCACCGGCTCGCCGATGAACGCCGTCCGGCGCGGCAAGCCGGAGGAGCCGATCGAGACCGGCATCTCGGCGATCGACGGCCTCAACACCCTCGTGCGCGGGCAGAAACTACCGGTCTTCTCCTGCGCCGGCCTCCCCGCCTCGCGGCTCGCGGCGCAGATCGTTGCCCAAGCGCGGGTACGCAAGCCTGGATCGCCGAAGCCGGGACCCGCCGCGGGGGAGGGCGAGGCGTTCGCGGTCGTCTTCGCTGCCATTGGCGCCTCGTGGCGCGAGCGCGAGGCGTTTCTCGCCTCGTTCGCCGCGAACGGTGCGCAGGAGCGGACGGTGGCGTTCGTGAATGGCGCCGAGGACCCGCCCATCGAGCGGCTCATGGCGCCCCGCTGCGCCCTCACCGCGGCCGAGCACCTCGCCTTCGCCCACGGCCTGCACGTGCTCGTCGTCATGACCGACATGAGCGCTTACTGCGACGCCCTGCGGGAGGTGGCGCTGGCGCGCGAGGAGCTGCCCGGCCGGCGCGGCTACCCCGGCTACATGTACACGGACCTCGCCAGCCTCTACGAGCGCGCGGGGCGGCTCCTCGACCGGCCGGGCTCCGTCACGCAGCTCCCCATCCTCACCATGCCGGACGACGATCTCACCCACCCCATCCCCGACCTGACCGGCTACATCACGGAGGGGCAGATCGTGCTCTCGCGCGAGCTGGATCGGAAGGGCGTCTACCCGCCCATCGACGTGCTCCCGTCGCTCGCGCGGCTCATGAACCAGGGCATCGGGAAGGGCAAGACCCGGCCCGATCACCGCGGCCTCGCCGACCAGCTCTACGCCTTCCACGCGCGCGGGTGCGACGTCCGCCGCATGGCCGCGATCGTCGGCGCGGCAGGCCTCTCGGACGAGGAGAAGCGGTTCGTCGCCTTCTCCGACCGGTTCGAGAAGGAGCTCGTCGGGCAGGGCGACGTCTTCCGCAGCTTCGAGGAGACGCTCGACCTCGGCTGGAGGCTGCTGGCGCCGTTCCCGGCCTCCTCGCTCTCGCGCGTGCGTCGCGAGGACCTCGCGGACCGGCACCACCCGGAGCCGGCGCATGCCTGAGGCCACCACCCGGATGGCGCTCCTCGGGCTGCGCGCCCGGCTCGGCCTGGCGCGCCAGGGGGCCCGGCTCCTGCGGGGCAAGCGCGAGGTGCTGGCCGCGGAGATGTTCAAGCTCCTGCGGGAGGCGGTGGCCGGGCGCGACCGGCTCGACGCCGTGCTTCGCGACGCGCAGCGGGCGCTCGTGCTTGCCCGCGCCCTCACGGGCGATGCGGCGCTCGCCTCGCTGGGCGACGCGGCCGCGCGCGAGATCCCGGTGACGGTGGAGGAACGCCGGGTGTGGGGCGTGCCGGTGCACCGCGTGAGCGCGCCGCGTCTGCGCCGCGCCGCCGACGCCCGCGGCGCCCCGCCCGCCAGCTGGGGGCTCATCGCCGCCGAGGCTGCCACGCGCCACGAGGAGGTGCTGGAGGTGTTGCTCGAGATCGCTTCTCGCGAGCTTTACCTCGAGCGCCTCGGCCAAGAGATGCAGCAGACGTCGCGGCGCGTGAACGCGCTCGAGCAGCTCGTCGCTCCCCGCCTGGCCGCCGAGGCGCGCCGGGTGGCGCTGGCGCTCGAGGAGCGCGCCCGCGAGGAGGCGGTGCGGCTGAAGCGGTTCAAGGGGCGGCAGGGCGGGTAGTGGCGGCCGGGGTCGAGGTCGAGGTCGCGGTCGGGGGCGCCCCGCCGCTCTGCTCCCACGCGCGCGTCGGCGCCCGTGCTCCGCGCCGCCGGGGGTCCCGGGGCCGGAACGCGCGAACTCGGGGCTCGTGCGCGGCGCTGCGGAACTTGGCCTGCGGTTCGCGTCGCCTTCGGCGCCGCAGTCCTTCGGCCAGTCCTCGCGCCGCGACTCACCGTGAACATGGCGCGTTCCGGCGAGCGTGGCGCCCGATGCGGCGCTCCGCAGTGGCGCCGCCGCGCGCGCGGGCGCCGCTCGGCGCGAATCGTGCGCTGCCGCGTCCTCTGCCCGTTCGCCCTGAGCGTAGCCGCGAAGCGGCGTAGTCGAAGGGCGACGGCAACTCCGTTCACCTCGCGAGCGCGCGGAGCATCCGCTTCACGCGGACCGCGAGCGCCTGGGCCCGCCGGGCAGGCTCGGGCGCGAGGGTGCCGATGGCGCAGGCGAGATCGACCGCGCCGACCACCTCGTGGAGCGAGCCGTTGGCGAGCGCGAAGTGCTTGCGGCGCATCGGGCCGCTGTCGCTGGGCAAGCCCTCGCAGAGGTTCAAAAAGACGGACTTCGCGGCGCGCGTGGCTTGATCGCGGAGCTCCGCATCGGTGATGCGCGCCGCGTGTACCAGCGCGGCGAGCTCGCGAGCCGCGACGTAAACATCGAGCGACTGGAAGGGGAGAGCCTCGACCTCGACGGCGATTGAAAGGTAAGCCATTTCCGCCTCCTCAAGCGAAGCGGGAGGCGGAAATGGCGTGCGTGCGAAGTCGCCGTCGAGTTCGAGTTCGAGTTCGAGGTCGAGGTCGAGGTCGAGTTCGAGTTCGAGGTCGAGGTCGAGGTCGAGTTCGAGTTCGAGGTCGAGTTCGAGTTCGAGTTCGAGGTCGCGGTCGAGTTCGAGGTCGAGTTCGGCGGTCGTGGTCGCGGTCGGGATCCCCCGAGGCGCTCACGCCAGCCGCGCCCGCCGCAGCCTGAGCGCGTTCCCGATGACGGTCACGGACGAGAAGCTCATCGCCGCCGACGCGATCATGGGCGAGAGCAGGATCCCGAGGAACGGATAGAGCACGCCGGCCGCGACCGGGACCCCGAGCACGTTGTAGGCGAAGGCCCAGAACAGATTCTGCCGGATGTTGCGCATCGTCGCGCGCGACAGCCGGCGGGCGCGGACGATACCGCCGAGGTCGCCGTGCAGGAGCGTGAGCCCCGCGCTCTCGATCGCCACGTCGGTGCCCGTCCCCATCGCGATCCCGACGTCGGCCGCCGCCAGCGCCGGGGCGTCGTTGATGCCGTCGCCCGCCATGGCGACGCGCTGGCCCGCCGCGCGATGGCGCGCCACCACCGCCGCCTTGTCTCCGGGCAGCACCTCGGCCTCGACCTCGGCGATCCCGAGCGCGTGCGCGACCGCGACCGCGGCCGCGCGGCGATCGCCCGTCACCATGACCACGCGCACCCCCTCGGCCTGGAGCGACCTCACCGCCTGGGCCGCGCCGGGCTTGATCGGATCGGCCAGCGCCAGCAGCCCGGCCGGCGCGCCCCCCACCGCGACCAGCACGATCGTGGCGCCCTCGCGCGCGAGCGCCTCGGCGCGCGCGGCCAGGGGACCCGGCGCGAGCCCCAGCTCCGTGAAGAGGGCCGCGTTGCCGAGGGCGACGGCGCGCCCATCCACCTCGCCGGCCACCCCCTTGCCCGGCATCGCCCGGAATGCGCGCGCCTCGGCGAGCGCCAGCCCGCGCTCGCTCGCCGCCGCGATCACCGCCGCCGCGAGCGGATGCTCGCTTGCGCGCTCCAGCGACGCCGCGAGCCGGAGCACCTCGTCCTCGGACGCCGCTCCAGTCGCCTCGATGCGGACGAGGCGCGGCTTGCCCTCGGTGAGCGTCCCGGTCTTGTCGACGAGGAGCGTGTCGACGCGTTCGAGCCGCTCCAGGGCCTCGGCGTTCTTGACCAGCACGCCCGACTGCGCGCCGCGGGTCGTCCCGACCATGATCGCCATCGGCGTCGCGAGCCCGAGCGCGCAGGGACAGGCGATGATGAGCACCGCCACCGCGTTCACGAGCGCGTGCGCCAGCCGCGGCTGGGGTCCGGCGAGCGCCCACACGACGAACGTGAGGGCGGCGGTGGACACCACCGCCGGCACGAACCACCCGGCGACGGCGTCGGCGAGCCGCTGGATGGGGGCGCGGCTGCGCTGGGCGTCGGCCACCATCCGCACGATCTGCGCCAGCAGGGTGTCCTTTCCGACCCGCTCGGCGCGGAACACGAAGCTGCCGTTCCCGTTCACGGTGGCGCCGGTGACGCGGTCGCCTTCGCGCTTCTCGACCGGCATGCTCTCGCCGGTCACCATCGACTCGTCCACGGACGAGGCGCCCGAGATCACCACGCCGTCGACGGGCACCTTCTCGCCCGGGCGGACGCGGATGAGGTCGCCCGGCTCCACCTCCTCGATGGAGACGTCCAGCTCGAGGCCATCCTCGCCGACCCGGCGCGCCGTCTTGGGCGCCAGGCCGAGGAGCGCCTTGATGGCGCCCGAGACGCGGCCGCGGGCGCGGAGCTCCAGCACCTGCCCGAGCAGCACCAGCTCCACGATCACCGCCGCCGACTCGAAGTAGACGGGGACCGCGCCGTGGGCGCCCCGGAACGCCGCCGGGAACGCTTCGGCGGGCAGCACGGTGGCGAGCACGCTGAAGGCGAAGGCGGCCCCCGTCCCGAGCCCGATGAGGGTGAACATGTTGAGGTGGCGCGTGCGGAGCGACAGCCAGGCGCGCTCGAAGAAGGGCCAGCCGCCCCAGAGCACCACCGGCGCGGCGAGGGCGAGCTGGATCCAGGCGTTCGCGCGCGATCCGAGCACGTGGTCGGCCGACCACCCCGCCGGGAGCCAGTGGCTCATGGCGAGCGCGAGCACGACCGCGGCGGGGGCGAGCCCGAGCCAGAACCGTCGGCTCATGTTCTCGAGCTCCGGGTTGCGCTCGTCGATCGACGGCATGCCGCCCACCACCAGCGGCTCGAGCGCCATGCCGCAGATAGGACACGGCACGGGCTCCTTCTCCCGCACCTCCGGATCCATCGGGCACACCCAGACCACCTCGCCCCCCGGCGGCGCCGCCGGCGGAGGGGCCGCCTTCGGCGTCCCGCCTGGCCCGTGCCGGAGGTACGGCTCCGGATCGGAGGCGAACTTCGATCGGCACTTCGGGTTGCAGAAGAAGAAGGCCCGGCCGCCGTGCTCGAACGATCCGCCCTTGGGCGACCTGGGATTCACCTCCATGCCGCAGACTGGATCGACGGCGAACCAGCGCTCGGGCTCCGCCTCGAAGGCCTGACGGCAGCGCTCGCTGCAGAAGTGATAGCGATAGCGGCCGCGCTCGACGGTGCCGCCCGCCGGGTGGTCGGGGTCCACCAGCATCCCGCACACCGGGTCGCGGGGAGGGGGCTGCGCCGCCGCCGGGGCCGGCACGCTCTGGGCAGGGTTCTCGCTCATGGGAGAAGGTGAGGTTGTAGCGGCCGGCAGGCCGGCCGCGCCAGTCTCATGCCTCAGCCCAGTCGATGTGACCCGTAAACGAGCCCGAGCCCGAGTCCGAGCCCGGACGAAAGCGCACGGGCTCGGGGCCGGGTCCGGGTGGGCGGCGCTCTCGGGTTCTCAAGTCGTCGTCGCCGCCTCGGAGGGCCCGAGAAACCGGGCCACCGTCCGCACCACGTCGTCGAGATCGAATGGCTTCTCCAGCCACGCGTCCGCGCCGATCTCCTGGGCGCGGGCGCGAGCGTCCTCGGCCGCGGTGACGACCACGATCGGCGCCGCGCGGGCGAAGCGGGCGCGGTATTCGCGGGCGAACTCCCAGCCGTTCATGACCGGCATGCGCATGTCGAGCAGGATGACCCCGGGCATGCGCTCCTCGATGCGCGCCAGCGCCTGGAGCCCATCCTCGGCGGCCGCCACATCGTACCCCGCGTCGCGCAAGATCATGGCGACGAGCGAGAGAAGATCGGGGTCGTCCTCCACGATCAGCACGTCCCCATGCCTAGCCGCGCTCAAGCCTCCTCCGGCGCGAGCGGCAGGCTGAAGGAGAAGGTGGAGCCCTCGCCGGGCGCGCTCTCGAACCAGATCCTGCCGCCGTGGCGCGCTACGATCTCGCGGCTGACGTCGAGCCCGATCCCCAGCCCGCCGTAGTCCTGGTCGGTGCCGGCGTGCGCCCGGTAGAAGCGCTCGAAGACGCGCGCCTGGCGCTCGTGCGGGATGCCGAGGCCGTGATCCCGGACCGACACCACCGCCTCGGTGTCCCGGCGCGTGATCTCCGCCTCGACGTCCCCGCCTCGAGGCGAGAACCGGACGGCGTTCTCGAGGAGGCTCGCCACCACCTGTCCGATGCGCTCGCGGTCGGCCAGCACCGCGGTGGGCGGCGCGGGAGCGATGAAGATCCTGCGACCGTCGGCGTCGGGCCGGACCACGCCCGCCACCTCCGCCACGAGGCCCGGCAGGTCGAACCGCTCGCGCGACAGCTCGGCGCCACCGACCCGGAAGCGCGAGACGTCGAGCAGCTGCTGCACCATGCGCGTCATCCGATCGATCTGGCGCGCGATGACCTCGAGCGCGGTGGCGTCCCCCTGGCCGCGCTTGTGCATGAGCTGCGCGTACGCCTTCACCACAGCGAGCGGCGTCTTGAACTCGTGGGCCGCGGTGGCGAGAAAGTCCTCCCGCATCTCCTCGAACAGCCGCACCTCGCTGATGTCCCGCACGACGGCCACGGCCAGCCGCGTCGGCAGGGTGGGGTGCGGCCGCACCGGCGAGGAGGAGATGCTGATGAAGAGCTCCCGCGCGTCGAACCGGCGGATGAGAGCTTCGTACCCCGTCACGCGCTGCCCCGCGACCACGCGGCGGACGGCGGCGCGCCCCAGGTCGAGCCGTCGGCCGTCGGCGTGGCGGAGGTGGATGCGCTGCACCAGCTCGCGGATGGGCAGGAGGAGCTCCTCGCGGTCGCGAGCACCGAGCAGCTCCACCGCGGCGCGGTTCACGTCGACGACGCGGCTGTCCCGATCGACCACCAGGACCGCGTCCGGCATGCTGTCGAGGACGGTCCGCAGCGCCTCGTCGCGGACGCGCTGCTCGACGTGCTGGCTCCGGACCAGGAGGTAGAGCAGCGCGGCGGTGCCGACCACGTAGATGGCGGCCTTGATGGCGTGCGCTGTCCCCCGCGATGAAGGGCTCAGCGCGAGCAGCTCGACCAGGCGGTCCGTGACGAGGATCCACACCATGGCGACGGCCACGTACCCGAGCACGATGCGCAGGGGCGTCATCGCGATACGCCGGCGGCCGCTCACCGCACCTCTCTACGCGCAACGCCGGCTCCACGTCAGGGCCTCGCACGGGGCGTGCCGGGGAGACCCTCCGCGTTCGGCGCGCGCCGTGCGCGGGATCGCGCAGGATGGCGCTCCGCCGGTATCGCCCGTCCGCGTGCTATAAGCCGCGCGGAATGGAGGAGGTCCTCGTCGTCGCCACGGAAGCGAGCGCCGACCTGCACGCGGCGCGGGTGGTGGAGGAGCTACGTCTGCTCCGCCCCGGGGTGAAGGCGTTCGGGATGGGCGGTCCGCGGCTGCGGGCGGCCGGTCTCGAGGCGCTGCGGGACGCGGAGGAGATGTCGGTCATGGGCGTCGCCGAGGTCCTGCCCAAGATCCCGACCATCCTGGGCATCCTCCGCGAGCTGGCGGAGGCGGCCGCCGCGCGAAGGCCGCGAGTCGCCCTCCTCGTCGACTCGCCGGACTTCAACCTGCCGCTCGCGAAGCGGCTCAAGCGCGCTGGCGTCCCGGTGGTCTACTACGTCTCACCCTCGGTGTGGGCGTGGCGGCGACGGAGGGTGAAGATCATCGCGCGCGTCGTCGACCGGATGCTCTGCATCCTGCCGTTCGAGGAGCGCTTCTACGAGGGGACCGGCGTGCATGCCCGATTCGTCGGGCATCCCCTGCTCGAGCGGCCGCCGCCCGGGCCGCCCGCCGCCTACCGCGCCGCGCTCGGGCTGGCGCCCGGGCGAACCACGATCGCGCTCGTGCCGGGCAGCCGGCGATCCGAGCTCAGGCGCATCCTCCCAGGCATGCTCGAGGCGGCCGAGCTCATCCGCGCGCGCCGCCCCGACGCGCAGTTCGTGGTGCCGGTGGCGCCGACGCTGCCCGCCGAGGCGCTTCAGCCGTACCTGGCGCGCCACGCCGCGCTCGACGTGAAGCTCGCGCCCGGACGCGTCGACGAGGCGGTGGGAGCGGCCGACGCCGCCCTGGTGAAGAGCGGCACGTCGGTCCTCGAGACGGCGCTCATGCTGCGGCCGATGGTGGTCGTGTACCGCCTCTCGTGGCTCACCTACCTCGTCGGCCGCCTCTTCGTCCGCCTCGCCCACTTCGCGCTGGTGAACCTCCTCGCGGGCCGCACGCTCGTCCCCGAGCTCCTGCAGCGGCAGGCCACGCCGGAGCGGATGGCGACGGAGCTGCTGCCGCTCCTCGACGACGGCGCGGCGCGCGCCGATCAGCTCCGAGGGTTGGCGGAGGTGCGCTCGTCACTCGGCGAGCCAGGCGCCCCTCGGCGCGTGGCCGAGGAGCTGCTCGCGCACCTGGAGGCCACATGAACGCCGGAACCCGGCCCGCTCGGCGCGCGCTGGTGTGCTTGCCGACGTACGACGAGCGCGAGAACCTCGAGCCGATCACGCGCGCCATCCTCCAGGCCACCCCGGAGGTGGAGGTGCTCGTCATCGACGACAACTCGCCCGACGGGACGGGCGAGCTGGCCGATCGCCTGGCCGCCGGCGAGCCGCGCCTGCACGTCCTCCACCGACCGGGGAAGGCGGGGCTGGGCAAGGCTTACCTGGCTGGCTTCGCTTGGGCGCTCGAGCACGGGTACGAGCTCGTCCTCGAGATGGACGCCGATTTCTCCCACAACCCGAGCTACCTGCCGCGGATGCTCGAGCTCGCCGGCGAGGCCGACCTCGTCCTCGGGTCTCGCAACGTGGCCGGCGGCGGGACGTTGAACTGGGGGATCGGCCGCAAGCTCCTGTCGCGCGGGGGATCGTTCTACGCCCGCACGATCCTGGGGGTCCGCGTCCGCGATCTCACCGGCGGCTTCAAGTGCTTCCGCCGCCAGGTCCTGGAGGCGATCGACCTCCCCACCGTCGAGTGCTCCGGCTACGCCTTCCAGATCGAGCTCACCTACCGGGCGCTCCGGAAGGGGTTCCGAGTGGTCGAGACGCCGATCGTGTTCGAGGACCGGCGGGTGGGCCAGTCCAAGATGTCGCGTCGGATCGTGCTGGAAGCAATCACGAAGGTGTGGTCCATTCGGCGCAGCTCGTTCGCCAGGACCGCGTGAGCAAGGAACTCCTCACCTTCGCCTTCGTCTCCCTGTCGGCGGTCTTCGTCGTCGTGGACCCGTTCGCGGCGGTGCCGTTCTTCCTCGCCATGACGGGGAACGACGACGTCGCCAGCAAGCGCGAGACGGCCCGCAGGGCGGCGGTCGCGGCGGGGGTCGTCCTGACCGGCTTCGCGCTCACCGGGGCCTTCGTCTTCCGCGTGCTGGGGATCAGCATGGGCGCCTTCAAGATCGCGGGCGGCGTGCTGCTCCTCATCATGGCCGTCGACATGCTCCGCACGAGGCCGTCCGAGGCGCGGATCACCGCCGGGGAGGTGGAGTCCGGGGTCGCCAAGGAGGACGTCGCGATCGTCCCGCTGGCGATGCCGCTCCTCGCCGGCCCCGGCTCCATCGCGACAGTGGTGGTGCTCATGGGGCGCGCCCGGTCGGCCCACCTGGCGCACGTCGTGGTGGTGCTGGCGGCGATCGCCCTCACAGCGGTCGCGGCCTATCTCGTCCTGCGGGGCGCGGCGCGGGTCGACCGCGTGCTCGGCAAGACCGGCCTCAACATCCTCGAGCGCGCCTCCGGGCTCCTCCTCGCGGCCATCGCCATCCAGTTCATGATCGACGGTGTCGGCGAGTCGCTCCCGGGCCTCCTCCAGCGCGTGTGACCTACCCCGCCTCATCGGCGACGACCGCGCGCGCGGCCGGATCGCCACTCGCCGCGAGCGCCACGCCGGCGAGGAGCAAGAGGCCGCCCACGACCTGGGTCGACGACGGACGCTCCCCCAGCACCGGGATGGCGAGCACGATCGACATGACCGGCTCGGCGACGATGGTCACCGCCACGAACGTGCCCGAGAGCCAGCGCAGCGACCAGTTGAGGAGCGAGTGCCCGAGGAGCTGCGGCACGAGCGCGAGCAGCGCGAGCGCGGTCCAGGTGCGCGCGCCAAACCCTGTGAGCTGAGTCCCGGCGCCGATGGCCAGCGCGAGCAGGCCGAGGGCGGCGACCGGGTAGACCACCCCGACGTAGGCGCCCGCCGAGAGCCGCGCCCGGACTCGGCGGCCCGCCACGAAGTAGAGCGCGGCCGCGATCGCCCCGGCGAGCGCGAGCGCGTCCCCGGCGAGCGCGCGCGGGCCGGTCGCGACGTCGCCGCCCGCCATGGCGACCCCGCCCAGGACGGCGAGCGCGATGCCCCCCGCCACGCGCGGCGCGATCCGTTCGCGCAGCAGCGCCCGCGAGAGGAGCGCGACCCAGACCGGCTGCGTGGTGACGAGCGCCACCGACGAGGCGACCGACGTCAGGCGCAGCGAGCTGATCCAGGTGGCGAAATGCAGGGCGAGCGCCAGCCCCGCGCCGGCGAGGAGCGAGTAGGCGCGCCCGTCGAGGGCGCGGAGCTCGGCGCGGCGGCGAAGGAGCGCGAACGCGAGCGCTGCGGCGCCAGCGAGGACGAGCCGCCAGGCCGCTATCGCCAGCGCCGGCGCGTCGGCGAGACGGACCAGGATGGCCGCCCACGAGACGGAGAGGACGCCCAGGGCGAGGCTGGCGCGAACGCGGCGCGAGGAAGGGGACATCAAGGCGCCCTTGTAGCGCGGCGCGGCGCGACACGGATGACGAACTCTCGGCTCGAGACCTGGATCTAGGGGAGCGTCCGTTCGGCGGACGGGTCGACCAGCACCGGGCCCGGTGTGTCGCAGCCCCGTCCGGAGGGTGCGCGGGAGAGCCCGCCCTGCGTGGCGCCGTGATAAGTGAAGGCGTCGGTTTCTCGAAGCCGGCGCGCGCCGGCTCGAAGGCGGTGTCCCCTTCCCCGGGAGAGCGTCAGCCATGCCGAGTCACCGCACCATCCGGACCTTCTGCATCACCGGCGCCGACGGATCGGGCAAGACGGCCCTGGTCGAGGCGTTCCTGCACCTGGCCGATCCGAAGCACGCCGCGCCCGATGGGTCGACCGCTCGCCTGGACGCCGAGCCCGAGGAGAAGAAGCGCAACTTCACGCTCAGCATCCACCCGGAGAGCTTCGAGGAGAGCGGCCGCGCGTTCAACGTGCTCGACACCCCCGGCTTCGCGTCGTTCATGGCCGAGATCGACTGGGCGCTCCGCGTCTCCGACGGCGCGCTGCTCGTCGTCTCCGCCGCGGAAGGCGCCCACAACCGCGCCGAGCGCCACTTCGACGTGCTCGCCGACTCGAAGCTGCCGGCCATCGGCGTCATCGGGCGGCTCGATCACGAGCGCGCCGACTTCGCGAAGGCGCTCGCCGACGTCGAGAGCTCGCTCAAGGTGAAGCCGATACCGCTGCAGCTCCCCATCGGCGAGGGGCCGGAGCTCAGGGGGCTCGTCGACGTGCTCGCCATGAAGGCGCACCTCTACGAGAAGGCGTTCGGGCGCTGGAGCGAGGGCGAGGTCCCGGCGAACCTCCGCGAGGAGGCCGAGGCGGCGCGCACCGCCGCGATCGAAGCGGCGGCCGAATCGGACGACGAGCTGCTCGGGAAGTACCTCGAGGGCGGCACGCTGGCCGACGACGAGGTGGTGAGGGGGCTCGCCCAGGGCGCGGCCGCGCAGCGGTTCCTGCCGGTGGCGCTGACCGCGGCGAAGCCTGGCATCGGCGTGAAGGAGCTCCTCGACCTCGTGGTCGCGCTGCTGCCGCCGCCGGAGACGCGCCAGCTCGTGGCCAAGAACCTGCACGGGGACGAGGTGCAGGTGACGGCCTCGGGGCCGTTCGTGGGACAGGTCTTCCGCACCACCATCGACCACTTCGCGGGGCGGGTGGACTACGTGCGCGTCTTCAGCGGCACGCTCCGGCCGGACGCGGTGCTGGTGAACCCGCGCACGCGCACCGAGGAGCGGGTGACCCACTTCTTCAAGACGGACGGCGCGCAGACGGCGGAGATCAAGGAGGCCGGCCCCGGCGACATCGTCGTCCTGATGAAGCTCAAGGACGCGCGCACCGGCGACACGCTCAGCGATCGGGACCGGCCCGTGCAGCTGCCCGACTTCCCCGCGCCGAACCGGCCGGTCGCCTTCGCCGTCCACACCAAGGGCGCCGACGACAAGGCCGCCGCCGCCCTGCACAAGCTCATCGAGGAGGACCCGTCGCTCGAGCTGGCGCGGTCGCCCGACACCGGGGAGATGCTGCTCAGGGGGATGGGGCAGGCGCACGTCGAGGTGACGGTGGAGCGGGTGAAGCGCAAGCACGGCGTCGAGATGACGCTCGCGCTGCCCAACGCCGCCTACCTCGAGACGATCACCGCCACGGCCAAGGCGCAGGGGAAGTTCAAGCGGCAGACCGGCGGCCACGGGCAGTACGGCGACGCCCACGTCGAACTCTCTCCGCGCGGGCGCGGCGAGGGCTTCGAGTTCGAGGACGCCATCGTCGGCGGCGTCATCCCGCGCCAGTTCATCCCGTCGGTCGAGAAGGGCATCCGCGGCGCCTTGGGCGCCGGCCCGCTCGCCGGGTACCCGGTGGTCGACTTCAAGGCCAAGGTGTTCTACGGCAGCTACCACGACGTCGACAGCTCCGACATGGCCTTCCAGGTGGCGGGCTCGCTGGCGTTCAAGAAGGCGGTGCTGGAGGCGCGGCCCATCCTCCTCGAGCCGATCATGAAGCTCGAGGTGCGAGTGCCCGAGGAGTACGTGGGCGCCGTCATGGGCGACCTCAACAGCCGCCGCGCCAAGGTGCAGGGCATGGAGCCGCTCGCCCGCGGCGTGCTGGTGCGCGCCCTCTGCCCGCACGCGGAGGCGATGAGCTACGACGCCGATCTGCGCTCGCTCACCCAGGGCATCGGCTACTTCTTGGTGGAGCGGTCGCACTACGAGCCGGTGCCGCCGCCGATTGCACAGAAGATCATCGAGCGGCGCCGCGCGGAAGGAAAGGTGAAGGGGGTCGAAGAGTAGGGCGCGTACCCGCCCAGCGCCAAGGGCCGGTGGTGGGGCCCCGGCGACCTCTACGCCTCCCTCACGCGTGCGCCGGCGTCCTTCGGACCGGGTGACGGAGCACCGTCCGGAGCCGCTCGGGCCGCGTGCGCAGCGGGTCCGAGAGGTAGATCTCGTGGTGTAGCCCGGCGAAGCCGAGGCCCCGCGCGGCGGCCGCCGCCATCATCCGGTCGATCGTCTCGTGCTCGCGGGTGTACGGCCCGACGTGCAGCGCCTGCACGCAGCGCCCCTCCGAGAACCGCTCCAGCTCGACCGCCTCGACGCCCTCGCCTCGCCCGCTCGCCTCGAGCGAGGCGCGGGCGGCCGCGAGATCGCGGTCACCGACGACCTCGGGGACCCGGATCATGAGCTTGTAGCGCCAACGCTCCTGCGGCTCGCTCGTGTCCCACCACTGCGCCTCGAGCGGCATGATCCTGAAGTCGCGCCCTGCCGCGTGCGCCGCGCGTCTGAGGGTGGACGCTATCGCCCACAGCGCCCTCGCCGCGCGCATGAAGAAGTCACCGCCGGGTTCGCCCTGACCGTCGACGGCTAGGTATCGGCCCCGCGCGACGCGCACGAGGTGGGGCTGTCTCGAGCTCGCGTACTCCTCCGCGCGCTCGCGCCTGAGGTCGACGGTCCGGTGCGTCCGCATGGTGGCCCCCTTCGAGCGGAAGTATCGCGCCGGCGCGGTGGGGTCGGCGCGGCGCCAGGCGGGGCCGAGGCCGCGGCACCTCGACGCGGCTCGGCGAGGGACCCGACCGCTCGCCCGGTGAGGTGCCGCGCCAGGCCCCCGACGTTCCGCCGTCCCCAACACCCCGCCGGGTGGCATAGGATGCCATCGCTTGTCCGCCTATCTCCGCCTCCTCCGTTTCGCCGCGCCGTATCGGGCGCGCTTCGCGGCCGCGCTCGCCTGCATGGTCGTGCTGGCGCTCGCGACGGCCGCCTACGTGAACCTCCTCGGCCCGGTCCTGGAGTTCCTGTTCACCGGGCGCCCGCAGGCGGTGGCGAGCCTGTCGCGGTTCCTGCCCACATCGCTCGACCTCGCCGGCTGGCTCCAGCGCGTCGAGCGCGACCGCGTCCTCGCCCTGCTGCCCTTCGTCATCGTCGGCGTGGCGCTCGTGAAGGGCCTCGCCTATTTCGGCCAGTTCTACCTGATGGGCATGGTGTCGCAGCGGGTGATCGCCGACCTGCGCACCGCGATGTTCGATCACCTGCTCGGCCTGTCGCCGGACTTCTTCGCGAAGCGGCACTCCGGCGACCTCATGAGCCGCTTCTCCGCCGACGTGCAGTCGGTCGAGACCGCGGTCTCGTACGCGGTGTCGAGCTACATCCGCGACGGGCTGACGATCGTGGTCATGCTCGTGAACTGCTTCGTGCTCGACTGGCGCCTCTCGCTCATGGCCTTCGTGGCGATCCCCGCGACGCTCTTCCCCATCATCCGGTTCGCGAAGCGACTCAAGCGCGTCACCCAGCAGTCGCAGTCGGCGCTGGGGCGCATCTCGGAGCTCGTCCAGGAGGCCCTCAGCGGGATGCGGGTGGTGCAGGCGTTCGGGATGGAGCGGTACGAGTCCGAGCGGTTCCAGGCCGAGAACCGGCGCTGGCTGCGCATCATGCGCAAGAGCTTCCTCGTCCGCGCCCTCTCCTCGCCGCTCATGGAGATCATGGCGGCGGTGGGTCTCTCGCTCGCCATCTCCTGGGTTGGCGGCCGCATCCTGCGCGGGGAGCTGGAGGCGGGGAAGTTCTTCTCCTTCGTGGCGGCGGTGCTGCTCCTGTACACGCCGGTGAAGCAGCTCGGGAAGGTCGGGCAGATGGCGCTCCAGGGCGGGGCCGCCGCCGAGCGCCTCTTCGAGATCCTCGACGCGCGCACCGCGGTGCCCGACCGCGGGCAGCTCGTCCTGCCGCGCTTCGCGCGCGAGATCCGCTACGAGGGCGTCTCCTTCTCGTACGGCGATCGGCCGGTCCTGCAAGGCGTGAGCTTCACGCTGAGGAAGGGCGAGGTGGTGGCGCTCGTCGGCGCGTCGGGCGGCGGGAAGACCACCCTCGCCAACCTGTTGCCCCGCTTCTGGGACCCGGTCGGCGGGCGGATCACGCTCGACGGCGTCGACCTGCGCGACGCGACCCTGCAGAGCCTGCGGGGGCAGCTGGCGGTCGTCTCGCAGGACACGGTGCTCTTCAACGACACCGTCCGCGCCAACATCGCCTACGGGCGCCCCGACCTCTCGGCCGAGGAGGTCGAGCGCGCCGCCCGCATGGCGCACGCCCACGACTTCATCGCGGCGCTGCCGCAGGGCTACGACACGGTGGTCGGCGAGAAGGGCGTGCTCCTCTCGGGAGGGCAGCGCCAGCGCATCGCCATCGCGCGCGCGTTCCTCAAGGACGCCCCCGTCCTCGTCCTCGACGAGGCGACCAGCGCGCTGGACGCGGAGAGCGAGCGCGAGGTGCAGCGCGCGCTGGAGGACCTCATGGGCCTCGGCGCGGCCGGGGGCCCGCGCACGACGCTCGTCATCGCGCACCGCCTGTCGACCGTCCGGGGCGCCGACCGCATCGTGGTGATCCTGGGGGGCCAGGTGGTCGAGGTCGGCCGGCACGACGAGCTCATCGCGCGCCGCGGCGAGTACGCGCGCCTCCACCGCATCTTCGAGGGGGAGGGCGGGCGCGGCGAGGTGGGGATGGCGGTGTAGCGATGCACCTCCTGTACGCGCTCGCGAGCTACGTCGCGTTCCTGCTGCTCCTGCCGGTGCTGCTCTTCCACCCCAAGCTGCGCCACGGGATCCCGTTCCGGCTCGGCTTCTACCGGCGCTCCTTCCAGCGCGGCGTGGGCTCCCCCCGGATCTGGCTCCACGGCGCCAGCGCGGGCGATCTCCTCTCGCTGCAGCCGATGATGCAGGAGCTCAAGCGGCGGCTCCCCGGCTGCTGCGTCATCGTCACCACGATGACGAACAGCGGCCTCGCGATGGCCCGCAAGAAGCTCTCCGAGGCCGACGTGGTCCTGTACGCGCCGTACGATCTACCGCTCGCGACGCGCCGCGCCGTGCGCGCGCTCAGGCCCGACCTGCTCGTCCTCGAGTACACCGAGATCTGGCCGAACCTCATCCGCGCCGCGCGCGCCGCCGGCGTCCGCATCGCCCTCACGAACGGCCGCTTCAACCCGGAGAAGCTGCCGCACTACCGCGCGCTGTTCCGCGCCATCGGGAACCCGCTCGCCGCGGTCGACCTCTTCCTCATGCGCTCCGACGAGGAGGCCGAGCGCGCGCTGGCGCTCGGGGCGGCGCCGGACCGGGTGTGGGTGACCGGCAACACCAAGTTCGACGCGCTCGTCCCGGAGGCGGACGCCGCGCGCGCCGCCGCGCTCCGCGCCGACATGGGGCTCGACGAGGACGGCACCGTGCTCATGGCGGGGTCGACGCACGAGGGCGAGGAGGAGCTCGTCCTCGGCGTCTACCGGGAGCTCCTCCGCCGGCGCCCCGGGCTGCAGCTCGTCATCGCGCCGAGGTACGTGGAGCGGGCGGGCCGGATCATGTCTGCCGCCGTGGAGTCCGGGCTCTCGGTGCGGCTCCGCTCGGGGGGCGCCGCCGCCGGGCGGGCGCAGGTCACGGTGCTCGACACGATCGGCGAGCTCGCCACCGCTTACCGGCTCGCGACGCTCGTCTTCGTGGGCGGCAGCTTCGTGCGCCGCGGAGGCCAGAACGTGCTGGAGCCGGCGGGGCAGGGGCGGCCGGTGCTGTTCGGGCCGCACATGGAGAACTTCAAGGACAGCCTGCAGGTGCTGGTGGGCCGGGGCGGCATCCAGGTCGCGACCGCGGAGCAGCTGCTCAAGGTCGCTCAGGAGCTGCTCGGCCGCCCGGACAAGATCCTCGAGCTGGGCGACCTGGCGCGCCAGGCGGTGTCGCAGATCCGCGGCGCGAGCGGGCGCAACGTCGATCACATGCTGCGCCTCCTGCCGCGCAACGGCGGCGCGGCCGCGGAGGCTGATTGAGAGGCTGGCTCGCGACGCCCGTCCGGTCGCCCCGGCGGGCGATCCGCGGCGCTTCCCTTCGCGGTTCCTCGTTCGCGCACGCTGCGTGTATGCTCGGCCCGCGCGCCTCGCCCTGCGCGCGTCCCACTCGCCTCGCTCGGCCCCGGGCACCTCGAACGATCCCGTGACCACGCCGCCCACCAAGATCCTGATCGTGCGCTACAGCGCGCTCGGCGACGTCGTGCTCGCCACGAGCGTGCTGGAGCCGCTCCTGGCGCGGTTCCCGGGCGCAGTCGTGGAGTGGGTCACGGACGCCGCCTACGCACCGCTCCTGGCTGGCCTGCCGGGCGTCCGCGCCGTCCACGTCCTCGACCGGGGCGGCTCGGCGCCGGCGCTGGCGCTGCGCGAGCAGCTGCGCGGGCGATTCGATCTCGCCATCGACCTCCAGCACAAGGTCCGGAGCGCGATCGTGTCCGGCGTCGCGGCGCCGCGCCGGCTCACGTTCCGCCGCCGCAGCGCGCAACGAGCGCTCCTGGCGCTGGTGGGGGCCGACCGCCCGCTCGTGCGCGCCCACGCGACCGCGCTCTACGCAGAGGCGCTCGCGCCACTCGGCGTCACCGGCCCGGGGCGGCTGCAGGTGAGCCTGTCGCGCACCGCGCGGGCGCTGGCGGCCGACGCGCTCCCGAGGGCGGCCGGACCGTTCGTCGCCATCGCGCCGGGGGCGCGCTGGGCCACGAAGCGCTGGCCAGCCGAGCGCTTCGCGGCGGTGGCCGATGCGCTCGCCGCCGGCGGGGCCCGCATCGTCCTGGCCGGCGGGCCGGGCGATCGCGAGGCGTTCCAGGCGGTGCGCTCTCACCTGCGGTCGCCCCCGGCCGCAGACCTGTCGCCGCTGCCGGTCGACGCCCTCGCGGCGGCCCTGGCGCGGGTGCAGCTCCTCATCGCCTGCGACTCCGGCCCGGTGCACCTCGCCTCCGCGGTGGGGACGCCCGTCCTGGCGCTCTTCGGCCCCACCTCGCCGGTGCGCTGGGGCCCGGCCGCGCCCGGGCGCGCGCTCTCGCTGGGCCTCGCCTGCTCCCCCTGCTCGAACCACGGCGGTGAGTTCTGCCCCGAGGGCCACCACCGCTGCCTGGCGGATCTCGGGGCGGAGACGGTCACCGCGGCGGCGCGCGAGCTCCTGGCAGGGGTGGCGGCGACGTGCCGGTGAGCGGCCTCGAGGACATCTGGTGGGGGCGTGCCCGCCCGTCGTGGCCGGCCGCGGCGGCGCTCTCGGCGGCCGAGGGGCTGTTCCGCGCCGGGGCGGCGCTGCGCGGCGCGCTCTACGACGCCGGTCTGGTCTCGGCCGAGCGGGCGGGCGCGCCGGTGCTCTCGATCGGCAACCTCGTCGTGGGCGGGTCGGGCAAGACGCCCGCGACGCTCGCGCTGGCCGAGCGGCTGCTCCGGCGCGGGCGGCGGGTCGCGGTGCTCTCGCGCGGCTACGCCGCGCGTTCGCGCGGCGCGCGGGTGGTGTCGGACGGGGAGAGGGTGCTGCTCGGGGCGGACGAGGCGGGAGACGAGCCGCTCCTGCTCGCGCGCCGCTTGTCGGGCGTCGCGGTCCTGTGCGGGCCGCGGCGGGCGGAGCTGGCGCGGCGCGCGGTGGAGGAGCTCCAGGCGGACGCGCTCGTCCTGGACGACGGCTTCCAGCACCGGTCGCTCCGGCGCGATCTCGACGTGGTGGTGGTCGACGCCGCAGCGCCCGAGGGGAACGGCCGGCTGCTGCCGCGCGGACCGAACCGCGAGCCGTGGAGCGCGCTCGGCCGCGCACACCTCGCCTGGATCTCGCGATCCGACCAGGTGAGCACCGCCGCGCTCGCGGCGCTCCGCGCGCGGCTCGCCAGCGCGACGGGGCGGCCGCCGGTGCTCGCGCGGTACGCGGTGCGCGAGGTCCTCGACGGGCTCCTCGCCCGGTCGTTCGGCCCCGGCGCCTTGGGCGGGCGACGGGTGGTCCTCCTCTGCGCGCTGGCGCGCCCCGAAGGGTTCCGGCGCACGCTGGCGGACCTGGGGGCGGAGGTCGTGCTGGAGCGCGTGTTCCGCGACCACCACCGGTTCACGGAAGGTGAGCTGGAGGAGACGCTGCGCGCCGCCGAGGCAGCAGGGTGCGACGCGGTCGCGACGACCGAGAAGGATGCGGTCCGGCTCCCCACCTCGGTCGCGGCGCACTCGCTGTGGCGGGTCGTCCGGATCGAGGCCGAGATCGTGGAAGGCGGCGAGGTGCTCGACGACCTCATCGCTCGCGCGATCGGTGCGACCCCTCTCCCCAGCCCTCCCCCCGCGAGCGGGGGGAGGGAGCAGAAC
>Ga0318492_10000091_pt1 | contig 20811 bp, 24 predicted proteins | sample GRESIP108b1f22_FD_203292 | JGI IMG/M metagenome (GOLD analysis project Ga0318492, IMG submission 203292) | Tropical soil microbial communities from Luquillo Experimental Forest, Puerto Rico - GRE.SIPMG.108b1f22 | ecosystem: Environmental > Terrestrial > Soil > Tropical forest > Bulk soil... | reverse complement strand
TGATGTACGCGGGCGCGCCGCTCTCCCTGGGCGCCTTCCGCGGGCAGGTGCCGGACGCTGAGCGGCCGTACGCCGTGCCGTGGGGCAAGGTGTTCGCCCCGCTGTCGTTCGTCATCGCCGACCTGCTCATCTACTGGAACGGCTTCGAGCCGTTCGTGAAGTTCGCCATCGTGCTGCTGATCGGGTACCTGCTGATCGGCATCTCGATGGCCTTCGACGAGCAGCGGCCGCCGCTGGACTGGAGGAACGCGGTATGGCTGCCGGTGTGGCTGATCGGCATGGGCATCATCTCCTGGCAGGGCCAGTACAGCGGCGGTGCCGTCCTGCCGCCCGCCAACACCAACCACATCCCGCTCTACTGGGACATTCTCGTCGTCACCGCGTTCAGCCTGATCATCTACTACTGGGCCATGGCCGTTAAGCTGCCCCGGCAGGAGATGCTCGACCTGGTCAACCGGCAGTCCGGGGAGGAGGAGCTACCGGACACCGGCATTCACCACTGAGTCCGCGTCAGCACTAGCCAGAACGGCCCCGCCACCCGGCGGGGCCGTTCTCGCTTGCCGGGGCGGGAGAGCCGGGTTCGTTCGGAATGAAGCCTCGCCCGGAGCGGCCTAAGCCGGCCAGCGACGCCAGTAGCGGGCCAGCACGCGGCCCTCGATCAGCTCCGGCGGCACTACTCCGAACGCGCGGCTGTCCACCGCCCCGGCGCCGGGATTGTCGGACTCCAGCCACCAGCCGCCCGGTGCCTGCCGGGCCACGCGCTTAACCAGCAACAGGTCCGGCCGGCCCGGATGCCGGGCGATCACAACCTGACCGGGGCGGATGCGCGGCGGCCGGCCGGCCCGCAGGCCGCGCCGGACGAGCAGCCAGTCACCCGGCCGCAGCGCGGGCTCCATGGACCGCTCCGCCACCGCCACGCGCCACAGCGGCCATTGCATGAGCCCTCCCGGAGTAGTTCACAGGCCACGGGGTACTGTCGGAGTCCGGAATACATGATCTGACAGGAGAGAAGGAGATCGATGAGGCTGCTCGCACGTCTTCTCGAGCCGAGGGCCACCGCACACGCGCACTGTGACCTCCCCTGCGGCGTCTACGATCCCGCCCAGGCCCGGATCGAGGCCGAATCCGTCAGGGGGATCTGCGAGAAGTACCAGCAGAACACCGACCCGGAGTTCCGCGCCCGGGCGATCCAGATCAAGGAGGAGCGGTCTGATCTGGTCAAGCACCACCTCTGGGTGCTGTGGACCGACTACTTCAAGCCGCCGCACTTCGAGAAGTACCCGCAGCTGAACCAGCTGTTCAACGAGGCGACCAAGATGGCGGGTTCGGCGGGCACCAAGGGCAGCACCGACGTGGCCAAGGCGGACGAGCTGCTGGCCAAGATCGACGAGATCGCAAAGATCTTCTGGGAGACCAAGCAGGGCTGATACCCTAGGCAGCGATCCAGCCGGAGGACCACGCGGGCAGCAGCCCGGCGCGGTCCTCTGCTGTATTAAGGCGGTATGAGGTGGGGTGCCGAGCCGGGCGGCGACGCCGCAACTGGGCACCGTGGCCGCGTGCCGTTGTCCTGGGCACGGCTTGCTCACGGTAAGTTGCAGGCAGAGCCCGGACGGGCCGATGCCTGGCGGTGTGGGAGGACACAGGTGACGGAAGAAGCGACCACGTCGGCAACCGGAACAGCCGTGACGGCCGTGCCGGGCAAGCCGGCCGAGCGCCGCGAGGCCCAGGACCAGGTGACCGTGCGCATGCCGGCCGAGGGGGCCTACCTGTCGGTGCTCCGTACCGCCACGGCCGGGCTGGCCGCCCGCCTGGACTTCACGCTGGACGAGATCGAGGACCTGCGGATCGCCGTGGACGAGGCGTGCGCCATGCTGCTCAGCCAGGCCGTGCCCGGCGCCAGCCTGGAGTGCGGCTTCACGCTCGGCCATGACGACATGACCATCGCCGTTTCCGTCGCGTGCCTGGCTCCGCAACAGCCGGCCAGCGACACCTTCGCCTGGACCGTGCTCACCGCGCTGGCCGGAAGCGTGGACGCGCACGTGGGCCCCGGCGACCTGCTGACGATCGTGCTGCGGAAGAGCAGAGAGTCGCCGGGGGCGGTGTGACGCGGGAAATCGAGGTCGCTTTGACCGAGGAGTTCGAGGCCACGATGGCCGCCCAGCCCGAGGACCGGGCGGTCGGCGACGCCAACGGTGAGCCGGCGATCACGGACTTCGCCGAGGTGAGGGAAGGCGAGGCGCTCCGCGCCGCTGTCGCGGGCGCCGCGGACACCGGCGCCCCGCTGGCCGCCGCGAAAATCCAGCACGCGACGCGCGAGCGGGGCCGGGCCAGGGAACTGTTCGAGCGGCTCGCCACGCTGCCCGAAGGCGGTGAGGAGCGGCAGCGCATCCGGGGCGAGCTGGTCGAGCTGCACCTGCCCCTGGTCGAGTATCTGGCGCGCAGGTTCCGCAACCGCGGCGAGTGGCTCGACGACCTGACCCAGGTGGCCACGATCGGGCTGATCAAGTCCATCGACAGGTTCGATCTGTCCCGCGGCGTGGAGTTCTCCACCTACGCCACGCCGACCATCGTGGGGGAGATCAAGCGGCACTTCCGCGACAAGGGGTGGGCGGTCCGCGTCCCGCGCCGGCTGCAGGAACTCAAGCTGGCGCTGACCAAGGCGATCAGCGACCTGGCCCAGCGGCTGGGCCGGGCGCCCACGGTGGCGGAGCTCGCAGCGCACCTGCAGATGAGTGAGGAGGAGGTGCTGGAGGGCCTGGAGTCCGCCAACGCCTACTCCACGGTGTCGCTCGACGCGCCGGACTCGGGTGACGAGGACGCCCCGGCGGTGGCCGAGTCGCTGGGCATGCTCGACGACGCCCTGGAAGGGGTGGAGTACCGGGAATCGCTCAAGCCGCTGCTCGAGCGGCTCCCGCCCCGGGAGAAGAAGATCCTGATGCTCCGGTTCTTCGGCAACATGACGCAGTCGCAGATCGCGACCGAGCTCGGCATCTCCCAGATGCACGTATCCCGGCTGCTGGCCAGGACGCTGACGCAGCTCCGCGAGGGCCTCACCACCGACGAGTAGGCGGCCTGCCGGCCCGCGCGGCGGCCCGTTGCGTCATGTCCGGCGCTTGGCCTGGTCGGCGGGTGGTCTCGGCTGCCGGGCCAGGGCGCGCAGGCTCGGCGGGACGAGCAAGGTCACGAATCCGGCCACGGCCAGCACCAGCCCGGGCACGCCCCACTCATACCGGGACGCCTGGATCAGGTAGATGCTCACGATGGCGGTGAACAGCTGAGTGAGCAGCGCCGGGGTCCGGCTCCAGGCCCGGGCCCCGGCCACCCCGGCCGCGACGTACCCGAGCGCGAGCGCGGTCACGATCCCGATCACGGTCAGCGCGATGCCGCTGCTGGCGTGATAGGACCGCCCGCTGCCCGCGTCGACGCCGGCCAGCACCGACGCGAACAGCACCCCGGCGGCCTCAAGGCCCTGTACCACCGCCGCGCCGGCCAGGCTGCGCGGACGCCGCGGCGGCTCCGGTGCCCCGGCCTCGCTAACCTGAGCGCGTGCGCGCGCTCTTGATCGTGAACCCACACGCCACCTCCACGACCCCGCTCCGGCGCGATGTCATCGCCTCGGCGCTCTCGTCCGCCGTCGAGCTTGAGGTCGTGCAGACACGCTACCGGGGCCACGCAACCAGCCTCGCGGCCACCGCCCGTAACGACGGCTTCGGGCTGGTGCTCACGCTGGGCGGCGACGGCACGGTCAACGAGGCCGTCAACGGGATCCTCGGCGACACCCGGGGCGGGACCGCCGCGAGCGTTCCCGCGCTCGCGGCCCTGCCGGGGGGCAACGCCAACGTGTTCACCCGCGCCGCGGGGCTGCCCGCCGATCCCGTGGACGCGACCGGGCAGGTGCTCCAGGCGCTCGCCGAAGGCCGTTACCGCCGCATCGGCCTGGGCCTGGCGGGTGACCGGTATTTCACCTTCCACGCGGGGCTCGGCCTCGACGCCGAGGTGGTGCGGGCGGTCGACGGCCACCGGGCGCGGGGGCGGACGGCCACGCCGGTGCTCTACCTGAGGATGATCCTGCGGCAGTTCTACCGGGTGACCGACCGGCGCCATCCCGCGCTCACGCTGGAGCGTGACGGCCATCCCCCGGCCGGCCCGTTGTTCCTCGGCATCGTGTCCAACACCGCGCCCTGGACGTACCTGGGCCGCCGCCCGGTCTACACCAGCCGGCAGGCCGCCTTCGACCGGGGCCTTGACCTGTTCGCCCTGCGCAGCCTGGGGACCGTGAGCACGCTGCGTACCGCATCCCGGCTGCTGTCGGCCGACGGTGAGCCGCGCGGGCGCAGCGTGCTGGCCCTGCACGACCAGGCCGAGCTGACGCTCAGGTCGGCCCGCCCGGTCGCCTTCCAGCTCGACGGCGAGTACGTGGGCGAACGGGAGAGCGTCCGGTTCCTGTCCGTGCCCGACGCGCTGCGGATCGTAGCCTAGAGCAGCTGTGACGCACTTGGGTCCGCGGTGTGACTCATCTGACATTGAAATCCGCGCGAACCTTTGCCTGAGACTCTTGCGGTTCGCAACCGATCTTTGAGAGGGTTAAAGGGCTCCTGGCGGGCGGCGCACTAGCCATGCGCCCTGCTGGGCGGGTTATGCAATGCCGTAACCCTACGGACTCGCCTGGGGGCCCAGATCGAGGCGCAAGTCTTTGATACGACTCTCAGGTCCGGGAACTTAGGATCCCGGCATACGGCATAGCTCGTGAAATCGTTCACAAGCACGACTGAGGACGGGCCTAGGCCACGGTCCCGGATTCACAGAGGAGTGGACCTCATGGACTGGCGACACCACGCCGCCTGCCGTGACGAAGACCCGGAGCTGTTCTTCCCGATCGGGAACACGGGTCCCGCACTGTTGCAGATCGACGAGGCGAAACGGGTGTGCCAGCACTGCGCCGTGATGGAGCCGTGCCTGCAATGGGCGCTGGAGAGCGGCCAGGATTCCGGCGTCTGGGGCGGGCTGAGCGAGGATGAACGCCGCGCGCTCAAGCGCAGGTCCGCTCGCATCAGGGCTCAGGCGCACGCCTGACCTTCGCCTGCCGCCGCGGGCTAGGCAGGCCTTTCCTGCCCGGGAAGTTCCGGGGATCCTGCCGCGCCGTCGGACATCCCGGCCGCCGGCAGCTGTACCGGTACCTCGACCAGGACCCTGGTCCCGCCGCCGGGCTGCGGGGCCACCTCGAGGCGCCCGCCCAGTTCCGCCACCACGAGCGTGCGCACGATCTGCAGGCCCAGGCTGGCCGTCGAGTTAAGGTCGAAATCCTCCGGCAGCCCGGCTCCGTTGTCGGTCACGGTGACCGTGAGCTGCCCGCTGCGCCGGCGGGCCGTGACCTCCAGCTTGCCCCCCCGCGGCGCGCCCGTCGGCCGGGTGAGGCCATGCTGCAGCGCGTTCTGCAGCAGTTCGGTGAGGACCAGCGCCAGCGGGGTCGCCACGGAGGCGGGCAGCATCCCGAAGTCGCCCGACAGACCGGGCTTGACCCGGGCTTCGGGCGCCGACACCTCCGCGGCCATCATCGCGACCCGCCCGGCGATGTCGTCGAAGTCGACGATCTCGTCCGGGGCGTGCGAGAGCGTCTCGTGGACGATGGCGATGGACCCGACCCGGCGCACGGCCTCCTGGAGCGCGGCCCTGGCCTCCGCGGCATGGAGCCTGCGCGCCTGCAGCCGCAGCAGCGCGGCCACGGTCTGCAGGTTGTTCTTGACCCGGTGGTGGATCTCCCTGATCGTGGCGTCCTTAGTGATCAGCTCCCGTTCCCGGTGCCGGAGCTCGGTCACGTCCCGCAGCAGGATCAGGGCGCCGGAACGCAGCCCTCCGACCACGAGCGGGATCGCGCGCAGCTGGACCACCGAGCCGTTGCCCTCCACCTCCGTCTCCATGTGCGCCCGGCCGCTCGCGGTCAGCATCAGCGAGTCGTCGCGGGGCCTGCCGGTTGAGCACAGCCGCGCGGTCAGCGGGCCGAGCTCCGCCCCGACCAGGTCCGCGGTGAGCCCGAGCCGGCGGTACGCCGACAGCCCGTTCGGGCTCGCGTACGTCACCCTTCCGGACCGGCCGAGCCTGAGCAGCCCGTCTCCCACCCGCGGCGACCGGACCAGCGTCGGCTGCTCACCCGTGCGGGGGAAGATGCCCGCCGCCACCATCTGGGCCAGGTCGTCGGCGGCCCTCAGGTAGGCGAGGTCCATCCGGCTCGGCGTGCGCGCGGCGGACAGGTTCGTGGACCGCTCGATCACTGCGATCACCCGGCCGTCGCGGACCACCGGGATCGTCTCGTGCCGCACCGGCACCCCGGTCGTCCATTCCGGATCGCCCTCGCGGCATATCCGCCGCTCCTGCATGGCCACGTCGAGGAAGGGCCGCGCGCCCGCCGGCCGCACCGCGCCGACGATGTCATCGGGAATGGCCGTGGGCGCCGTCACCGGGCGGATCTGGGCCAGCGCCACCCAGCCGGACCCGTCCTGCAGCCGCGCCCACAGCACCAGGTCGGCAAAGGACAGGTCGGCCAGCAGCTGCCAGTCGGACAGCAGCATGTGCAGCCAGTCCACGTCCGCCTCGGCCAGGCCTGCCTGGCGCAAGGCAAGGTCGGTGAGCGTCGGCACCCCGCCATCATGCCATCCGGCGCGTCATGGAACGGCCGGGATACCTGCTGGTAGCGTCGCGGTCAGCGAGCCGGAGGGACAGCACATGGGCGAGGGGCAACCGCAGCACGGCGGGGCGCACGCGGTGGCCGCGGCACGGCGGCACGGCGCGCAAACCATGTTCACGCTGTCCGGCGGCCATGTCTTCCCGCTCTACGACGGGGCAGTCAAGGCCGACCCGCCCATGCGGATCGTGGACGTCAGGCACGAGCAGACCGCGGTGTTCGCGGCCGAGGGCACGGCCCGGCTGACGCGGGCCCCCGGGTTCGCGGTGCTCACGGCCGGGCCGGGGGTGACCAACGGCGTGAGCGCGATGACGACCGCGCACTTCAACGCGTCGCCGCTGGTGGTGATCGGCGGCCGCGCGCCCGACTCCCGCTGGGGCTCAGGCAGCCTGCAGGAGATCGACCATCCAGCGCTGCTGCAGGCGATCACCAAGCGGGCCTGGACCGAGCATGAGACGGCGCGGGTGGGCCCGGCGGTCGACGAGGCGTTCCGGATCGCCGCCGCCCCGCACCGCGGCCCGGTCTTCGTCGACGCGAGCCTGGAGGCGCTGTTCGGCTCGGCGCCCGCCGCGCCCGGCCCGGCGGGCAGCGGGGAGGCCGCCGGACACCGCGCCGGGGAGCGGCCCGACCCGGCCGCGGTCACCGCGATCGCCAAGCTGCTGGCGCAGGCGCGCCGGCCGGCGCTCGTCCTCGGCTCGGACGTGTGGCTGGACGGCGCGCACGAGGCCGCCCGCCTCGCCGCCGAGGAGCTCCGGCTGCCCGTGATCGCCAACGGCCAGGGGCGCGGCATCCTGCCGGCCGGGCATGACTTGCTGGTATCCCGGGCCCGGCCGGTCGCGCTCGGCGAGGCCGACCTGGTCATCGTGGCGGGGACGCCGCTCGACTTCCGGCTGGGCTACGGCGAGTTCGGCGGGAAGAACGGGACGCCGCGGGCGGGCGTCGTGCACGTCGCGGACGCGCCGGAGCAGCTCGCCAGGCACCGCGAGCTGACCGCGGCGGCCGCGGGGGACCTGACGGCGTTCTTCACCGAGCTGGCCGGGTCAGGGGCGCGACACCGGGAGGCCGACTGGCTGGCCAGGCTCCAAGCCGCCCGTGACCAGGCCATGGCCGCCGACGCCCCGCTGCTGGCCAGCGACGCGGAGCCGATCCACCCTCTGCGGGTCTACGGCGAGCTGGCCCGGCAGCTGGACGCCGACGCCGTCGTGATCGGCGACGGCGGCGACTTCGTCTCCTATGCGGGCAAGTACATCGAGCCCCGCCGCCCGGGGGGCTGGCTGGATCCCGGGCCGTACGGATGCCTGGGCACCGGTCCCGGGTACGCCATCGCCGCCCGGGTCGCCCGCCCGGCCGCGCAGGTCGTGCTGCTGCTCGGGGACGGCGCGGCCGGGTTCTCGCTGATGGACGCCGACACCCTGGTCCGGCACCGGCTGCCGGTGGTCATGATCTGCGGCAACAACGGCATCTGGGGCCTGGAGAAGTACCCGATGCGGGCGCTGTACGGCTACGACGTCGCGGCCGACTTGCAGCCGCAGTGCCGTTACGACCAGGTGGTCGCCGCGCTCGGCGGGGCCGGAGAACTCGTGACCAGGCCGGCGGACATCGCGCCGGCGCTGCGCCGCGCCTTCGACTCCGGCGTCCCTTACCTGGTCAACATCGCCACCGACCCGGGGAACGCCTACCCGCGCTCGACCACCGGCGTCTGAGCCGGGCGGGCGGGCAGGCCCGGGTCCGGCGGATTCACTCGATGGTCGCGATCAGGTCGCCCTCCTGGACCACGTCGCCTTCGGCCACGGCCAGTTTGGTGAGCGTGCCGGCGCTCTCGGCGATGACCGGGATCTCCATCTTCATCGACTCCAGGATGACCAGCGTGTCGCCGTCGGCCACGGAATCACCCTCGGACGCCACGACCTGCCACACGTTCGCCACCATCTCCGCGCGGACTTCGGTCACGCGTGCCTCCTCGCGTCAGCGCCCAGCCGGTCACGGCCGCGGGCCATGTGGGTTCATTCTGCCGTCCGAGCCGGTCAGCGGCGCAGCCGGGCGACCACGGAGGTGTCGTAGCGGCCGCTGGAGAATTCCTCGCTGTCCAGCAGCTCGGCGTGGAAGGGGAGGTTGGTCTTGGGCCCGCTCACGCGGAAGTCCGCTACGGCGGCGCGGGCGCGCCGCAGCGCCTCGGCGCGGCTGCCCCCGTGCACGCACAGCTTGGCCAGCAGCGGGTCGTAGAACGGCGTGACCTCGTTCCCGGCGGTGTAACCGGCGTCAACCCGGATGCCCGGTCCGGACGGCTCAGCCCACTCGGTGATCACGCCGGGGCTGGGCAGGAACCTGCGCGGATCCTCCGCGTACACGCGCAGCTCCACCGCATGCCCGGCGCTGGCGACCGATGCGGGCGGGAAGCTCACGTCACCGCCGCCCGCGATCAGCAGCTGCTGCTGCACGAGGTCGATGCCGGTGACCATCTCGGTGATCGGGTGCTCCACCTGGATCCTGGCGTTCATCTCCAGGAACACGAAGTCCTGGCTCTTGGCGTCCGCCAGGCACTCGACGGTGCCCGCGCCGCGGTAGCCGACCGCCTCGCCCGCCCGGACCGCGGCGGCCAGCATCCGGGCCCGCAGCTCGGGCGTGACCCCGGGCGAGGGGGTCTCCTCGGCGACCTTCTGGTGCCGCCGCTGCACCGAGCAGTCCCGCTCGCCGAGCGCCAGCACCCGGGCGTCGTTCAGCCCGAGGATCTGCACCTCGACGTGGCGAGCCCGCTCGATGTAGCGCTCCAGCAGGATGTCCGCGCGGCCGAAGAACCGCTCGGCGCGGGAGCGGGCGGTCTCGAAGCCCGCGCGCAGCTCGGCCTCGTTCGCCGCGGCGCTCATCCCGATGCCGCCGCCGCCCGCCGCCGCCTTGATCATCACCGGATACCCGATCCGGCCGGCCTCGGCGATCGCGGCGGCCACGTCGGTCACCGGTTCCCGGGTCCCGGCGGCGACCGGGACGCCGGCCTGTTCCATGAAGTTCCTGGCGTTGATCTTGTCGCCCACCTGCTCGATCGCCGCCGGCGGAGGGCCGACCCAGGTCAGCCCCGCGTCGATCACCTCGGCCGCGAACTCGGCGTTCTCGGCCAGGAACCCGTAGCCAGGGTGGATCGCGGCTGCCCCGGTGCGTCGTGCCGCCCCAAGCACGGCACGGGCATCGAGGTAGCTGCTCGCGGCCGGGGCGGGGCCGATCAGTACCGCCTCGTCGGCCTCGCCCACGTAGGGCAGGCTGCCGTCGGCCTCGGAATAGACGGCGATGGCCCGGATGCCCATCCGCCTGGCGGTCCGGATGACCCGGCGCGCGATCTCGCCCCGGTTGGCGACCAAGACCGAGTCAAACACCCGGGCAGCCTACTCCAGGCGGCCGGTTACTCCACGCGGTACTCGGCGACCTCGAGCTCGGCCCGGATGGCCTGGATCCGGACCAGGACCTTGGTCCGCAGCCCGCTGGGCGCGGGCTCGGCGCCGCAGCACTTGTGCACCAGCCGCTTCACGACATCTTCCAGGCCGTACTCGCGCAGGCACGGGCCGCATTCGTCGAGGTGCTGACGGATCTGGTCGTATCCCTGATCTTCGATCTCGTGGTCGAGGTAGGAGTACAGGCGGGCCAGTACCTCGCTACACGGCACCTCGTGCGGCTTGCCGCAGCTCATTCCGCGTCCTTCCCGGGCTCGTCGCCCGATGATGACGCCTCGGCGGGGGCGGTGGACGCCGCCCGGACCAGGCCCTCCTTGGCCGCGTAGTCCTGGAGCATCTCCCGGAGCTGCCGGCGCCCGCGATGCAGGCGCGACATCACGGTCCCGATGGGGGTGCCCATGATCTCGGCGATTTCCTTGTAGGCGAAGCCCTCAACGTCGGCCAGGTAGACCGCGATGCGGAACTCCTCGGGGAGAGCTTGCAGCGCTTCCTTGACGTCGGAGTCGGGGAGCCGCTCCAGCGCCTCGGCCTCGGCGGACTTCAGCCCGGCCGAGCTGTGTGAGGCAGCCCGGGCCAGCTGCCAGTCCTCGATTTCCTCGTTGCCCGCGCGCTGCGGTTCACGCTGCCTTTTGCGGTAGCTGTTGATGAACGTGTTGGTGAGAATCCGGAACAGCCATGCCTTGAGGTTCGTGCCTTCCTGGAACTGGTGGAAGGACGCGTACGCCTTGGCGAACGTCTCCTGCACCAAGTCCTCGGCGTCGGCCGGGTTGCGGGTCATCCGCATCCCCGCCGCGTACAGCTGATCCAGGAACGGCAAGACGTCGTGCTCAAAGCGCTCGCTGCGCTCCTCGAGTGTCTCCGGGACCGGACTCACCCCCTCCACCGTCGCGGGCCGCGCGGGGCCGGCTGGCCGCTCGCTGCCTTGCCAAGGGTAACGGCCGGAGGATACAACGCCGGGCCCGGGGAGCTCGCGCGCCATCACCATCGAGGTGTCGGTCATCGCCGGAACGCGATCGCGCGGCGGGCAGGTTGCGATGGGCACAGGCGTTGCAACAGCTTCCGACGTGGCTTAATTCCAGCCGGGCCGCCCGCCCCGCGCTCAGCGGTGCAGCCGGTCCCATTTGGCCTGGCATGTCACGCAGCGGGCCGTCTGCGGCCGGGCCTCGAGCCGGCCTTCCGGTACCGGGGCACCGCAGTCGACACAGGTGCCGTACGTGCCAAGCTCGATCCGGCGCAGGGCATCGAGCACCGCGGAGCGCTGCGTCTTGGCCGCGGCGAGGACCGCCTCGGTGCGCTCGGACTCGGAGATGTTCGCGCCGGCGTCGGCTGGATCCTGCGGATAGTCCAGGATCCGCTCGTCGTCCGGGTGCTCCCCCTTGAGCACGGCGATGGACCTGTCGAGCTCGGAGCAGATCTCTTCCAGACGCTTGCGAGCGATGGCGGTATCCATCTGATACCTGCCCTCCTATCCGCGTAGGGTCGGCAGCGCCGATTAGTGTCCTTAGCTGCCCAGCCGGTCCGGCTGTGGCTTTAGCCTGGCGGGGCGAGCTCGACGCGCTTGATGAGCTCCGGGCCGTTGTTCCGCACGGAGTTGACGGCGGTCGAGACCGGGTACGAGACCAGCCCGCTGGCGGCCGCCGGGGCCAGCAGCGCCTGCAGGTCGGCCGGGTCGCTGGCCGCCGGGTCGAGCCAGTCCGCCCAGCGGTCCGGCTCGATCACCATGGGCATCCGGTCGTGAATCTGGCCCAGGTCGTCCGGCGCGCTCGTGGTGATGATCGTGGCCGTCCACAGCCACGCGCGCTCGTGGTCGTCCGGCAGTTCGGGATCCCGCCACAGCTCGTACAGGCCGGCGAAGGCCAGCGGGCCGCCGTCGCCGCGGGTGATGTAGTACGGCTGCTTGGCCTTCCCCCGGCCGCCCGGCGCGTCGTCGCTGCCGCCGTCCGGCCGCTGCCATTCGTAGTAGCCGTCCGCGGGCAGCAGGCACCGGTTGCGCTTGAAGGCGTGCCGGAACGCGGGCTTGGACGCCACCGTCTCGGAGCGGGCGTTGATCAGGCGGCTGCCGATCTTGGGGTCCTTGGCCCAGAAGGGCACCAGCCCCCAGCGGACCACGCGCAGCTCGCGCGCCACGCCCGACGGGCCGTCGGCAGTCTGCTCGGCGGCGGCCTCCGCGTCCTCGGAGGGGCGGGGCTCGCGGGTGGTCACCGCGTAGACGCGCCTGGTGGGCGCCACGTTGTAGTCGGGCTCGAGCGGCTCGGGGACACGGTCGCGCTCGATGCGGAACTCCTCAAGGAGCTCTATGCGCCTACGCGCGGACGCATACCGGCCACACATGTCCTCACCTTGACCAATTCGGGAGCCGCCGAGGTCTGGCGTCCCAGTCGTGCTCCCGCGATGGCGGGAGCGCAGATTGTGGCAGTTAATAGCCCGCATCCGGGTTCGCCAAACCTCGACGGGCCAACCGGTTCACACTTCCGTGGATCGCCGGGGGCGGGGATGGCCAGTACGCTCGCAGCATGCAACCGGACTGGACGGCGCCCGCCGCGGCCGGACCGGTGTGCGCCCGGCTGCGGCCGCCCGGCTCGAAGTCGATGACCAACCGCGCGCTCGTCCTGGCCGCGCTGGCCGCCGGGCCGACCGTGATCACCAACCCGCTGCGGGCCAGGGACACGCTGCTGATGGCCGTCGCCCTGCGCTCGCTGGGAGCGGTGATCGACGAGACCAGCGGGGACGGCGGCCCGGGCGGCGAGCCCGCGGCCTGGCAGGTGGCGCGGGGCCGGCCCGGGGACCGGGCGGTCATCGACGTCGGCAACGCGGGCACGGTGCTGCGGTTTGTCCCTCCGGTGGCCGCGCTGGGCCGGGCCGACGTGGAGTTCCGCGGCGACGAGCGGGCCGCGTCGCGCCCGGTGGGCCCGCTGCTGGCCGCGCTCCGGGAGCTCGGCGCGGTGATCGAGGGCGGGGACGCCGTCCCGTTCGTCGTCCGCGGCCGCGGCGGTATCAGCGGCGGCACCGTGACCCTGGATGCCTCCGGATCCTCGCAGCTGGTGTCGGGCCTGCTGCTGGCGGCCCCGCGCTACGACAAGGGTGCCGAGGTGTGCCACCAGGGGCCGCCGGTACCCTCCGCGCCGCACATCGCGATGACCGTGCAGATGCTCAGGGACGCGGGCGCTGAGGTGGAATCCGGGATCCGGGGGCGGGCCGGGAGCGGGCGCGAGCATTCCGTTCCGGATTTCTGGCGGGTCCGGCCGGGCGAGCTGCGGCCGTCGGCCGTGGCGGTGGAGCCCGACCTGTCCAACGCCGCGCCGTTCCTGGCGGCGGCCCTGGTGACCGGCGGCTCCGTCACGATCGCGGGCTGGCCCGGACAGACCGTGCAGCCGGCCGGCCAGATCCTGGACGTCCTGACCCGGATGGGCGCCGCGTGCTCGCCGGCCGCCGACGGGATGCGGGTCACCGGCACGGGCGCGATCCGCGGCATCACCGCGGACTTGCGCGATATCAGCGAGGTGGTCCCGGTGCTGGCCGCGCTGGCCGCGCTGGCGGATTCGCCCTCGGTGTTTACAGGCATCGGGCACATGCGCACGCACGAGAGCGACCGGCTGGCCGCGCTGGCCACCGAGATCGGCGGGCTCGGCGGCGATGTCACCGAGCTCCCGGGCGGCCTGGAGATCCGGCCCCGGCCGCTGCGCGCCGGCGGCGCCGTCTTCGCCAGCCACGACGATCACCGGCTGGTGATGGCGGCCGCGGTCCTCGGCCTGGCCCAGCCCGGCGGCCTGCGGGTCGGCGACGCCGCGACCGTGGGCAAGACGTTCCCGGCCTTCACCAGGATGTGGTCACAGATGCTGGAGCGGTCATCCTGAGCCGGCCGGCCAGTGATCTCGATGAAGACGACGTGCGGGTGCGCCCGGGCCGGGGCTCGCGGCCCCGCACCCGGCGCAGGCCCGCCCACGAGGACGCGGCCCTGGCGTTCGTGACGGCCGTCGACCGCGGCCGGTACACCTGCGTGATCACCGGCCCGGAGGCCGCCGGCCGCGAGGTCACGGCGATGCGCGAGGTCACGGCGATGAAGGCCCGCGAGCTCGGCCGCAAGGGCGTCGTGGTCGGGGACAACGTCAGCCTCGCCGGGGACATCTCCGGCCGCCCGGGAACGCTGGCCCGGATCGTCCGGGTCGAGCCCCGGACCTCGGTGCTGCGCCGCTCGGCCGACGATACCGACCCGGTCGAGCGGGTCATCGTGGCCAACGCCGACCAGCTGGGGATCGTCACCGCGCTGGCCAACCCGCCTCCCCGGCCCCGGCTGATCGACCGCTTCCTGGTCGCCGCGTACGACGCCAGGCTGGACCCGCTGCTCCTGCTGACCAAGGCGGACCTGGCGAGCCCCGACGAGATCCTCGCCCTGTACGCCCCGCTCGGCCTGCGCTACGTGGTCAGCGGGCGGCCGCTGACCGAGGCCGTCCTGGACCAGCTGCGGGCCACGGCGGCCGGCCGGGTCAGCGTGCTCGTCGGGCACTCCGGCGTGGGCAAGTCCACCCTGGTCAACGCGCTGATCCCGGAGGCCAGCCGGGCGGTGGGCACGGTCAGCCCAGTGACCGGGCGAGGCCGGCACACCTCGTCGTCCGTGGTCGCGCTGCCGCTGCCCGGCGGAGGGTGGATCATCGACACGCCGGGGCTGCGCAGCTTCGGGCTGGGGCACATCGCGGCGGACCGCGTGACGGCGGCGTTCCCCGACCTGGCCGAGGGGGTGGCCGACTGCCCGCCCGGCTGCCATCACCTCACCGGCGACTGCGGGCTGGACGACTGGGTGGTCGAGCATGACCGCACGGGGGCGCTGGCGGCCAGGCTGGACTCGCTGCGGCGGCTGCGGCGCAGCCGCGAGGGCGACGACGACTCCTGACCTGCGGGCGGCTCACCACGCGTAGGCCTCGGGCGCGGCGCCGCCGGGACCGGGGAAGATCTCGTCCAGCCGGCTCAGCGAGCTGCCGTCCAGCTTGACCTGCAGCGCGTTCAGCGCCCCGTGGAGCTGCCCGAGGGTGCTCGGCCCCACGATCGGCGCGGTGACCGCGGGCTGGTGCAGCAGCCAGGCCAGGCTCACCTGGGCCGGCTCGGTGCCCAGCTCCGCGCAGAGGGCCTCGTACGCCTCGACCTGCGGCCGCAGGCCGGCCAGGGCCTCGGCCGCCCGCCCGCCGCCGCTGCGCCCCGCCCCGGGCCGCTTGCCGAGAATCCCGCCCAGCAGGCCACCGTGCAGCGGGCTCCAGGGCAGCACGCCCAGGCCGTAGCCCTGGCAGGCGGGCAGCACCTCAAGCTCGACCGTGCGTACCGCGAGGTTGTACAGGGACTGCTCACTGACCAGGCCGAACGCGCCGTGGCGGCGGGCTGCTTCCTGGGCCTGGGCGATGTGCCAGCCGGCGAAGTTCGACGACCCGGCGTAGATGATCTTCCCCTGGGCGCGCAGGACCCCCAGCGCCTCCCAGATCTCCTCCCACGGCGTGGACCGGTCCACGTGGTGCATCTGGTACAGGTCGATGTGGTCGGTGCCCAGCCGGCGCAGTGACGCCTCGCAGGACCGCCGGATGTTCACGGCGGACAGGAGGCTGTCGTTCGGCCACTCCCCCTTGCCGCCGTAGAGCTTCGTGGCCAGGACGATCTTGTCCCGCCGCCCCCGGCCGGCGCCCAGCCAGTCTCCGATGATCTGCTCGGTGACGCCCTCGGCGCGCGGGCGGCCGTAAGTGTTCGCGGTGTCGAAGAAATTGATCCCGTGCTCCAGCGCGCGGTCCATGATCTGGTGCGCGTCGGCGGCGGCGGTGAACGAGCCGAAGTTCATCGTGCCCAGGCAGAGCCGGCTGACCGAGACCCCGCTGCGCCCAAGATGCGTGTAGTCCATCCGCACACGGTACGGCCGCCCGCGGGTCTGCGCCCTGGTCGTGGCCTGGCGGGCCGGCAGGCGGTACCGTTGCGCGCGATGGCGGGATACCTCGACGACCTGCGTTTCGCGCACGTCCTGGCGGACGTGGCGGACGACATCACCATGCGCCGGTTCCGGGCGCTGGACCTGCGGGTCGAGTCCAAGCCCGACCTGACCCCGGTCACCGATGCCGACCTGGCCGCCGAGGAACAGTTGCGGCACGTGCTGGGCCGGGCCAGGCCGCGCGACGCGGTGCTCGGCGAGGAGTCCGGCCGGTCGGGCGCGGGGAACCGGTGCTGGGTGCTGGATCCGATCGACGGGACCGCGAACTTCGTCCGCGGTGTGCCGGTTTGGGCGACGCTGATCGGGCTGATGGCCGGCGGCGAGGTCGTGGTCGGGGTGGTCTCCGCCCCCGCCCTCGCCCGCCGGTGGTGGGCGGTGCGGGACGGCGGCGCCTGGACCGGCCGGAGCCTGACCAAGGCCTCGGCCTGCCGGGTCTCCGACGTGTCCGCCCTGCAGGATGCCTCGATGTCCTACTCGGAGCTTTCCGGCTGGGAGCGCCAGGGCCGGCTGGACGGCTTCCTCGGCCTGGCCGCCGCGGTCTGGCGGACCCGCGCGTACGGCGATTTCTGGTCGCACGTGCTGGTCGCCGAGGGCGCGGTCGACGTGTCCGCCGAACCGGAGGTCTCGCTCTGGGACCTCGCCGCGCTACAGGTCATCGTGGAGCAGGCGGGCGGCACGTTCACCGACCTGACGGGAAAGGCCACGCCGGACGGCGGCAGCGTGGTATGTACCAATGGCCGACTGCACGATCAGGTGCTTGGCCTGCTCGCGGCGCGTTAGCGAAGACCCGGCCGCCAGGCGTCGCCGGGCCACGGACAGCCCCTACGGGTATTGCCCCGAGGGGTGACTTCGCGGATGCTGTACTCCATGGATGTCACAAACGCACAAGGACGGAGGGAGCGGGCATTATGAACGTACGCGACGGGATGACCAATGTGGTCTTGACCGTCGGTCCCGCGCACACCTTACGCGAGGCCTCCCGCCAGATGTCGGCGCGCCGTGTCGGCGCGGCAGTCGTGATCGATCCCGAGCACGCCGGTATGGGCATCCTCACCGAGCGTGACCTCCTGGACTCCGTCGGCGCAGGCCAGGACCCGGACACCGAGCTTGTCGCGGATCACCGTACCGATGACGTCGTGTTCGCGTCACCCGGGTGGACGCTGGAGCAGGCCGCGGCCGCCATGGTCCGCGGAAACTTCCGCCACCTCGTGGTCATCGAGGACAACGAGGTCATCGGGCTACTGTCGATGCGCGACATCGTGCGCTGCTGGTCCGGGGCGGCTTCGGATGCTGCGGATGCTGCGGCCGGCCGGGCTGCCGAAACAGCCAGGGCCTGACCGGCCTGGCCGGTCCTGACCGCCGACTCGCCGCCCTCCCGGGCGGGCTCTGGCTGTTCCTGCGGGCTAGCCGCCGCGCGTGATGGCCGCGACCTCGTCGGCGCTCAGCTCGATGGACGCGGCGGCTACGTTGGCCTGGACGTGCTCGGGCGATCCGCTGCCGGGGATCGGCAGCATCTGGGGTGATCGGGCCAGCAGCCAGGCCAGCACGATCTGCCGCGGGCTGGCGTCGTGCCGCTTGGCCGCCTGCGTCACCGCCGGGTTCCCGTCGGCCTGCTGGATCGGCGCCCACGGCAGGAACGCGAGCTGTTCCTGCTCACACAGGTCCACCATGGACCCCGACTTGCGGTCGGCCGCGTTGTACCGGTTCTGCACCGAGACGACGGGGGTGACCTGCTGCGCCGTCCGCAGCTGAGCCTCGGACACGTTGGAGATGCCGATGTGCCGGATCTTGCCCTGGTCCTTGAGCGCCGCGAGCGCGCCCAGCGACTCGGCCAGCGGCACGCGAGGATCGGGCCGGTGGAACTGGTAGAGCGGAATCTGGTCCAGCCGCAGCCGCCGCAGGCTGCCCTCGCAGGCCTCGCGCAGGTGGCCGGGCCTGCCGTCGGCCTCCCAGCGGCCCGGGCCCGGCCGCACCAGGCCGCCCTTGGTGGCGATGACCAGGTCGTCCGGGTACGGGTACAGGGTCTCAGCGATCAGCCGCTCGCTGACCTCGGGGCCGTAGGAATCGGCGGTGTCGATGAACGTGACGCCGAGCTCCACCACCCGCCGCAGCGTGGCCTTGGCCCGGTCGATGTCCGGCGGGTCACCCCAGACGCCGTGGCCGGTGATCCGCATCGCGCCGAAACCCATGCGGCGCACCACCAGGTCGCCGCCGATCTCAATGGTGCCCGCCGCCGCCACGCTGTCCGAACCGGTCATGATCAGCCTCCTGGTCTGCCCGCCCGCTTCAGTCTCGCAGCCGGTGTCCGGGTGCCTCCGTCAACCCCTAGCGCCGGGCGGGCTTGTCCTGGCTGATCGTCACCCGCGCCCGGGCCACGCGCACGGCGTCGGAGAGCGCGCCGAGGTCGTAGGGCCCGTGGTGGCGCCGGCCGTTGATGAAGAACGTCGGCGTGCCGGAGACGTGCCGGCTCTGGTCCCAGACCGTGCTCAGCGTGGACGTCCAGGCCGGCGCCTCCGACCCGGTCACCGCGAACCCTGCGTCATCCCGTAACGGCTCCCCCTATTCCTTGATCACGTAGGTGAACAGGCGGACGCGGCCGTCCTCGCCCTCCTCGGGGTACACGCCCTGGATCTCGTTCGCGAACCCGGGGAAGTGGGCGTAGCTCTCCTCGAACAGCTTGAGATACGCGATCATGGGCGCGGCGCGCTGGTCCCAGCGCTCGCCGGGTACCACGATGCCGATGCCGGGCGGGTAGACCAGCGCCAGCGTGGCGGCGATCCGGCCGCTGATCTCGTCGAGGGGCACGTAGTCGATCTGGTTGGCGGTGAACCGCCGGGCGGCCTCCTGCGGCGACAGCACGATCTCCGGGAAGTGCTCGGCCTGGAACTGCTCGCGCTGCAGCTGCGACGTGTGCCCCTTGCGGTAGAAGTCGTGCATGCGCAGGCAGAGGTCGCGCAGCCGCTCGTCGCCGTAGGCCCGTGGCCGGGCGGCGACGAAGGCCGGCATCACGTCCCGGAGCCGGGCGTTGCGGTCGAACAGGCGCTTGAAGTCGTCGAGCGCGGCGATCAGCGTCCCGGCCTTGCTGACCTCGATGCCGGGGGTGACCAGGAACAAGATGGTGTTGAAGTCGTTCTTCTCCGGGATGATGCCGCGTTCGCGCAGGAACTGGGCGAGCACGGACGCCGGGACGCCCCAGTCGAGGTACCCGCCGGTCTCGCGGTCGAAGCCGGGCGTGACCAGCGTGAGCTTGTTGGGATCGGTCATCACGTAGCCGTCGGCCAGGTGGGTGAACCCGTGCCAGCGCGCGCCGGGCCGCATCAGCCAGCATTGCTGCTCGGCCAGCAGGACCGGGTTGGGCACGTTCTCCCACGGCTCGTCGTGCAGGTCGGCCGTGTGCGGGGAGCCGGTCACCGTGACCACGTCGGGGACGAACGGGTCGAAGAACCAGGCCTGCGGCGAGCCGGGGCCGCCCGCCTCCGACTCGTACCGGTGCCGCAGGTTGCGGATGGCCTTGCGCATGTCCACCGCCAGCCGGGTGGCGTCGTTCCACAGGTGGAAGCCGTTGCGCCCCTTCATCATCTGGGCCCCGACGTCCAGCGACGAGAACAGCGGGTAGAAGGGCGAGGTCGAGGCGTGCAGCAGGAAAGCCTCGTTGAAGCGGCGCTCGCCCACGTGCCGCGGCTGGCCCGCGATGTGCCCGCCCCTCAGGTGGATCTGCGAGGCCTGCGAGAAGCCGGCGAGCTGCTTGTGCGTGGACTGGGTGGCGATGATGCCGGGGTCGTCAGGCCCCAGGCCGTCCAGGCCCATGCCGTAGTGCCCGGCGAACAGGGGATGGAACTTCAAGAAGCCGCCCCACGCCTCGTCGAACAGGATGTAGTCGCACAGGTGCCCGATGCGCTCCAGGATCATCCGGGCGTTGTAGATGGTGCCGTCGTAACTGCATTGCTCGATGATGGCGAGCCGGAACGGCCGCTCGGCCCGCCACCGGCCGGGGTCGGTGACCAGCGGGTGGTCGCGGATGGCCGCGCGGATGCGCCCCTCGTCGAGCGCGTCATGCTGGATGGGCCCGACCAGGCCCTGCGGGTTGCGGTCGGTCGGCAGGTAAACGGGGATGCCGCCGCCCAGCACCAGGGCACCCTGGTGGTTGGACTTGTGGTTGTTGCGGTCGAACAGCACCAGGTCGCCGGCGGCGACCAACGCGCCGGCCTCCGGTTCGGCCAGCGTCCACCGGCGCCAGCCCGCGATCTCCCGGTCAGGCTCTCGGGCGGCGGCGCTGCCCCCACCGCCGGTACCCGGGGACGTGGCGTTCCAGGAAACCGCGCAGGTCGCGCCGGGCAGGCTCGAACCAATCCACGGGGAAGCCGAGAACCCGCTGCGGTTCTTCGGCGTCCGGGTCCCGGGAGAATGCGCTCAGCGGGATGCCCATGACCCGCTGCGGCTCTTCGCGGTCGCCGGTCACCGGCTGCCCCGGTCCCGGCCGTTACCCCGCATGTCCGGATCGTACCCCGCGCCGCTGCCCGGCCCAGCGGATGATGACGGTGATCCCGAGCGCGCCGGCCGGCGCCAGCGTGACCAGCGCGGGCAGCTGGTACCGCCAGGAGAACTCGAACGCGTCGGACGCCAGGGTCACGGCCGCGGCCGAGGCGAGGAACAGCAGGCAGGCCAGGGCCAGCTGGCGGGTCCGCGGGTCCGGCCTGCGGCGCAGCAGGGGCGCACAGCCGGCCAGGCCGGCC